>Ga0256772_1000116_pt1 | contig 16345 bp, 18 predicted proteins | sample MC6MC0923MT_FD_186044 | JGI IMG/M metagenome (GOLD analysis project Ga0256772, IMG submission 186044) | Metatranscriptome of enriched soil aggregate microbial communities from Iowa State University, Ames, United States - MC6-MC0923-MT... | ecosystem: Environmental > Terrestrial > Soil >... | reverse complement strand
GGGCTGTTCATGTCGATCAAGAGAAAGCTGATGCCCTCCTGGCGCCGGCCTTCCTGAGAGGTCCGCACCAGGCAGAAGATCATGTTGGCGTACTGGCCGAGCGTGGTCCACGTCTTCTGACCGTTCACGACGTAGCTGTCGCCGTCGCGCACGGCCGTCGTGCGCAAGGCGGTGGCATCTGAGCCGGCCTGCGGTTCGGTCAATGCAAAGCAGCCGGTCAGTTCGCCCGAGGCCAGGCGGGGCAGATAGCGTTCCTTCTGCAATTCGGTGCCATCGGCCACCAGCGCTTCGGAGCCGATGCCCGTGTTGGTGCCCACCCGTGCGCGAAACGCCACCGAGCATTGTGAAAGTTCGATCGCTGCGCGGATCAATTCTTCCGTGCTCATGCCCGCGCCTCCGTAGGCCTCGGGGATCGAATAGCCGAACATGCCTTGCCCGGCCATGGCGCGCACCAAGTCATCCGGCACCGCATCCAGACGCGCCACTTCGGCTTCGCGCGGGACCAGCTGTTCGCGGACGAAGCGGCGCAGCGAATCGAGAAAGGCGGGGTAGCCGTCGGGGTCCCGGATCATGAGGTGTCTCCATTTTTTCTAGCTGTCGCAGCCGACGGGGAAGGGAATTCGACCCGGGCCGACTGGGAATCCAGGCTAGCAAAGCGGCGCCAAATGCGAGACAAGTGTTTCGATATCTTGAACGAGTTGATGCGGTGGGCAGGCGGCGTTGCTCTATGATCGTCGCCATGACCACGCCACCAGGCAGCCGCCATCCTGATCCCGCTTTCGCCACGACGCTGGCGCACGGCCTGTCGGTGTTGCAGACCTTCCGGCACGGCGAGCCCGCGCTCAGCAATCGCGAACTGGCCGACCGCACGGGCCTGTCCAAAGCCACGATCTCGCGGCTGACCGACACGCTGGTCCAGCGCGGCCTGCTGCGTTACGACGCCAGCCTGCGCCGGTACCGGCTGGGCACCGCGCTGCTGTCGTTGAGTTACCCCTTGCTGGCCAGCATCAAGCTGCGGCAGCTGGCGCGCCCGTTGATGACGCGGCTGGCGAATGCGGCGGGCGGGTCGGCGTCGCTGGGCATGCATCACGGCGCGCACATGGTGTATGTGGAAACGTGCCGGGGCCATGACGCCGTGGCGTTTCGGCCGGACATTGGCGCCATGTTGCCGTTGCTGGCCAGCGCCATGGGCCGGGCGTGGCTGGCGCAGGCCGACCCCGCCGAGGCGGACGCGCTGATCGCATCGTTGCGCGCGGCGGACCCAGCGGCGTGGCAGCGCCATGCGGCCGGCTGGGAACAGGCGCGCCGCGACTATGCCGAGCAAGGCTACTGCGTCGCCGAAGGCGAATGGCACGCCGACGTGCATGCGGTGGCCGTGCCGATGCGCCGGCGCGTCGATGGCCAAGTGTTCGTGTTCAACTGCGGCGTGCCGGTGCGGCGGTTGCGCGCGGGCGAGCTGCGTCAGCGCATCGCGCCGCGGCTGCTCACCCTGGTTGCGCGCGTGGAGAAAATGCTGGAGCGCCAGGATGCCGATTGAATCTCCGCCACCCCGCGCACCGTCCGGCGAGCGCGATTTCGCCACCACGCTGGCGCACGGCATCGATATCCTGGCTTGCTTCCGGGCAGACCGGCCCGAACTTGCCAATAAAGATTTTGCCGAGCAAACGGGCTTGTCCAAAAGCGCCGTGGCGCGCTTGACGCATACGCTGGTCGAACTGGGCTTTCTGCTGCGATCGGGGCCGCCCGCGCGCTACCGGCTGGGCGCCTCGGTGCTGGCGCTGAGCTATCCCTTGCTTGCCAGCATGCAGATCCGGCAGTTGGCGCGGCCGCTGATGAAGCAGCTGGCGGATCATGCTTGCGGTGCGGTGTCGCTGGTGGTGCGCGACCGGCTGCAAATGGTCTACGTGGAAACCGCCCGGTCCAACGACGCCTTGCAGACCCGCCCCGACATCGGCGCGGCGTTGCCGCTGTTATCCAGCGCAGCCGGCAAGGCTTGGCTGTGCCGGGCGCCAGAGGCCGAGCGGGCGGCCGTCTTGAACCAACTGCGCGTGGCCGATCCCCGCCACTACGCGGAACATTTCCCCAGCCTGGAGCCGGCCAGCCGCGATCTGGCGCAGAAGGGGTACTGCGGCAATAACGTGCAATGGCGTCCCGACGCGTACGGTTTCGCGGCGCCGTTGTGCCGGCCGTATCAATCGCTGTTGTACGTTTTCAACTGTGGCGTGCCGTCGGGTGACGGCCCGTATCGTGCGCGTGCGGCCGATCTGGGGCCGCGGCTGGTGGGCTTGGCGCGTGAGACGGAGCGCTTGCTGGGGCTGACGTAGGCCCCTGTCATACGGGGCGACATGGCGGGAATGGTGTTGGGGACGGATGCGCCATCCCGCCGATTCGTGACTCCAAGTCAAAAGTGTTTGGCTGTCAGACGGCTTTTTCCGCAAAGGTGCGGCCGTCATACTGCAGGCCTGTCTTCCCGATGCGCCCGCCATTCTGGCCGGCAACGCCGCAGGAACACCCCGCCGGCGCCGTCGAACCCAAGGAACCTGCATGAACCCGCAAGATACTCAACCGGTGAAAGCCGGCCTGCCGTTGTTGGCGCTCGCCGTCGGTGCGTTTGGCATCGGCGTGACCGAGTTTTCTCCCATGGGCCTGCTGCCCGTCATTGCCGAGGGCGTGGGCGTGTCCATTCCCAGCGCCGGCATGCTGATCAGCGCGTACGCGATCGGCGTGATGGTGGGCGCGCCGTTGATGACGCTGGCGTTCTCGCGCTGGTCGCGGCGCAAGGCGCTGATTCTGCTGATGGCGATTTTCACCATCGGCAACGTGCTGTCCGCGCTGTCGCCCAACTACACGACGCTGCTGCTGGCGCGTCTGGTCACAAGCTTGAACCACGGCGCGTTCTTCGGCTTGGGTTCGCTCGTGGCGGCCAGCGTGGTGCCGCGCCACAAACAGGCAAGCGCGGTGGCGACGATGTTCATGGGCCTGACCATCGCCAACGTGGGCGGCGTGCCGGCCGCCACGTGGCTGGGGCAGGTGATCGGCTGGCGCATGTCATTTGCCGCGACGGCGGTGCTGGGCCTGATTGCGATGCTGTCCTTGTGGTTCGCGCTGCCGGCGGGTGAAGCCGGGCGCCGTCCCAATGTGCGCCATGAGCTGGCCGTGCTGAAAAGCCCCGTCGTGCTGTTGGCGTTGTTGACGACGGTGCTGGGCGCGGGCGCCATGTTCACGCTGTACACCTACATTGCGCCGACGTTGGCGGACATCACCGGCGCATCGCCCGCCTTCATTACCGGCATGCTGGTGCTGATCGGGCTGGGTTTCACGCTGGGCAACGGCGTGGGGGGGCGCATGGCTGACCGCTCGCTGGACGGCACGCTGATCACGTTCCTGGTGATCGTCATCATCGACCTGCTGGCGTTCCCGTGGATCGCATCCACGCAAATCGGCGCGGCAATCTCGCTGCTGATCTTCGGTGTCGCGACCTTTGCCGTGGTGCCGCCCTTGCAAATGGGCGTGATGCGGGCTGCGACCGATGCGCCAGGGCTGGCGTCGTCGGTGAACGTGGGGGCGTTCAACCTGGGCAACGCGGTAGGCGCCGCAGCCGGCGGCGCGGTGATCTCGGCGGGCATGGGTTACGCGGCCGTGCCCATTGCCGGCGCCGTGATCGCCATGGCGGGGTTGGCGCTGGTGCTGGTGCAACGGGCTGGCAATGTGCGCCGCCGGAAGCTGGCCGTGCAGGGGTGCTGAATCTACCCCGCGCGGGTAGTTGTCAGCGGCTCCACCGCCAATCTCAATCCCATGGCCTTCAGGATGGACATCAGGCTGCTAAGGGCGGGGTTGCCTCGGGGAGACAGCGTGCGATAGAGCTGCGTGGGATTCAACTGCGCTTGGGCAGCTACCGCTTGCACGCCGCCGAAGGCCAACGTGAGCTGGCGTAAGGCAATCAGCAGCTCGGCCTGATCTCCGTCTTGCAGAACGCTATTGATCAGGGCGACGGCCAACGCGGGGTCATCACGATACAGCTCGGCCATTGCTTCGTCATGGGGTCTGCTTTTCATGGTGTCTTCTGCGGTTCCAGTCTTGCCAATAACTCACTGCCTGATCGATATCCTCGGCCTGCGTACGTTTGTCGCCGCCGGAAAGTAGCAGCACCACGCGTCGTCCTGAAAGGGCGTAGTACACCCGATAGCCCGGTCCCACGTCGATGCGCAATTCCCAGACTCCGTCGCGACAAAATTTGTGGTCTCCGAAGTTTCCTTGCTCGATACGAGAGACTCGCCGGATGATCGCCACTTTCGCATGGTTGTCGCGCAAGCGTCGTAGCCAGCCGATGTAAAGATCAACTCCTGCGTTGGCGGTCAGGTAGTGTTCGATTTCAAACATGGCCATATTCGTTTATGGACGAAATTTCGTCAAGTCGTCTATCCGTACCGTTTCGTCCCCGGCGGATATGACTACGAGCCGTGATGGTCCCTGTTCCGTTGCGCGAAGGGAAATGGCGCAGTGGCGCTTTTGTCTCGTATGTGTCCTCGTTCGCGAAGCAGCAAGTCAAAAATAAAGGCGCCTTTCGCAGGCGCCTTTCTTATCTACCGATGCGGCCAGATCAAGCCTCGATCCGCTCCACCTTGCCCACCAGCAGGATGTACGACAGCGCGCCCAGCAAGGCCAGGGACGACACGTATACGATCGCGGGGGCGAAGCTGTCTTTGGATACCAGCAGGCCGATCACGATCGGGGTGCAGATCGATGACAGGTTGCCGACGAAGTTGAACACGCCGCCCGTCAGGCCCAAGAGGCGCACGGGCGCAAGCGTGGACACCAGCGACCATGTGATTGACGCCAGGCCATTGCCAAAGAACGCGACGGCCAGGAAGAAGATGACCCATGGCGTCGAATCGGTGAAGTTGGCGCCGATCATCGACGTGGAAATCAAGAGGCCCAGGATGATGGGCAGCTTGCGCGCCAGGCCGATGGAAGCGCCGCGGCGGATCAGGAAGTCGGACAGCACGCCCGAGCACAGCACGCCGATAAACGCCGCCAGGAACGGCACCGAGGCCAGGAAGCCGGACTTGATGAAGTCCATGCCGCGGTACTTCACCAGGTAGGTCGGGAACCAGGTCAGGAAGAACCACAGCGTGGACGTCAGGCAGAACTGGCCCAGGTACACGCCCCAGAGCTTGCGCTTGGACATCACCAGCCCCAGATCATTCCAGTTGAAAGGCGCTTTTTTCGCTTTGACGCTGCGGTCCAGATCGACCACGCCGCCGCCTTGCTGGATCAGCTCAATCTCCGCCGCGTTTGCGCCTTTGAACTGGCGCGGTTCACGGTAGATCAGGTACCACAGCACGCCCCAGATAATGCCCAGCAAGCCGGTGCTGACAAACACCATGTGCCAGCCGTAGTGGTGTTGCAGCCAGGCCAGCACCGGCGTCAGAAACGCCAGGCCGACGAACTGGCCCGACGTGTAGAAGCCGATGGCGGTGGCGCGTTCCTTTTCCGGGAACCAGGTCGTGACGACGCGGTTGTTGATCGGGTAGGCGGGCGCTTCCAGCGCGCCGACGGCCAGGCGCAGCACGAACAGAATCACGAAGCTGCCGGCAAAGCCCATGAAGAACGTGGCCGCTGACCACAGGATCAGCGCGGCGGCGTACAGCACGCGGGGCGACACGCGGTCGACCAGCCAGCCGCCGGGGATTTGCATCGCGGCGTAGGTCCAGCCGAAGGCCGACAGGATCAAACCTTCATGCCAGGTGTCCAGGCCGAACTCGTCCTTTAAGGCGGGTGCGGCGATGGACAGGTTGCTGCGGTCCAGGTAGTTGATGACGACGGTGATGAACAGCATCACCATGATGATGTAGCGGCTGCGCGTGGGCCGCTGGGCGGCTTGCAGGCCCGGGTGGGTGGCGGTGGACAAGGGTGTCTCCTCTCTCTTTTATCGGCTTACCACTCGGCGAAGCTGCCGTCGGCGTGGCGCCAGATCGGGTTGCGCCAGCGGTGGCCCACGGCGGCGCGTTCCTTGACGTATTCCTCGTTGACCTCGATGCCCAGGCCGGGGCCTTGGGGAATCGCGACCATGCCGTCTTCGTACTTGAAGACTTCGCGGTTGCTGACGTAGTCCAGCAGGTCGTTGGCGGCGTTGTAGTGGATGCCCAGGCTTTGTTCCTGGATGAACGCGTTGTAGCAGCCGGCGTCGATCTGCAAGCAGGTGGCCAGGGCAATCGGACCCAGCGGGCAATGCAGCGCCAGCGCCACGTCATACGCTTCGGCCATCGCCGCGATCTTGCGGGTTTCGGTGATGCCGCCCGCGTGGGAGGGGTCGGGCTGGATGATGTCGACGTAGCCTTCGGACAGCACGCGCTTGAAGTCCCAGCGCGAGAACAGGCGCTCGCCCAGCGCGATGGGCGTGGACGTCAACGGCGCCAGTTCCTTCAACGCTTCGTAGTGTTCGCTTAGTACGGGCTCTTCGATGAACATCAGCTTGAACGGGTCCAGCTCTTTCATCAGCACCTTGGCCATGGGCTTGTGGACGCGGCCGTGGAAATCCACGCCGATGCCCACGTTGGGGCCGACGGCGTCGCGAACCGCAGCCACGTTCTCCAGGCACTTCTCGACCTTGTCGAAGGAATCGATGTACTGAAGTTCTTCGGTGCCGTTCATCTTCACGGCCGTAAAGCCTCGGTCGACGGCGCTCTTGGCGGCGGCCGCGGTGTCGGCCGGGCGGTCGCCGCCAATCCACGAATACACGCGGATGCGGTCGCGCACATTGCCGCCCAACAGCTGCGACACCGGCACGCCCAGATGCTTGCCCTTGATGTCCCACAGCGCCTGGTCGATGCCGGCCAGCGCGCTCATGTGGATGGCGCCGCCACGATAGAAACCGCCGCGGTACAGCACCGTCCAGTGGTCTTCGATGTTGCGCGGGTCTTTGCCGATCAGGTAGTCAGACAGTTCTTCAACGGCGGCGGCGACCGAGTGCGCGCGGCCCTCGACGACGGGTTCACCCCAGCCGACAATGCCTTCGTCCGTTTCGATTTTCAGGAAGCACCACCGGGGCGGCACGATGTAGGTAGTGAGCTTGGTGATCTTCATGCTTGAGTCTCCTGGACGGAATAGGCGCGTTGCCAGGCCGCGACGAATGCGCGCGCGTTCTGGCCGACTTCGGTGGCCGACAGGCCGGGTTTGTACAAGGCGGAGCCCAGGCCGAAGCCGCTGGCGCCCGCCTGGGCGTAAACGGAAATATTGTCGGGCGTGATGCCGCCCACGGGCGCCAGCGCAATCGGCGGGCGCATCACGGCGCGCCAGGCCTTCAGCACGACGGGGCCCAGTTGTTCAGCGGGGAACATCTTCAGCACGTCGGCGCCGGCGGCCAGCGCGGCGAAGGCTTCGGTGGGCGTGGCGACGCCGGGGCAGGACGCCATGCCCAGCGCCTTTGCCGCGCGGATCACGGCGGGGTCGCTGTGCGGCATCACAATCAGTTCACCGCCTGCGTCCTGGATGCGGGCGCAGTCATCGGGGTTCAGCACGGTGCCGGCGCCGATCAGGCAGTCGGTGGGCAGCGCGGCGCGCATGGCGCGGATGCTGTCCAACGGGTCTGGCGAATTCAGCGGCACTTCAATCAGGCGAAAGCCTGCGTCGTAGAGTGCGTGGCCGACGGCTTCGGCTTCCGTGGGTTTGATGCCGCGCAGGATGGCGATCAGGCCGCAGTGGGCCATGGCGGTTTGCAGACCGGTATGGTTCATGTGGAATTCCTAGACGGATGCGGAAGAGGATTCAGAAGCCGATGCCGGCACGTGGGTATCTGGCGTGATCAGCCCGGCGCAAACGGCCAGGTGCCACAGGCCGCGCTCGGTGGCGTTTTGCGCTTGCTCGGGCGTGCCCAGGCCGTAGTGCTGCATCGCCAGGATGTAGCGCTGGCACAGCGCGGGTTCGCCGCACAACACGATGCGGGGCAGTTCGCCCTGCTGGCGCAGCATGTCGGCAAGCGCCGCGATTTCGTGGCCAATCAACAGGCCCGACAAATAATCCGCTTGGGATTCCCCGGCCAGTTCGCCCGTCAGCCCAAGCGCGCGCGTGCTGAAGATGGTGGACAGCACACCGGCGCGGCCGGCCGGCGCGCCGGCCACTTTTACGCCGCGCTCAAAAGCCACCATGTCGGCGGCGGGCGCGTCGCTCATTGTGCGGCCCAGGATGGTGTGGCCGCGCAAGGCGGCGTAGACCTCGCCGGTCATGAAGGTGTCGAAGTGCGTGACGCGGCCGCGGCGCGCGTTGACCCATTTGGAATGGGTGCCGGGCAGGCCGATCAGCACGCTGTCGGCGGGGTGGGTGTGGGCTGCGCCGGGCTGGTCGAACATCACGCCGAACACTTGGGTTTCTTCGCCGCGCATCACGTTGGGCAGGCCGTGGCGCTGGATCAGGCCGGGCACGATGTGCAGCGGGGTGGCGTTGGGGCCGGCGCCCTTGCGTTCGACCACGGTCAGCAAGGTGCCAATGCGTTCCAGGTCGACTGGCACGTCCAGGTAGGCGGCTTCCTTCCAGCCCTGCGCGCTGCCGACCATGCCGCAGGCGATAACGGGCAGCGCGGGTTCGGCGCGCAGCCAATCGCCGCAGGCTTGTTCGAAGGCCAGTTCAAAGCCCGATGACGCGCCCGACGACGCCGTGCTCGCGGCGCCGTCTTGCAAGGGCTGCGGCAGGCGCATGATGCCCCAGGGCAAGTGGCGGGTGTCCAGCGTGCGGCCGGTGGCGTCCAGCCGGTACGCGCGCAACGATGAGGTGCCCCAATCCAGCGCGATAAGCGCCGCGCGGGCAGGCGATCCGGTAGTCATCTGATCTGTCTCGTCTCTGGCTGCGATGCCCGTTTCCCTGGGTGCCTGAGGGCAGGCGTGGGTGGGCGGGCATGGCAGGCCTTGTTGTCTGAGGCGCGCCGGGCGCAAGAAATGCGTCGGGCGTGCGTTGCGAAAAATTCTAGATCAGCGCTTGAAAAATCTCAAAATATAGAATTTAATCCCACATATAGGGAATAAATGCCGGGCTTACCCCATTCGGAAGTTGCCCTCTGGCACCCGGCATCACGGCGCCCGGCTATGCTTGCCTTCGTTGTTGTCCTTCGTTTTTGCTGCGTAGCCTTGTTTCATGACCGCCATCCTCACTTCCGCTAGCCCCCCGTCCCTGGACCCCGATGCCGCCGCGCCCGCTGGCACGCAAACGTTGATGCGCGGGCTGGCCGTGGTGCAAGCCGTGGCCGACGGGGCGCGCGACTTGAAAGAAATCTGCGCGCGCATTGGCGTGGCGCGCAGCACCACTCACCGCTTGGCCAGCTGCCTGGTGCAAGAGCGCTATCTGCGCGCCTTGCCGGGCGTGGGCTATGTGCTGGGGCCGAAGCTGATCGAGCTGGGTTTTCAGGCGCGTGAAGCGTTTCCGATGGCGACCTTGGCGCGCCCCTATCTGGACAGCCTGGCGGAACTGACGGGCGACACCATACATCTGGCCGTGCGCGACAACGACGAAGTGCTGTATCTGGAGAAGATCCCCGGCAAGAAGGGCCTGGAGATGCGTTCGCGCGTGGGCCACCGCATGCCGCTGGCCGCCACCGGCGTGGGCAAGGCGCTATTGCTGGATACCGAAGAGCCGCAATGGAAGGCGCTGCATCGGATTGGCGCGCCGGTGTCGTCGCGCGCGCCGGGCGGGCAGCAGACCTGGGAAGCGTTCCGCGACCGTATGCGCGAATACGCGGCGCAAGGCTATGCGTTTGATCTGGAAGACAACGAACCGTCGATTCGCTGCGTGGCTGCGCCGGTGCGCGATGCGTCCAGCGGCATCGTGGCGGCGATCAGCGTGTCCAGCACCGTGCCGTATATGTCGCTGGAGCGGATGCGCGAAATGGTCGCCGTCGTGCAGGGCGCGGCGGCGGGCATTTCGGCGGAGATGGGCTGGAAGGTCGACCGCGGCTGAGTTATTCCAGCGGCAAGGTCAGCACGCCTTGCGGGGCGGGGCGCATCATCACGCGGCGATACCAGGCGGACAGCGCCGGCGTGTCGGGGCGTTCAATCGGCAGGGCCAGCCAGCGGTGGGCGGAACAGACCAGCGCAATGTCGCCCATCGTCAGATGGCGGCCAGCAATGAACTCGCGGCCTTGCAGCGCTTGGTCCAGGATCAGGGCGCGGGCGTTCGAACGCTTGACCGAATTTTCAATGGCGGCGTGATCGCGCTTGTCTTGCGGCGTGCGGATCAGGCCCAGGAACGCGGGGCCCATGGCGCCTTGCCATTCGGTTGCCTGCCAATCCATCCAGCGGTCGGCATCCGCGCGCATGCACGCATCTTCCGGCCACAGCGTGCCCGCGCCGTAGCGCGCGGCCAGATAACGCACGATGGCGTTGGACTCCCACAGCACGAAGCCGCCATCGTCGATGACGGGCACGGTGCGGTTGGGATTGAGCTTGGCGTATTCCGGCGTGTCCACCACGCCGAACGGCCCGCCGGCGGGCGTAAAGGTGTGCGGCAGGGCCAATTCGCGCACGGCCAGCATCACTTTCTGCACGTTGACGGAAGTCAGGCGTCCCCAGATCTTCAACATATCCAGTCCTTGAGTCGTGTCAGGCGGGCGGCAATTGCCGCCGCGCAAAGCCACTGTCGCGCGAAAAACGCGTCCAGTTGAAAGCGGGCCCGGGGTCGGTCTTGCGGCCCGGGGCAATGTGTTCGTGCCCCCAGGCCGCAGCCAGGGGATAACGCGCGCGCAGCACCGGCGTCAGCTTGCGCAGCGCCGCGTACTGTTCGTCGGCATAGGCCAGGGTATCCGTGCCTTCGAGTTCGATGCCGATGGAAAAGTCATTGCAGCGTTCGCGGCCGCCAAAGCGCGACACGCCAGCATGCCAGGCGCGCTGGTCGGTGGATACGAACTGGATGATGCGCCCATCGCGGCGGATAAAGAAGTGCGCCGACACGCGCAAGCCGCGCAGCCGTTCCAGCCAGGGGTGCGAGGAATAGTCCAGCGTGTTCAGGAACAGCCCGGCCACTTCGGGGCCGCCAAACTGCCCGGGGGGCAGGCTGATGTTGTGCAGCACCAAGAGCGACACTTGCGCGCCAGCAGGACGCGCGTCGCGGTTGGGCGAGGGCAAAAGGGTAACGCCGGGGGCGGGCGCCAGCCAGCCATGTCGATCCAGAAGCAGAGCCATGGGAGAGAACATGCGTGGTGAATCCAACAGGCATTATGCCGTGGTCCCCGCTGCCTCCCAAATCTGGAGTGGGGACTTACTTTTTGCCCAAGGCCGCGTGCTCGGTGCTGCACCAGGTCAGCCCGTTTTGCAGCACCGCTTCGGAGCGCGGCAGGTGGATGCCGCAATGCGCACACCGCACCATCGACTCTGGCGCCGCCGGGGCAGGCGCGCTGCGGCGGGCCTTGGGCTGCGCGTCCGCCTGCCGAGCCGCCGCCATGCGGGCGGCAATGCGGGCGACGAACAGCACCGCGATGATCAGAACCACCCAGAACAACAACTTGCCCACGTCAGCCTCGATGCAGAATCATTTCCAGCACGAACCGGCTGCCGGTATAGGCCAGAATCAGAAAACCAAAACCCGTCAGCGTCCAGCGCAGCGCCACGCGGCCACGCCATCCCCGGATGTGGCGGCCCACCAGCAGCACGCCGAACGTCAGCCACGACAGCAGGGTGAAAACGGTTTTGTGGTCAAACGGCAGGATCTTGCCCGTCAGCTTCATCGACGCAACCGACCCCGAGCCCACCGCCAACGTCAGCACGATGAAACCGATCCAGATAATACGGAACAGCAGTTGCTCTTGCACCAGAAGCGGCGGCTGAGAGTCCAGCACGCGGCCGATGATGCTGCGTTGGGCGGGCGCGTCGAGTGGCCGGTGCAGGTGGCGGTCAAGCAGCGCCATCATCATGGCGTGCAGAGCGGCGATGGTGATGAGGCCATAAGCGGCAAGCGCGATCAGCAGGTGCACGCGCAGCCAGGCGTCGTCGGCGTGGGGCACGAATTGCCCCTGCGGAAACACGGCGGCCAGGGCGCTGGCGATGGCGGCGGCAGGCAACAGCAGCAATTGCAGGCCATCAATGCGCACCAGCAGGCTCTCCAGCCAGAACACCACCATGCCCAGCCAGATGGCCGCAGACAGGGCCAGAGCCCACCCAATGAACAGATGCTGGGCGCCCAGCATCGATTGTTGCAGCCCGATTCCATGGAGAACCAGGGCTCCCAGCAGGCACAGACGGGCAATTTTGCCCGTCTGCTCCACTTCCCCGGCGCCGGCCAGGCGGACCCAAAGTGACCCCCCGAGCACTGCGTACGCCAAGGCAGCCGCTGTGTGAAATACAATGCCTAGTGACATAGAAACCGTTGTCTGGATGGGGCCTTGGGGTGCATGTCACCCGAAAGCGCAGAATCCGCGCCTGCGGCCACCGTTCAATCAACTAGTTTAAGCGGAAACGCCTCTCATGCTCGATAACCTAACTCAACGCCTTTCGCGCGTCGTCAAGACGCTGCGCGGTGAAGCCCGCCTGACCGAGGCCAACACCCAGGAGATGCTGCGCGAAGTGCGCATGGCGCTGCTGGAAGCCGACGTGGCGCTGCCCGTCGTGCGTGAATTCGTCGCCCGCGTAAAGGAAAAGGCGCTGGGCGAAGAAGTGGCCGCCAGCCTCAGCCCGGGCCAAGCCCTGGTCGGCGTCGTCCACAAGGAACTGACTGCCCTGATGGGCGGCGACCTGGGCGCCGATTCCAACGAATTGTCGCTGGCGGTGCAACCGCCCGCGGTCATCCTGATGGCCGGCCTGCAAGGCGCCGGTAAAACCACCACCACCGGTAAGCTCGCCCGCTGGCTGTCCGAAGGCCAGCACACACAGCACGGCCGCAAGACCGGCAAGAAGAAAGTGCTGGTGGTGTCCGCCGACGTCTATCGCCCGGCCGCTATTGACCAGTTGAAGAGCGTGGCCGCACAGGTCGGCGTCGACTTCCTGCCGTCAGACCCCAGCCAGAAGCCCGAAGACATTGCGCGCGGCGCGGTGGACCATGCTCGCCGTCATCACTACGACGTGCTGATCCTGGATACGGCCGGCCGCTTGGGCATTGACGAGGCCATGATGCGCGAAATCCGCGCGCTGCATGATCTGGTCAAGCCGGTGGAAACGCTGTTCGTCGTGGACGCCATGCAGGGCCAGGATGCGGTCAACACCGCGCGCGCCTTCGCAGACGCGCTGCCGCTGACGGGCGTTGTGCTGACCAAGCTGGACGGCGACGCCCGCGGCGGCGCGGCCCTGTCCGTGCGCCACGTCACGGGCAAACCGCTGAAGTTTGTCGGCGTGTCGGAAAAGCTGGACGGCCTTGAGCCCTTCTACCCCGACCGCATGGCGCAGCGCGTGCTGGGCATGGGCGACATCGTTTCGCTTGTTGAACAGGCGCAAAAGAATATCGACATCGCCGAAGCGCAGAAGCTGGCGGCGAAGATCAAGTCGGGCAACAAGTTCGACCTGAACGATTTCCGCGATCAACTCGGCCAGGTGAAGAAGCTGGGCGACATGGGTTCGCTGCTTGAAAAGCTGCCGGCTCAGTTCCAGCAGGCTGCGGGCCAGCTGCAAGGCGGCCAGGCGGAAAAGCAGTTGCGCCGCACGGAAGGCATCCTGAATTCCATGACGGCCGCCGAACGCGCCAAGCCCGAACTCATCAAGGCCTCGCGCAAGCGCCGCATCGCAACGGGCTCCGGCGTGCCGGTGCAAGAGGTCAACCGCCTGCTGGCTCAGTTCGAGCAGATGCAAGGCATGATGAAGCAGATGAAGAAGGGCGGCATGGCGAAGATGATGCGCGCCATGGGCGGCATGAAGGGATTGGGCCGCTTCGGCATGAAGTAAGGGGGGGGGGCCACGGCGCGCGCACTGCGTGCGCTGCCTGCCAAAAAAATGGCCAGACATTGCGTCTGGCCAAGCAATCGCGGCAGGCAGGGGGCGCCGCGCCGCGACACAATCCGGAAAACGCATGGGTGTTCTCCGGGTTGTTTGGGTTCAGTTGCCGCTTACGACAGCGGCGGGATGCGCAGCACCTGGCCCGGGTAGATCTTGTCGGGGCTGGTCAACATCGGCTTGTTGGCTTCAAAGATCAGCGTGTTCTTCGCGCCCTGGCCCTTACCGTATTGCGCTTCGGCGATCTTCCACAGGTTGTCGCCCTTTTGCACCGTGTACATCTTGGCTTCGGGCGTGGCCTGCTTCACCTTCAACTGGTTATCCACCGCTGCAACGCCGACGGTGTTGCCAAGCGCCAGGGAAATCTTCTCGGCGGCTTCGGTGCTTAGCGCCTCGCCGGCCACCGTGACCTTGTCGCCGTCCACCGTAATTTGCAGGCCGTCCGCGTTCAGGCCGTGCTTATCCAGCTCTTTCTTCAACTCGTCTGCGGTCGCGGCCTTGGCCTCGCTGGCGCCGAAGAGTTTTTCCCCTACGTCCTTGATGAAATTGAGCAGACCCATAGTGTTTCCTTTATCGATGTAGCGGTGAGAAAACGATTGCCTTCAGGGCGCGCGGCCCACGAACATCTTGCGTACGATCCCGACGATCAAGGTCAGCACGGCGCCACCGATGCCGCCACCCACCACGTCCCCCGCAATCGCTGAAAGATCCAATCCTGCATTGCCTGCCGTTGCCGCTGCCCCCGCGCCGGCCGTGATCATGGGCGCCAGCCATGAGCCGCCCGCCAAACCACCAATCGCGCCGGCGATGGTGTTGCCCAACGGGCCAAGGTTGAACTGCTGGAGCATTTTTCCCAATCCGTTGCCGGCGGCTGCGCCTGCGACAAGCTGGATGAGAAGGTTGATGATGACCGCGGTGTTCATGATGCCTCCTTGCCCCGTGAGGGCGATGTGCAACGCTAGAACAACAACACGACAACGTACGACGCCAGCAGCAACGATTATTACTCGCGTAAACGCCGCGAGACGAGGGGTTAACGTGTAACAGGTTGCTAGTCGCTTGCCAGACTACGCAACATTGCTCGTCACTTTGCAGGGCGCGTCGGGCGCGCGCCGCAATCCCCATCGTGCACATGGTGCCGTGCGTCATGAACCCTGCTGAAAATGCATAAGCAAAGGGCCGCTGAATCAGCGGCCCTTCGTGTTTGCAGCGCGTATTTGCGGCGCAATAAAATCGTGCGACGCGCGGCTCCAAGAAGCGCCGCGCAAACGTCAGGGCAATCAGCCTCCGCCCACCGCCACGACGATCTCGATCTGGTCGCCATCGGTCAGCGTGGTCTGCTCGTGCTGGCTCTTCGGCACGATCTCGCCGTTGCGTTCCACGGCCACGCGCTTGCCCGCATACCCCAGCGTTTGCAGCAGTTCGATCACCGTGGTGTCCAACGGAAATTCGCGCGCGTCGCCGTTCAACGTAATGTGCATATCAGGTCTCCTCACTGTTTTGCGTAGGCGTCGGTGGCGGCAATCAGGCGCGCCAAGGTGCCGGGTTCATCAAAGGCATGGCCCGCGTCAGGCACCAGATGGAATTCGGCTTCGGGCCACGCGCGGTGCAGGTCCCACGCGGTGCGCGCGGGTGTGCAGACGTCGTAGCGGCCCTGGACGATGGTGCCGGGAATGCCGCGCAGCTTGTGCGCGTCGCGGATCAACTGGCCTTCTTCCATGAAGCCGGCATTCACAAAGTAGTGGTTCTCGATGCGCGCAAACGCCAGCGCGGCGCGATCGGCCGCATGGCTTTGCTGATGGCGCGGGCTGGGCAGCAGCGTGATGGTGCTGTCTTCCCACTTGCTCCAGGCCTTGGCCGCGCGCAATTGCTCGGCCGCATCATTGCCCGTCAGGCGCTTGTGATACGCCGCCACCAGATCACCGCGTTCCGCTTCGGGAATGGGCGCCAGATATTCTTCCCAGCGGTCGGGGAACAGCCACGACGCGCCTTCCTGATAGAACCATTGGATCTCTGCGCGGCGCAGCCCGAAGATGCCGCGCACAACCATCTCGCTAACGTGCGACGCGTGCGTTTCGGCATAGGCCAGCGCCAACGTCGACCCCCACGAACCGCCGAACACCAGCCACTTGTCCGCACCCATGATCTCGGTGCGCAGGCGTTCGATGTCCGACACCAGATGCCAGGTCGTGTTGTTGTCCAGGCTGGCGTGCGGCGTCGACCGCCCGCATCCGCGCTGATCAAACAGCAGCACGTTGTAGCGCTGCGGATCAAACAGCTGGCGATGCACCGGCGAACAACCGCTGCCCGGCCCGCCATGCAGAAACACGGCGGGCTTGCCGTTCGGATTGCCCGACATTTCCCAATAGATCTGGTGACCGTCGCCGGTATCCAGCATGCCGTGGCGGTAGGGTTCGATCGGCGGATAGAGCATCAGGCGACTCGCT
>Ga0256772_1000111_pt1 | contig 16476 bp, 14 predicted proteins | sample MC6MC0923MT_FD_186044 | JGI IMG/M metagenome (GOLD analysis project Ga0256772, IMG submission 186044) | Metatranscriptome of enriched soil aggregate microbial communities from Iowa State University, Ames, United States - MC6-MC0923-MT... | ecosystem: Environmental > Terrestrial > Soil >... | reverse complement strand
GAAGGCGTGGACCGCGCCGAAATCCACGACCGCGTGTTCGAAGCGCTGGACCTCGTCCAGATGGCCGGCTATTCGCGCCGCAAGCCGCATCAGTTGTCGGGCGGCCAGCAGCAGCGCGTGGCGTTGGCGCGCAGTCTCGTCAAGCGGCCCAAGCTGCTGTTGCTGGATGAACCGATGTCCGCGCTGGACAAGCAGATTCGCCAAAAGACGCAGATCGAGCTCGTGAAAATTCTGGAACAAGTCGGTGTGACCTGCATCATGGTCACGCACGATCAGGAAGAAGCGATGACCATGGCGCACCGCCTGGCCGTCATGACCGAAGGCCAGATCGTCCAATGCGGCACGCCGCAGGACGTCTACGCGTTCCCGAATTCGCGCTTCGTGGCCAGCTTCATCGGGTCGACGAACATGTTCACCGGCACCATCGTGGTGGACGAGCCCGACCACGTCGCCATCGAATGCGGCGAATTGACGCGGCCTTTGTTCGTGAACCACGGCGTGAGCGAGCCGCTGGGCATGGAAGTGCACGTCTCCATCCGGCCCGAGCGCCTGGTGGTGTCGCGCGAGCAACCGCCGGGTGAATACAACTGGGCGCACGGCATGGTCAGCCACATGGCGTGGATGGGCAGCTACGCGCTCTACCAGATTCGCCTGGACTCCGGCAAAACGGTGGAAGCCAGCGTGCCCAGCCTGCTCCTGGCGCAGATGGACGCCCCGGGTATCGACGAAGAAATCTTCGTCAGCTGGGGCGAAGACAGCGCGACGGTGCTGGCGTCATGATCCGCTTTTCGCCCCGCGACTGGTTGCCATCGGGCCGGGCGCTGGCGGTGGTGCCGCCGTTCGCCTGGCTGGTGCTGTTCCTGCTGCTGCCCTTCCTGCTGGTGCTGAAGATCAGCTTTGCCGAAGTCAAATTCGGCATTCCGCCTTATACGTCGCTAGCGGAATTCCAGGACGAGGCCGTGCAGTTCAGCCTGCACCTGCGCGGCTATATCCTGCTGTTTACCGACAGCCTGTATTTCAAGACCTACCTGAGCTCGGTGAAAATCGCCGGCATCACCACGCTGATCTGCGTGCTGATCGGCTACCCCATTGCGTACTACATTGCGCGTTCCTCGCCGCGCGTGCGCAACCTGCTGCTGCTGGGCGTGATCCTGCCGTTCTGGACGTCGCTGCTGCTGCGCGTGTATGCGTGGGTGGGCATCCTGCGTAATGACGGGCTCTTGAACAACCTGCTGCAAAGCCTGGGCATTATTTCCAGCCCGCTGGAAATCTATCGCACCGATGTGGCGGTGTACATCGGCATGGTCTATGCGTATCTGCCGTTCTTCATCCTGCCGCTGTACGCCACGCTGGTGAAGATGGACTTGCGTCTGCTGGAAGCCGCGTATGACCTGGGCGCCAAGCCATGGCAGGCGTTCTGGCAGATCACCGTGCCGCTGTCGCGCCAGGGTGTGATCGCCGGCGCCATGCTGGTGTTCATTCCGGCCGTGGGCGAATACGTGATTCCGGAAATGCTGGGCGGGGCCAACACACTGATGATGGGCCGCGTCATGTGGAACGAATTCTTCAATAACGCTGACTGGCCCATGGCGTCGGCCGTGACGTGCGTGATGGTGCTGTTGCTGCTCGTGCCGCTGGTGATCTTCCAGTACAACCAGGTCAAGCAGCAGGAATTGGCGAACGGAGGCCGCAAATGAAGGGTCCCAACAAGACCTTGCGCGCCGTGGTGTTGGGGCTGGGGTATTTCTTCCTGTACGTGCCCATCCTGAGCCTGATGGTGTTCTCGTTCAACGAGTCGCCCACCGTGACGTCGTGGGCGGGCTTTTCGTTCCGCTGGTATCACGCGCTGTTCAATGACGATGCGCTGCTGCGCGCGGCCTGGCTGTCGTTTCGCATCGCTGCGATGACGGCGACGGCCGCGGTCATCATCGGCACGTGGGCGGGCTATGTGCTGGGACGCATGGGGCGCTTCCGCGGCTTTGCGCTGTATGTCGGCATGCTGAGTGCGCCGCTTGTCATCCCCGAAGTGGTGCTGGGCATTTCGCTGCTGCTGATGTTCGTGGAATTGCGCGGCAGCCTGGGCTGGCCCGCCGAGAACGGCGTGTTCACGATCTGGGTCGGCCACGTGACGCTGTGCATGGCGTTTGTGGCGGTCGTCATCCAGACCCGTATCCGCGACCTCGACCGCTCGCTGGAAGAGGCCGCGCTGGATCTGGGCGCCACCCCCATCACCGTGTTCTTCAAGATCACGCTGCCGCTGATTGCGCCCGCCCTGGCTTCGGCCTGGCTGCTGTCTTTCACGCTGTCACTGGACGACGTCGTTCTGGCGTCGTTCCTGTCCGGTCCCAGTTCCAGCACGTTGCCGATGGAAGTGTTCTCGCGGGTGCGCCTGGGGCTGAAACCCGAGATCAACGCGCTGGCCACCTTGTTCATCCTGGCGGTGGGCACGTGCGTGATCCTGGCCAACCGCCTGCAATGGCGCAAGGAGTCCGAATCCAAATGAAGCAAACCACTCTGTATGGGCTGACCAAGTGCAGCACCTGCGTCAAGGCGCGTGACTGGCTGTCCGAGCACGGCGTGGACCACGCGTTTGTGGATTACCGCGATCATCCCGTGCCGGCCGCCACGCTGAAATCGTGGTCGGAAAAAGTGGGCGGCTGGGAAAAGCTGGTCAACCGCACGTCGATGACGTGGCGCAACCTGGCCGAAGACCGCAAGTCGGCCCAAACCGACGCCGAATGGAGCCAGCTGATTGCCGAATTCCCGGCGCTGGTGCGCCGCCCGGTCACCGTCACCCCCGATGGCGAGGTCACCGTGGGCTTCAGCGACAAGCGCTACGGCGAACGCTTCGCCTGACGCAGCCCCCAACGTGATGGCGTCCTCCATCCAGGCATCGCGCGGCGCCGGCAAGGCGTTGCCCGATGCCTTTTTTGACCGCGACGCGGCCACGCTGGCGCGCGATCTGCTGGGCAAGGTCATCCGCCATCGCGTAGACGGGCTGTGGTTGTCGGCCCGTATCATCGAGACCGAAGCCTATTACCTGGAAGAGAAGGGCAGCCACGCGTCGCTGGGCTACACGCACAAGCGGCGCGCGCTGTTCATGGACGGCGGCGTCATCTATATGTATTACGCGCGCGGCGGCGACTCGCTGAATTTCAGCGCCGCGGGGCCGGGCAACGCCGTGCTGATCAAATCGGCCCATCCCTGGACGGACGCGCTCTCCGGCCCCGATGCGCTGGCGCGCATGCAGCAGTTGAACCCGGATGCCCAAGGCCAGCCGCGTCCGCCGTCGCGGCTGTGCGCAGGCCAGACGCTGCTGTGCCGTGCGCTGGGCTTGCGGGTGCCGCAATGGGATGCCCGCCGCTTTGATCCGGATGCGCTCTATGTCGAGGATGTGGGCGATTCACCCGACGCGTTGATCTGCACGACCCGTTTGGGCATCCCCGCAGGGCGTGACGAGCATCTGCATTACCGCTATGTGGACCCGGCTTACGCGACGGTCTGCACGCGTAATCCGCTGCGGCGCGGGCAACGTGCGGGGCATGACTACGTGTGGGTAGATCGGCAGGGCGTTGTGCTGCCAGACGCGCCGTAGGCAGGGCGGCCGAACTGGGGCCGCCTCAGGCCTGACCTTGGCCGTGCCCCATCGCCCGGATTCGTGCTTCCAGCGACCGGCGCATTTTCTGGTACTTGCGCAACATGCGCCAGCGGTTCAGCCGTTTGCTCCACGCGTACAGCGGCACGAGCGGCAGCACCCCGAAGCCGTCGATCAGGTACATGCCCGGCTTGCCGTCGGCGTTCTGGCCGCAGGCAATGTTGCTGGCCGACACGTCGTGCAGCACAACATGGGCATCGGCCAGGTCGTCGAAGAATTCGTCCAATTGTTCAAAAAACTTGGCGTCCACGAGGCCCTGCTTGGCCAGGTCGGTCACGGTAGGGGCGATGTTGCCGGCGGTATCCGTGATCTTCTCGACCAGCAGGCCCAGGCCCAGCGAGGTTTGCGCCACGCCGACGATACGCGCCATGGGCACCTGCCACACGCCTGACGGCCGGGTCGTCGTGGTGACGTACTCCGATAGCTCGTTCAGATACACGCGATACGCGCTTTCGCGTTGAAACTGCTTGTACCAGCGCTTGAGCGGCCGCGCCTCAAGGTAGACGGCGCGCGCGCGCATGTCCATGACTTTGACCAGCAGGGAGGCGGCGTGGGGGTGCTGAAAAATGTGGCGGTCGCCGCCGATAGCGAGCGGAGCCTCGGCGTCGAGATCCAGTGGGCCGAAGACGGACTGGAACGACACCGACGGCTGACAGGAAGGGAGGTCAGCAGGATTCAAGGGGGTCGAGCGATCAGTTCAGAGTAGGGGGAGTTTAATCCTGTTGAGCGCTAGCGGCGGCCGCAAGTGTGGCAATTTGATGTCGCTTGGTTACAGCGGCGGGGTGATGCGTCCTACAATTCCGCCTTTGGAGAGGCCACTTTTGAACGATATTCTGCTTTGGGTTGCCGCGGTTGGCGCGGTGTTGGCGTGTTTGGCGGCGTTGTTTGCATGCTTGCGGCCGCCCGCAAGGGATGCGCGTCTGGACGCGCTGCTTGACGGCCTGGAACGCACCGAACGCGCCTTGCGCGCCGATATCGCGGAAAGCCAGCGCGGCCTGCGCAGCGAAATTGCGGAGTCCACCCGGGCGGCGCGTGCAGAATCGGCCGAGTCCTTGTCGCGTTTCGCCGCGGGCTTTGGTGAGCAGTTGCAGGGGCTTATCCAGATCAACGAGCGCCGCTTGATGGAAGTGCGCGCCACCGTCGACCAGCGCTTGCAGTCGCTACAAACGGAAAACAGCGCCAAGCTTGATGAAATGCGCCGGACCGTGGACGAAAAGCTCCATGCCACGCTTGAGCAGCGCCTGGGCGAGTCCTTCAAGCTGGTGTCCGACCGGCTGGAAGCCGTGCACAAGGGGCTGGGCGAAATGCAGGCGCTGGCGGCCGGCGTGGGTGACCTGAAGCGCGTGCTGACCAACGTGAAGTCGCGCGGCACCTGGGGCGAAGTGCAACTGGCCCGCCTGATCGAAGACAACATGACGCCCGACCAGTACGCCAGCAACATCAAGCCGGTGCCGGGCAGCGATGCGGTCGTCGAATTCGCCATCCGCCTGCCGGGGCGTGGCGACGGCGGCGAGCCCGTCTGGCTGCCGATCGACGCGAAATTCCCCAAGGAAGAATACGAACGCCTGATGGACGCGCAAGACGCCGCGGATGCCGAAGGCGTCAAGTCGGCGGGCGCGGCGCTGGGCAGGGCGGTGGAATTGCAGGCGCGTCTGATCGCCAGCAAGTACGTCGCGCCGCCGCACACCACCGATTTCGCCATCATGTTCCTGCCCACCGAAAGCCTGTATGCCGAAGTGCTGCGCCGCCCCGGCCTGCTCGACAAGCTGCATGACCTGCGCATCAACGTGGCCGGCCCCAGCAATCTGGCGGCGCTGCTCAATAGCTTGCAGATGGGGTTCCGCACCTTGGCCATCGAGCAGCGGTCGTCGGAAGTCTGGCAGGTGCTGCGCGCGGTCAAAACCGAATTCGGCAAATTCGGCGACGCCCTGGCCAGCGTGAAAAAGACCTTGGACACGGCCAGCAACAAGATCGGCCTGACCGAAGTGCGCACCCGCGCCATGCTGAAGAACCTGAAAAACGTGGAAGCCTTGCCGGAAGCCGATGCCCTAAGGCTATTGGGTGAGGCCGGCACGGCGGACAACGACAACGATCCGGATGAGGACGCCGAGCCGAGCAACGTCTCGTCCTCAGGCACGAACTGATCCTTTTGTCTTGACGTTGCGCGGCCGCCCCAGGGCCGCGCGTGCTTGTTGCCTGCGCAGACTGTCGATATCCTGGCATGTGCGGCATTTCGCCGTCGAACCCTGGAGCATCGTAAGCATGAGCACCGCTGAACGCCATGATTCCTCTTCCCTCGACGCGACGGCGCTGGGCGCCGACATCGCGCTAGGGGTCATCACCGCCCGTGCTGCCATGCAGCAGGCGGTGGACCGGGTAGCGGCGCGCAATCCGTCGATCAACGCGGCTTGCGGCGTCGAAGCCGAAACGGGCCTGCGGCTGGCCCAGGCCCTGGACGACGAACTGGCGGCGCTGTCGCCGGAGCAGCGGCAGGCGCAATTGCAGCACCGCCCATTTCTAGGCGTGCCGACCCTGCTCAAGGACTTGGGCACCGCCGCGCTCGGCCTGCCCAGCGCGATGGGATCGGTGCTGTACGGCCATGTCGCCTGGGACGTCGACGCCGAGATCGTCAAACGGTATCGCCGCGGGGGCCTGATTCCGTTTGGCCGCACCACCAGCGCCGAGCTGGGTTTGAGCCCCACGACAGAATCCCCGGCCTATGGGCCTCCCACCCAAAACCCCTGGAAGACCGGCCATAGCGCGGGCGGTTCCAGCGGGGGCGCGGGGGCGGCGCTGGCCAGCGGCATGGTGCGGATCGCACACGGCAGCGACGGCGGCGGCTCGATTCGCATTCCGGCATCTTGCTGCGGAGTGTTGGGCCTGAAGCCGTCGCGCGGGCTGATGCCGCTGGGTCCACTGAAGGGCGAAGGCTGGGGCGGCTTGGCTACCGAGCACATGATGACAATTTCGGTGCGCGACTGCGCCGCGTCCCTGGATATCAGCGCGGGCGCCGACGTGGGCGCGCCTTATGCGGCCCCGGCGCAGCCTGCAGAATCCTACCGGGCCGTGGTGGCGCGCGTGTCGGCCGATCCGCAAAGCGCCACGCGCCGCCGTATCGCTTTCATCAACACCACCTATGAAGGCGGGGTCATCCACCCGGAAGTGGCCGCCACCGTGGACGAGGCCGCGCGCTTTTTCGCCACGCTGGGCCATGAACTGGTGCCGGCCTTGCCGCCGGTGGGGTCGGAAGAGGTGTTGTCGCCGATGCTGCCGCTGATCGCCAGCGCCGCGGCCAATGCCATCGACAGTTTCGTGGCGGCGCGCGGACGCCGCTTGGCCGCCGACGAATTGCAGCCCACGACGCTGGGCGCGCGCGAGTACGCCCGCGCGATCTCAGGTTCGCAATATGTGGCGTGCGTGGATACCTGCCACGAAATCACGCGCCGCATCGGCCGCTTCCTGCATCGCGACGGCGCGCATGGCTATGACCTGTTCCTGACGCCGGTGCTGGCGCAGCCGCCCGCGCCCATCGGCCGCTACGCCATGGACAACGCCGATTACCTGGCCTACCGTCTGGGCAAGAAGGGCGTGATCGGCTATTCGCCCTTTGCACCCCTGGCCAACCTGACCGGCATGCCCGCGATTTCCATCCCCTTTGGCATGTCGTCTGACGGCTTGCCGATCGGCATCCAGGTGATGGGTCCGCTGGGCAGCGAAGCGCTGCTGCTGGAGCTGGCCGCGCAGGTCGAGGCCTTGCGGCCCTGGGCGTTGGTGGCGCCCATGGCCAGATAGATAGCCGAATGCTCCAGGGAGCCGTCATGTCTTCGTTTGCGACGCATACCGTGCAGAACCAGGCGCCCGCCCTGGAAGACTATTCCCTGTACGACACGGACCCGGCCTTGCGCGAGGCGGTGCTTCGCGAAGGGGCCGGCAGCTGGTCGGGCGATCTGGCCGCGCATGGCGCGTGGCTGGGCCGTGCGCAAACGCTGGCGGCTGGCGCCGAGGCCAACCGTTGCCCGCCCCGTTTGCTGAGCTATGACCGCAACGGTCATCGTATCGACCACGTTGAGTTCCACCCGGCCTGGAACGTGCTGATGAGCGGCATCGTCGCGCGCGGCTTGCACAGCCGCGCCTGGGCGCAACCGGTGCCGGGCGCGCAAGTGGCGCGGGCGGCGGCGTATCTGATGCAGGGGCAGGTTGAAGCCGGCACGCTGTGCCCCACCACCATGACGTTTGCCGCCGTGCCGCTGCTGCAACGTGAACCGGCGGGCGCCGTGGATTTTGCCGGGCAGTGGCTGCCTGCGTTGTACTCGCGCGAGTTCGACGCCGCCGACGCGCCGCTTGCGGCCAAGCGCAGCGCCCTTATCGGCATGGGGCTGACCGAAAAGCAGGGCGGTTCTGATTTGCGTGCGGTGACCACCCGCGCCACGCCACTGGGCGCGCCGGGCCGGGGCAACGCCTACCAATTGGTGGGACACAAGTGGTTTTTCTCGGTGCCGCAAGCCGATGCGCATCTGGTGCTGGCGCAGACGGACGAAGGGCTCAGCTGCCTGTTCGTGCCGCGCTGGATTCCGGATGGCCCCCGCAACGCCGTGCGCGTGCGCCGCTTGAAAGACAAATTGGGCAATCGCAGCAACGCCAGCGCCGAAGTCGAATTCGAAGACGCCTGGGGCGTCATGGTGGGCGAACCCGGGCGCGGGCTGGCGGTGCTGCTGGAAATGGCGGCCACGACGCGGCTGGATTGCGTGCTGGGCAGCGCCGCGCTGCTTCGGCAGGCGCTGGTGCAATCCATTCATCATGCCCAGCATCGGCACGCGTTCGGCAAGCCGCTGATTGCCCAGCCGCTGATGCGCAATGTGTTGGCGGACCTGGCGCTGGAAAGCGAAGCGGCGATGGTGCTGGCGTTGCGGCTGGCGCGTGCGGTGGATGGGCGCGGAGGCGGGCAACAAAGCGGGCAAGAACGCGGGCAGAACGGCGCGCAGAACCGCGCGCTGGTGCGCGTGGGCACGCCAGCCGCCAAGCTCTGGATCTGCAAGCGGGCGGTCAGCGCGGTGGCCGAATGCATGGAAGTGTGGGGCGGCAACGGCTATGTGGAAGAGGGGCCCATGCCCCGTATTTATCGTGAAACCCCTGTCAATTCCGTTTGGGAAGGGTCGGGCAACGTGATGGCGCTGGATGTGCTGCGCGCCCTGCAACGCGAGTCCGACGCCTTGCCCGCGCTGGAACAGGAATTCGCAGCCGCTGCCGGCCAGCACCGCGCGTTCGACCAGGCGGTGGCGCAATGGCGGGCGATGCTGGCGGATACCAGCCAGGCGGAATTCCAGGCACGGCGCATCGCTTGCGGGTTGGCGCGCCTGTGGCAGGCCGCCCTGTTGATCCAGCATGCGCCCGATGCGGTCGCGCAGGCGTTTGTCGCCAGCCGCTTGCATGCCGATGGCGGCGTTTTCGGGGAACTGGCGGCGGGGGTGGACACGTCGGTCATCCTGTCGCGGGCCTGGCCCGCCGCCGCATGCTAAATTTCCTGGCTTAACCAACCTTCCCGCACTACTCCGCCATGCTCTCCCAGCAAGAACTCAAGCAGCAAGCCGCCGACGCCGCCCTGGAATTCGTTGAAGCCGTCGCCAGCCCGGACGCCATTATCGGCGTGGGCACCGGCTCCACCGCCGACCTGTTCATCGATGGCCTGGCGCGTTTCAAGGGCCGCATTGCCGGCACCGTCGCCAGTTCCGAGCGCAGCGCCGCCCGCCTGGCGGCCCACGGCTTGAAAGTGCTGGACTTGAACGACGTGTCGACGATGCCGATCTATGTCGACGGCGCCGACGAAATCGACGCGAATCTGTACATGATCAAGGGCGGCGGCGGCGCACTGACGCGCGAGAAAATCGTGGCCTCGGTTGCCGAGCGCTTCATCTGCATCGCCGACGAATCGAAGCTGGTCGACACCCTGGGCAAGTTCCCGCTGCCGCTGGAAGTGATTCCGATGGCGCGCGAATCCGTGGCCCGCGCATTGGCCATGCTGGGCGGCCAGCCGCGCCTGCGCGAGGGTTTTGTCACCGATAACGGCAACATCATCCTGGACGTATCGGGCCTGGTCATCAAAGACGCGCTGGCCTTCGAAGCCCGCGTGAACAATCTGCCGGGCGTCGTCACTTGCGGCCTGTTCGCGCTGGCAGGCGCTGATGTGGCCTTGCTGGCCACCCAGAACGGCATTCGCCGCCTGGATCGCGTGGCGTAATTTCGGGACTCGCCGCGCCACTTCCCGCCTTTCCGCGCTGCCTGCGCATTGCCGCCGCCGCTCCGCCTTGCGGGCGGCGGGGGGGCGATTCATAATCCTGTCACACTTGGGTCATAACCTTGCCGGTTGTGCAGGCCCATCTCGTAACTCTCTTATTTCGGGGCAATGCAATGAGATCAACTACGCAGGGAGCCCGGATGACGGAGCATACAAACAAGCAGTTCGACGCTGATCTGGAAAGCGTCCGTTCGCAGTTCTTGCAAATGGGCGGCTTGGTGGAAGCCATGATCCAGGAAGCGATCGACGCGCTGGCCACCGGCGACCTGTCGCTGGTGGATAAAGTCCGCGAGCGGGAAAAAGAAGTCAACCGCCACGAAGTCGAGATCGACGAAAGCATCAGCCGCATCCTGGCCCGGCACCAGCCCACCGCTATCGACTTGCGCATGCTGATGGCCGTGTCGAAGATGCTGACCGACATGGAGCGTTCCGGTGATGAGGCCGAAAAGGTCGCCACCGTTGCCCGCCGCATCCATGAAGCGGAGCTGCGCCATATTCCCGTGATCGAACTGCGCCACATGGCCGCCAATGTGCGCACCATGCTGCATCAGGCGCTGGACGCGTTCGCGCGCCTTGACCCTATCCTGGCCGCCGCCGTCGTGCGCAGCGACAAGGAAGTGGACAAGGAATGGAAGGGCGCGCTGCGTCACCTGATCACCTACATGATCGAAGACCCGCGCACCATCTCGCGCGCCATCGACATGATCTTCATTGCGCGCGCGCTGGAACGTATTGGCGACCACGCCAAGAACATGTCCGAACGCGTCATCTACATGGTCAAGGGCGCCGACGTGCGTCACACCGGCGTGAAGAACACCGAGCGCCTGGCGCGCGGTGAGGAAGAGTCGGACGACGAAGACAAATAAGCCCGGCCCAGCCGCCAGCCGGGTTTACAGCGGCAGGGTAGCGCCCAGACACAGGCGAGGATCAGGCACGCCGGGCTTGCCGGCATCGATGCGCCCGGCCAGGCGGCGTCCGAACGCCGGCATGGCGGGTGTGCTGATCTCCAGGTCGTACCAGCCTTCGCGTCCGGCGTATTTGAGTTCCAGCGCGCCGCCGGCCTCCACGTGCGCCATGGCGCGCCAGCCATCGCCCAGGTGGGATTCCACTTTGACGGGCTGCGGCATGTCGCTGTGGTTGACCAGGCGCAGGCGCAGGCCCGACGTGACCGGCACCAGCTGCGTTTCGAGCAGGCCGGCATCGCGCGCATCACCGCGGAATTGCCGGTGAAATCCATCGGGCCCAAGCAGCCAGAGGTCGTACGCGCCGCCAGCGCCCACGCGCCACCCGTCATCCAGGCGGGCGCCCGCGCCCACGGTGTAGCGGCGGGGGGCGCGCGCCAGATCGTTGCGGTCATACACATGCAGCACGGCGGCCACACTGCCCGGATTGCGCAGGGTCAGCCGGTAATGCTCGCCATCGGCGGTGATGCGGCCCACGGCCTCCAGCGCATACGGCAGCGGACAGGCGTGGCGGTTGCTGTCGTGATGATGGGCGCCCCGGTCGCCTGCGAAGTCGAAAGCGGACGTCAGATCGCCCGCCACGGCGCGGCGCCAGGGGCTGATGTTGGGTTCTTCGACGCCGAAGCGAGCTTCAAGAAAGCGGATCACCGACGTGTGATCAAACACTTGTGAATTGACCCAGCCGCCACGGCTCCATGGCGACACCACCAGCATCGGCACACGCGGCCCCAGGCCGAAACTCCGGCCGTGCAGGCTGGCGGGGTCTTCAGAGGTGGCGGCGCTGCGGCCGTGCCGGGCGTCGTGGTATTCGCCGTCCAGCTCCACCGTGGACAGGCCGCCAGACTCGCCATCGGCGCAGCGGGCGGGCGGCGCGGGCGGCGGCATGTGGTCGAAGAAGCAGTCGTTCTCGTCATAGGTGACGAGAAACACGCAGCGGCTCCAGGTGTCGGGATTTGCGGTCAGGATGTCCAGCACCCGTTCCGTGTAGGCCCCGCCTTGGCAGGGCGACGAGACCTCGGGGTGCTCGGAGTCTGCGGTGGGCGCAATGATCCAGGACACTTGCGGCAGCGTGCCGGCAGCGACGTCGCGCGCCAGATCATCCAGCGTGCAGGTGGACAGGCCGCGGTCGCGCAACGGGGCTTGCGCCGCGCCGCTCGCGTGTTCGCGGCGGTATTGCTGGAAACCGGCCAGCGGGTTGTCGTGGAAGTTGTCCGCCATGTCCTGATAGATGCGCCAGTCCACGCCGGCTTGCTGCAAGCGCTCGGGGTAGGTGGTCCAGGCGTAGCCTTCGCGGGCGGGGCCCAAGCGGTCAAAGTGGTTGACCAGCGCGGGGCCGCCCGCCAGGCCGGCGGGGTCATTTGTGCCGGTCCACAAGAACAGGCGATTCGGATTGGTGCCGCCTTGCAGCGAACAGTGATAGGCGTCGCACAGCGTGAAGGCGTTGGCCAGCGCCGTCTGGAAAGGCACTTCGGCGCTTGTGTAAGCCCCCATGCCCAAACGGCTCTTGGCGGACAGCCATTGGTCCATGCGGCCATCGTTCCACGCGCGTTGCGCATCGTCCCAGGTGTGCGGCGTGATGTAGCCAACGGGCGTGTGGCTGGCGTATTCCGCTTGCAGCGCATAGGGGCGGCATTGCGTATCGCCGTCCGTCTGGGTCAGCACATTGCCGGCCAAGGTGGGCAAGGGATGCGGGTCCGCAAAGCCGCGCACGCCGGGCAGGGTGCCGAAGTAATGGTCGAAAGACCGGTTTTCCTGCATCAGGATGACGACGTGCTGCACATCTTGCAGCGTGCCTGTCTTGCGATCAGGGGCAATCGCCACGGCGCGCTGGATGGACGACGGCGGGTCAGCAGGACAGGGCGAGTGCGATTCTTCTTTCATGACAGCCTTAATACGGCCTGAATTCTTGCAATCTTAAGGGCTGCGCGTTTGCGCGCCACGATAAAGCTTGGATACGCCGGAAAACACGAAGCCCCTCGCGGACGAGGGGCTTCGTGGGGGAGCCGCGCGCTGCCTGTGGGCATGGCGGCATAGCCAGATCAGGCCGACGGCGGAACGTAGCCGTGGGCTTCGACGGTGCCGTCTTCGAACAGGAAACGTTCCATCTGTTCTTTCAGATACTTGCGTGCGCGGGCGTCCGCCAGGTTCAGGCGGTTTTCATTGACCAGACGGGTCTGGATCGCCTTCCATTCTTCCCAAGCTTCCTTGGAAATGCTCTGCCAGATCTTGGTGCCGAGCTCGCCGGGGTAGGGAGGAAAATCCAGCCCTTCGGCTTCACGCTTCAATTTCACACAGTTGACGATACGGGACATGGTTCGCTGCCGGAAAGATAGATAACGGCGTATTTTAGCGGGCTTGGCGTCCAGAGGGCGCCAAGCCCCTTCAAGCCCTGCGGTCTGGCCGCCCGGGCAGGCCGTCGCCGGCCGGTTACAGCTTCTTGATGAAGACCAGGCTGTTGCGCGAACGGTTGTAGTTGTTCTGCTTTTCGCGGGGCAGGTCGGTAATGCCGCCCTGCACGAAACCGCGCTTCATGAACCAGTGCGACGTGCGCGTGGTCAGCACGAACAGCCGCTTGGCGCCGGTGGCGCGCGCGCGCGACTCCATGTGGCGCAAGAGGATTTCGCCTTCGCCGGAGCCTTGCCATTCAGGATGCACGATCAGGCAGGCCATTTCGGCCATCTGCTCGTCGGCAAAGGTATGCAGCGCGGCGCAGCCGTAAATCACGCCGTCGTGCTCCAGCACGGTGAAGTTCTCCACGTCGCGTTCGATCACGCTGCGCGGGCGCGGCACCAAGGTGCCGTCGGCTTCCAGCGGTTCGATCAGGCTCAGAATGGCGCCTACGTCGTCGATGGTGGCGGCGCGCAGATCGTCCAGCGTGTCTTCCACCACCATGGTGCCCACGCCATCGTGGGTGAAGATTTCAAGCAGCACGCTGCCATCCAGCGCAAACGGCAGCAGGTGGGCGCGCGCCACGCCGCGTTTGACCGCCAGCGATGCGTATTGCAGGAAGGCGTGCGTTTCTTCGTCGAGCTCGCCGCCCGCCAAGAGCGCGTCGGCGTCCACGCGGGCAAGTTCCGTGTCCAGCGTGCCGTCGTCGTTCAGCACGCCGTGCGAGCTGGACAGGAAGATCAGTTTTTCCGCGCGCAGCGCCACGGCGACGCTGGTGGCCAGGTCTTCCATGGCCAGGTTGAAGGCGTCGCCCGTGGGCGAGAAGCCCAGCGGCGACAGCAGCACCACCGACGAGCCTTTCTCGATGGCGAACTTCAGCGCGTCGACGTCAATCTTGCGCACCTGGCCGGTGTGCTTGTAGTCCACGCCTTCCAGCACGCCGGTCGGGCGCGCGGTGACGAAGTTGCCAGAAATGACGCGGATGTGCGCGTGCGACATCGGCGTGTTGGGCAGCCCCTGGCTGAACGCGGCTTCGATATCCAGGCGGATTTCGCCCGCCGCTTCCTTGGCGCATTCCAGCGCGGCGGCGTCGGTGGGCGACAGGCCGCGGTCAAACTGCTGCGTGTAACCCTTCAGGCGCAACTGCTCGTTGACCTGCGGACGCGAGCCGTGCACCAGCACCAGGCGGATGCCCAGCGACGACAGCAACGACAAATCCTGCACCAACGCATTCAGCGCGCCAGCCTGCACCAGTTCACCGCCGAACGCCACCACGAAGGTCTTGCCTCGGAATGCATGCACATAGGGCGCCACGTCTCGAAACCATCGGACGAACTGGGCGGGTGCGAATTCTGGGGCTTCAAGGGCGGAGACGGTGTCGGGTTCCAGGTCGGGCATGATGTGCGTTGCAAGGTCCTATGAGATCGCGGGACGGCGTGGCCTTGGGCCTGCCGCTCGCGCCGCCAGGGGGCGGCGCTACGCGGAATTATATGGCCGCAAGGCTCCCCCACCGTTGCAACGCGTGACAGGATTTGTTGCGCGCCGCCCACGGCCAGTCTCAATGCCCCGGCAGATGCCGGTGCTCCAGCCGGCTCAACAGGCGCACCACCGGCCACAGCAGGATCAGGTAGAACAGCGCGGCCAGCACAATCGGCGACGGGTTGTACACCAGCGACTGGGCGTCGCGCGCCACCCGCAGCAGCTCAGGCAGCGCCACGGCGCTGGCCAGCGTGGTCAGCTTGACCACTTCAAGCGTGTTGCTGATCAGATCGGGCATGACGTTGCGCGTGGCTTGCGGAATCTGCACATGCCACAGCGTTTGCCAGCTGGACAGCCCGGTGGACCGGGCCGCTTCAATCTGGCCGCGCGGCACGCTCTCCAGGCCGGCTCGGAACACCTCGCCATAATAAGAAGAATTATTCAGCATGAAGCCGATGGCCACGGCAAGCAGCTTGGGCAGGTCCAGGCCCAGGAACGGCGCGCCGAAGTAGATGAAGATCAGCAGCACCAGCGGCGGCAGCGCACGGAAAAAGTCGATGTAGATCGCCAGCAGCACCCGCGCCCAGCGCCGCTTGAGCGTGATCGACAGCACGCCGATCAACAGGCCCGAGGCCAGCCCCACTGGAATCACCATCGCCGACAGCAACAGCGTGCGGCCCAAGCCTTGCAGCAGGTAGGGCGCGACATTCTTGTAGATATTCAGATTGAAAAAGTTTTGCAGGATTTCATCCATGCCATTCCCCTTGGACCCTGTGGCCGCTCAGTGCTTCTCGCTCAGTGCTTCCACTTGAAGCGGGTTTCGGTCCATCGTCCCAGAATCACCACGGGCAGAAAGATCAGCAGGCAGGCGATGGCCGCCAGCGTCAGCGGCGTGGCGTTGCCCGCGTTGCTGCTGGCCGACTGCGCGTTGTTGAGCACCTCGCTCAAGCCCACCACCGAGCCCAGCGCCGTGCTCTTGGTGATGGCGATGACACGGTTGGTCAGCGGCGCCACCGTCAGCCGCATCGCTTGCGGCATCACCACATACACCATGCTTTGCAGCCAGTTCAGGCCGGTGGAGCGGGCCGCTTCGGCCTGGCCGCGCGGAACCGACAGAATGCCGGCCCAGAAGATCTCTTCGGCAAACGCCGCCAGCACCAGCGACAGCGACAGCCAGCAGGCCATGAACGCCGACATCGACAGGTTGATGTACGGGAACGCAAAGAACAGCAGCATGATGACCACCAGCGGCGGCAAGGCGCGCAGGATGTCGGCAAAGCAGATGATCAGGAAGTTCAGCGGCCGGATGCGCAGCGCGCGCACCATGGCCAGCACCAGGCCCAGCGCGACACCGGTGGCGGCCACCGCCACCCCCAGTTGCAGCGTGATCCACATGCCGGACAGGATGTCCGGCAAATACCGCCAGGCGACTTCCGCGTTGAAGAAAGAAAACAGCAGGGCTTTCAGATCCATGGAATACGTACCAACTGCGCGCTAGGCGGCATGTTCCGCCATGCGGGCAAGAAATGCCTGCGTGCGGGGTTGACGGGGGGCGCCAAAGACGTCCTGCGGCGGGCCTTGTTCGACAATCACGCCGCCGTCCATGAACACGACGCGGTCGGCCGCCGCTTTGGCGAATCCCATTTCGTGGCTGACCACCATCATCGTCATGCCGTCGCGCTTCAGTTCACGCATCACGT
>Ga0256772_1000107_pt1 | contig 16620 bp, 14 predicted proteins | sample MC6MC0923MT_FD_186044 | JGI IMG/M metagenome (GOLD analysis project Ga0256772, IMG submission 186044) | Metatranscriptome of enriched soil aggregate microbial communities from Iowa State University, Ames, United States - MC6-MC0923-MT... | ecosystem: Environmental > Terrestrial > Soil >... | reverse complement strand
CATGCCGATCAGCTCGCAGAAGAGCTATCTGGGCCATACGCTGGGCGCGTGCGGCGTGCTGGAGTCGTGGTTCAGCATCGAAATGATGAACCGCGACTGGTACGCCCCCACCTTGAACCTGCGCAATATCGACCCGCGTTGCGGCGAGCTCGATTACCTGCAAGGCGAGGGCCGCCGCATGAATAACGAATACGTCATGAACAACAATTTTGCGTTTGGCGGGATAAATACGTCCCTTATTTTCCGCCGCTGGCCTTGAGCGCCGACGACGCGCGCGCGTATTTCAACCTTCACTTATGGAACGAGAAGTCATGAAGATTTCCTACAAGCTGTTCGGCGCCCTCTCCCTGTCGTTGGCCTGCTCGGCCCAAGCCCTGGCGGCGGATCGCACCGTCTTCCTGCCGCTGCAACCCGCCATCGACGCCGCGCTGGCGGCAGGCAAGATCGACGGCAGCGTCAAGTTCTACCTGGCCGGCACGGGGCCCAAGGGCAAGGTGCTGGAATCGGGCGTGGTCACCAACCGCAAGACCAACGCCTTCGCCAAGAAGGACGCCGAGGCCTGCGAATGGGTGGCGCAATCCGCCGTGATCGCCCTGCACGAGGCTGCCAAAAAGGCCAACGCCAACGCGGTGACCAATATCGTTAGCTACTATCGCAAGAACGAATACACCAGCAAGACCGACTACGAATGCCATGCCGGCGCCATGGTGGCGGGCGTGGCGCTGCGCGGCGACCTGGCTCAGGTGAAGTAAGCGCCGGGGCGCCTGCGCCCGGTTTACACTTGCCGATTGCCGCAACACCACATTAAAGGTTCCCCCATGAGCACTGCTACGCTCAAGACCCGCCTCTCGGACGCCGTCAAGGACGCCATGCGCGCCAAGGCCTCCGAGCGCCTGACTACGCTGCGTTTCCTGCTGGCTGCCGTCAAGCAGAAAGAAGTGGACGAACGCCGCGAACTGAACGACGCCGAAGTTACCGCCATCATCGAAAAGCAGGTCAAGCAACGCCGCGAATCCATCGCCGCGTTCGAACAGGCCGGCCGCACCGAAACGGCGGAACAGGAAAAGGCGGAATTGCTGGTGCTGCAGGAATTCCTGCCGCAGGCCGCAAGCCCTGAAGAAGTGGCCGCCGCCATCGACGCCGCGTTGGCCGAAGTGGCCGCGCAAGGCGTGACGGGCGCGCCCGCCATGGGCAAGGTCATGGGCCTGCTCAAGCAAGCGCTGGCCGGCCGCGCCGACATGACCGCATTGTCGGCCCAAGTGAAGGCCCGTCTGGCCTGATCGCCAGACTGTCGTTGTTGAGCAGTTAGAACGCGCCGCCGAAAAGATCCGGCTGGCGCGACTGCTCGGCGGGGTCGGCAAAGTTGCTCATCCCCACGCCCGCCAGCCGGTACAGCGTTTCCGGCGGCAGCTCCACGCGCTCGCACAGCAATCTGGCCACCGAGGCCAGCTCGGCCGCCGACCCCGGCGGATTCGGGCTGGTCTGGCTGCGCGTCAGGATGCGGAAACGGTCGGTCTTCAGCTTGAGCACCACCGTGCGCCCCAGCGCCCCCTTCTTCAGCGCCTGATCCCACACCTTGTCCGCCATGCGGTCAATGGCGTCGCCCAGCGCGTCCAGCCGGATGTCTTCTGAAAACGTGGTCTCGGCCGACACCTGCTGCAAGGGCTGATCGGTCTGCACCTCGCGCTCGTCGATGCCGCGCGCCAGCTCATACAGGCGCCTGCCGTAACGGCCGAAATAATGGGTCAGCTCTTCGACGCTGTGCGTGGCCAGGTCGCCCACCGTCTGAATGCCCAGTTGCTCCAGCCGCGCCTGCGTCACCTTGCCCACGCCCGGCACCTTGCGCACGGGCAAGGGCTGCAAGAATTCCAGCACCTTGGTGGGGCGGACCACAAACTGGCCGTCGGGCTTGTTCCAGTCGGACGCAATCTTCGCCAGGAACTTGTTGGGCGCAATGCCGGCCGAGGCCGTCAGCCCGGTCTCTTCGCGAATCTGCTGGCGGATGACCAGCGCCACTTCCGTGGCTGACGGCAACCCGCATTTGTTGACGGTGACGTCCAGGTAGGCCTCGTCCAGCGACAAGGGTTCGATCAGGTCGGTGTGGCGCGCGAAAATCTGCCGGATCTGGCGCGAGACCTCGCGATAGCGGTTGAAATCCGGCGGCACGTAGATGGCTTGCGGACAGAGCCGTTCCGCGCGAATGGCCGACATGGCCGAGTGAACGCCAAAGCGCCGCGCCTCGTAAGACGCGGCGCACACGACCGAACGCGGGCCCGTCCAGGCCACGACGACCGGCTTGCCCCGCAGTTCAGGATTGTCGCGCTGCTCTACAGACGCGTAAAACGCATCCATGTCCACATGCACGATCTTGCGCAAGAGTTCAGACATTCCGTTCAAGACAACGTGGCCGCCCGCGGCAGGCACTGGCGCCCACACCAAAAAAATATATTATGACCGGCTTATCCGCTTATCCCTTGCGTCCACGCCTACCCATGACCGCACCCGCCCCAACCGACTATTTCGGTCTGACGATTCCCTTCATGAGCTTCATCGGCCTGGTGCCTGAAAGCATTGCGCCAGCCTACGCCCGCACGACGCTGCCCTGGCGCCAGGACTTGACCAACAGCCGCGGCGATGTGCATGGCGGCACGCTGATGAGCGTGCTGGACTTCACGCTCAGCGCGGCGGCGCGTGGCTCGGCCGACGCCACCGAAGGCATGGCCACCATCGACATGAACACCACGTTCCTGTCGCCGGCCACGGGCAATCTGGTCATTGAAGCGCGCTGCCTGCGCCGTGGCGCGTCCATCGCGTTCTGTGAAGGCGATATCCGCCGCGCTGATGGCGAACTGGTCGCGCGCGCCACCGCCACCTTCAAGATCATCCGCCGCCGCCCGGGCGGCGATTAAGCCGCGCCAGAGGCGGCGTCTGGCCAGACGCCGTCATCCGTTTATCTCGGCAGATCGCGCGACGGTTTCACGGCCGGGCGCGGGTCCAGCGGCATGTAGGTGCTGCACGACGTGATGCTGTAGTAGATTGCGTCCTGCATCGCCTGCATCGCCGCGGCGTCCCAGGTGCCCTTGCCCCACATCACAATGCGCACGTCGGTGCTTTTTGCGCCCGCCGCTTTCAGCTCAACGCGAGACATTTCATTGTCGGTGTACGGCGCCAGCACGCGCACCACGCCAGACTGCGCGCCTTCGTTCAGATCAGAAATCACACGATAGGCGTTGTCGGTGCTGCGCAGGCAGTTGTTCGACTGCCGGATCACCGTGGCGTAGGCGTCCTTGAACGCGACCGGGGCCTTGAATTCGCTGTGAGGCCCCGCGCTGTCTTTCGAAATGCCCAGCGAGCAGCCCGCCAGGCCGAGGGCCAGCACCGATGCCGCGACCAGATTCCTGTACATGTAATTCTCCAGATGAATTGCCGCGATTATCCCGCAAACCATACGGCGGCATAAGTAGGGCCGGTTCGACACCGCCCGCGCGACTATGGCATTATCGACGAGCCGCTGGCGCCTGGCGCCCGTGGCTTTCGCGGGGCCGGCAACTGCCGGCCCGCGCCATATCCGCAACAATGCCGCAGCCGCGCCAACTGCAAGCTAAGGCATTGAAATCACGGAGGTCTTCCCTTGTTTGCATTCATGACGCGCACCATTTTGGCCGCCGGCATCGTCGGCACCACGCTGGGCGCCTGCGCCACGCAGCCGCCGCCTCGCGCCTACCCCCTGAAAGATTTCTTCCGCAATCCGGAGCGCGGCTTTTTCCGCCTGGCCGAAGACGGCAAGACGCTTGCCTTCATGCAGCCCACCAGCGTGGACGGCAACCCGGCCCGCATGAACATCTATGTGCAGCCGCTGGAAGGCAGCAAGCTGATCGGCGAGCCGCGCCAGATCACCAGCGAAACCGCCCGCGACATCAGCAATTATTTCTGGAAGGGCGGCGACGTCGTGCTCTACCAGAAGGACTTCGGCGGCGACGAGAACTACCACGTGCTGGCCGTCAACGCCAAGACCGGCAAGGTCACCGACCTGACCCCTTACGAAGGCGCACGCGCCAGCATCGAAGACGATCTGGAAGATGATCCCGACCACGTCCTGATCAGCCACAACCAGCGGAACCCCGAAGTCTTCGACGTGTACCGCGTCAACGTCCACACGGGCGCCGCCGTGCTCGTGGCGCAGAACCCGGGCAATATCGTCGGCTGGCAAACGGACCACGCGGGCAAGGTGCGCGCCGCCGTCACCAGCGACGGCCTGAACACCACCCTGCTCTACCGCGACGACGAAGCGTCCGAATTCCGTCCGCTGATCACAACCGACTACCGCACCAGCGTCAGCCCGTCGTTCTTCACGTTCGACGACAAGAAGATGTACGCGCTGAGCAACCGCGGCCGCGACAAGCTTTCGCTGGTGGTCATCGACCCGGCCAAACCCGACGCCGAAGAAGAAGTCTTCACGCCCGACACCGTTGATCTCGACGGCGCCGGCTACTCGCGCAAGCGCCGCGTGTTGACGCTGGCGGCCTACCAGACCGACAAGCCGCAATACAAGTTCTTCGACGCGCAGTCCGAAGCCCTGTTCAAGACGCTGTCTGAAAAACTGAAGGGCTACGACATCGCCCTGCAAGGCTCCAACCGCGACGAGAACGTCTTCATCGTGGCCGCCTACAACGACCGCACGCCTGGCTCGCGCTACCTGTACGACGCCGCCTCCGACACGCTGACCAAGCTGGCCGACATCAACCCGGCCATTCCGGAAAGCGACATGTCGCAGGTACAGCCGATCAGCTATCAAAGCCGCGACGGCCTGACGATTCACGGCTACCTGACGCTGCCCAAAGGCCGCGATCCCAAGAACCTGCCTTGCATCGTCAACCCGCATGGCGGCCCGTGGGCGCGCGACGGCTGGGGCTACAACCCGGAAACGCAATTCCTGGCCAACCGCGGCTTCTGCGTATTGCAGATGAACTTCCGCGGCTCCACCGGCTACGGCCGCGCGTTCTGGGAAGCCAGCTTCGGCCAATGGGGCCTGAAGATGCAGGACGACATTACCGACGGCGTCCAATGGCTGATCAAGCAAGGCATCGCCGACCCCAAGCGCATCGGCATCTATGGCGCAAGCTACGGCGGCTACGCCACGCTGGCGGGCGTGACGTTCACGCCTGACCTGTACGCCGCCGCCGTGGACTATGTGGGCGTGTCGAATCTGTTCACGTTCATGAAGTCGATTCCGCCGTACTGGAAGCCCATGCTCGACAAGATGCAGGACATGGTGGGCCACCCGGAACGCGACAAGGACCGGCTGGCCGCGACCTCGCCCGCACTGCATGCGGACAAGATCAAGACGCCGCTGTTCATTGCCCAGGGCGCCAAAGACCCCCGCGTCAACAAGGACGAAAGCGATCAGATGGTCAAGGCGCTGAAAGCGCGCGGCGTCGAAGTGGAATACATGGTCAAGGACAACGAAGGCCACGGCTTCCACAACGACGAGAACAAGTTCGAGTTCTACGAAGCCATGGAGAAGTTCCTGAAGGAACACCTCAAACCGTAGTCCCCGCTGCTTGCTGCGCGGCGACGGGCGCATTCGCCGCCGCGCCGCTGGCCAGGCCGCCCTTCTGCGGGCGGCCTGCGCCCAAACCGCTGAACGCCATCTCCACGCGATCGCGCCCTTCGTCCTTGGCGCGGTACAACGCCACATCAGCACGCGCCAAAATCACGTCAGCGGTATCACCCGGCTGATAAGACGCCAACCCGCCGCTGGTGGTCATCGGCACCTCAACCCCTTGCAGGTACAACGGCGCATCGCGCAAGGCATCGCACACGCGCTGCGCGTGCACCAGCGCACGCGCCGGGTCGCAATCCACCATCAGCAGCACAAATTCTTCGCCGCCCAGCCGGCCTAAGCGGTCGGTTCCACGCACCGCGTTTTGCACCACTTTCGCGTAATGCCGCAACGCCGTGTCGCCCGCGGCATGGCCGTAGCGGTCATTGATGGATTTGAAATGGTCGATGTCCAGCACCAGCACCGCCAGCTGGCAACCCGAACGCCCGCAGCGCTGTAATTCGCGCTCGAGTTCGTCAAGAATGCTGCGCCGGGAATACACGTGGGTCAGGCTGTCGAACGTCAAGGCGGCCTGCATCTGCTCGGACAAGCGCGTCTGCACCATCAGCAGCAGCGCCAGAAACAACGCCGGCACCGTCACCGACCCGCATACGATGTAGAACAGCCCCCAGGCCGATGGGTGCAGCATGGATACGGGCTCAGCCAGGCCGGTGCCATACACCAGCACGCGTCCCGCATGCAGCAAGGCCAGGCCGAAGATCGCCAGCATCAGGTAGAGCGTGACGCCGCGCGTGGCGATGCGCTTGCGCTGCTGGAACACGATCTGGCCCGTGGCGCTCATCACCACGCAGGTGTAGCCCGAGAACAGCAGCATGCGGCCGCTCATGGCGTCATGGCCATACAGCATCACCGCAAATCCAGCCAAACAGGCCAGGGTGATGCACACCATGCGCCCGATCTGCGGACGCAGGCCAAAGAACTGGCGCACGCCCACATACACCAGGCTTGCCGCACAGACCCAGGCGGCGTTGGACACCATGATGTAAATGCCAGGAGGCGCGATCTCGGCCGACGCATAAGACAGCAGAGACACCACGGCCAGCGCATTGGCCGCGGTAAACGCCTGAATGCCGCCCACGCCGCGCGTGTGGAAAGGCAAGAGCAACGGCAACGCCAACGCCGTAGCCAGCCCCCACATCAAAAAGAATAAGGAAGTCGTCATGGTTTCTGCCGGCGGGCGCCTGTTTAGCGTTCGCCGTCGCTTGGATCTGCCGTTGCACTGGGTTCATGGGTGGGGACGCGTTACACGTCAGCATGCTTGATGCTTTTTGTTACCAGCAGGACAAAAGAAACCACCGGGGTCGCAACGATTTTCCGTCGCGACGGCCGGTGTCAGTGTCCAGAACCTTTACTACCCGCGCCAAGACGATTGCACGGTATGCAGCGAAGAATACGCCAAGCTCAGGGCGTGTGGATCACCCTTTGCAGTATTTGACAGTTAAAACTTTTACTTTGCGGGCCTACCCCCGGGATGCCTTTCTTTCGACATTCGGCAGCAGAATCGCCACCACGCCCAACAGCGGCAGATAAGCGCACACCTGATACACATAAGCAATGCTGGTGGCGTCGGCCAGCTTGCCCAACGCGGCCGCCCCCACCCCGCCCATGCCGAACGCGAACCCGAAGAACAGGCCGGCGATCATGCCCACCTTGCCCGGCACCAGCTCCTGCGCGTAGACCACGATGGCGGAAAAGGCCGACGCGAGCACCATGCCAATGATCACCACCAGCGCCGCCGTCCAGAACAGGTTCGCATAGGGCAGCAACAGGGTGAACGGCGCCACGCCAAGAATCGACACCCAGATCACGATCTTGCGGCCGATGCGGTCGCCCACCGGGCCGCCCACCACCGTGCCCACCGCCACCGCCGCCAGGAACAGGAACAGGTAGAGCTGCGCCTCGCGCACCGACAAGCCGAACTTGTCGATGAGATAAAACGTGAAGTAGCTGTTCAGGCTGGCCAGATAAAAGTACTTGGAGAACACCAGCACGCCCAGCACGGCCAAGGCGCCCAGCACCTGATTGCGGCTCAGCCCGTTTTCCGCGCCCGCACTGCGCGCGCGCGGCTTGAGCCGGACCCGGTTAGCGCTATACCAGCGGCCAATGCCCGTCAGCACCACGATGCCAAACAGCGCCGCCAGCGAGAACCACGCCACACTGCCCTGCCCGTGCGGAATGATGAACAGCGCCGCCAGCAGCGGCCCCAGCGCTGAACCCACGTTGCCCCCCACCTGGAACAGCGACTGCGCCAGACCATGCCGCCCGCCCGACGCCATGCGCGCCACCCGCGACGACTCGGGATGGAACACCGACGAACCCGTGCCCACCAGCACCGCCGCCACCAGCAGCCAGCCGAACGACGGGGCGACCGACAGCAGCAACAGCCCCGCCAACGTAAAGCCCATGCCCACCGGCAGCGAATACGGCTTGGGATTGCGGTCCGTGTAGAAGCCGATGAAGGGCTGCAACAGCGAGGCGGCCAGCTGGTACACCAGCGTGATCAGCCCGATTTGCGCGAACGACAGGCTGAACGACTCCTTTAGCATCGGATAGATCGCCAACAGGATCGACTGGATCATGTCGTTCATCAGGTGCGCGACGCTGATGGCGCCCAAGACCTTGAACGCGGTGGAAGAAGTGGCGGCAGGCGACCCTGCGGCGGGCGGACCTGCGGCAGGCGCGGGAGTGTTGGCGTCTGACATACCGGCGATGGGATTCTGGGCGGGGGGCATGGGCGTGTGCGTAAGAGAAAAGACGGCCCGGCAACCGTGCCGGGCTCCGTCTACAGTGTAGAAATCCGCCGTCAAATCGATCTGCCAATTTTCGTCGCTCAAGTGACAAAATACCGGCATCCTCCTTTCACCCTTCGACTCATCCTTTTGTCGGAAGTGACATCATGCCCGTCCGCCTGCCCTTGCCCCAGCGCCCCGACCCCGACCGCAGCGTCAATGCGCAGGACTATCAGCATCGCCCCCGCGTGGTCACCGCAATGGCCAAGGAATTTCCGGCCAGCGCCCAGACCGGCGCGCACTCCCACCCCCGCGCCCAACTGCTGTATGCCGTCGACGGCGTCATGCGCGTCACCACGCCCAGCGGTTTCTGGGCGCTGCCGCCGCTGCGCGCACTCTGGGTGCCGGCGGGTATGCCGCATGGGGTGGACATGGTGGGGCCGGTGTCGATGCGGTCGCTCTACATTCAGGCTGACGCCGCCGCCAGCTTCTGGCCGCAATGTCAGGTGATCGAAGTCAGCGGCCTGCTGCGCGAACTGATTCTGGCGCTGACCGCCGAACCCATCGACTATCCGCTGGGCGGCCGGGTCGAGCAAATTGCGTCGCTGATCCTGTCGGAGCTGGCGGCGGCGCGCGTGGTGCCCATTCAGATTCCCTGGCCGCGCGATCGCCGCCTGCAAACCATTTGCACGGCCATCCTGGACCAGCCCGGCCTGCAACGCAGCATTGAAGCCTGGGGCAGCGAAGTGGGCGCCAGCGCGCGCACGCTGATCCGGTTGTTTCAGGCAGAGCTAGGGCTGAACTACCGCCAATGGGTGCAGCAGGTGCGCTTGGCGGATGCCGTGTGCCGCTTGTCGCTGGGCGTGCCGGTGGCGCGCATTGCCGCTGACTTGGGCTATCGCAGCCCCAGCGCCTTCAGCGCCATGTTCCATCGTGCATTGGGCGCGCCGCCTCAACGATATCTGCAAAATGCCGATGCGCTGAACGCAAGCTGAATACGCGGCGCCGTCGCAAAAAAAGCACGCCACGGCCCTTGCCGTTTGTCACCGCGCGCAATACATTTCACAGCGCATTTCATCAGGGTTTTTCACGCGCCCGCGCACGAACGCCGCGCCGCGCGTATGCTAGACCCCGTCCCCTTATTTACGTGGCAAATCGCCCCCACCCAGCCCCCGGCAAGTTTGGTTACCGAAACCTTATTGCGCCCTGGCCGGTCTATAGCGTTCTGTCCTAGAATCGCCTGCAATGAGCACCCCCCAGCAATCCACCGCCACCCCGGGCGGCAAATCGGGCCTTCCCTGGAAACGACTCCTGGTCAAAGCGGGCATTCTCGCGGCCGGCGCCGCCGTGTGCGGCGCCGTTCTGCTGGGGCTCGCCCTGGCGTTGGCCTGGCCCAGCCTGCCCGACCTGCACGCGATGACCGACTACCGGCCGCGCGTGCCGCTGCGCATCTACACGGCGGACAAAGTCCTGATTGGCGAATACGGCGAAGAGCACCGCAATGTGCTGCGCTTTGACGAAATTCCGCCCGTGATGCGCCAAGCGGTGCTGGCGGCCGAAGACGACCGCTTCTACAGCCACGGCGGCGTCGACTGGATGGGCGTTGCGCGCGCGGTGCTGACCAACGTGGTCAAGGGGTCCAAGACGCAGGGCGGCAGCACGATCACGATGCAGGTCGCGCGCAACTTCTACCTGTCGTCCGAAAAAACCTATTCGCGCAAGTTCTACGAACTGCTGCTCACGTTCAAAATTGAAAACGAGCTCACCAAGGACCAGATCCTTGAGCTCTACATGAACCAGATCTATCTGGGCCATCGCGCCTATGGCTTCGCGGCGGCGTCGCGCACGTACTTCGGCAAGCCCTTGTCGGAAGTCACGCCGGCCGAAGCCGCCATGCTGGCGGGCATCCCGAAGGCCCCGTCGCGTTTCAACCCCATCACCAACTTCCCACGCGCCGAAATCCGCCAGCACTATGTGCTGGGCCGCATGAAAACGCTGGGCTATCTGACGCCCGAACAGGCAGACGAAGCCCTCAAGCAGCACCTGACCATCCGCGGCGCGGACGGCTCCAGCGCGCGCGGCTTCGCGGTGCACGGCGACTACCCCGCCGAACTGGCGCGCCAGCTGATGTACGGCGTGTTCCAGGAAGAGACCTATTCCAAGGGCATCGACGTCTACACCACGATCGACTCGAAAGCCCAGGAAGCCGCCTACCGCGCCGTGCGCGACGGCGTGATGGACTACACGCGCCGCGCCGTTTACCCCGGCCCGGAAGACCAGATCGATCTGCCCGACAACGTCGAAAACGACGGGCAGGCGCTGGACGAAATTCTGGACGGCGTGCAAGACAAGACGCCCGACAGCGAAGACCTGCTTGCGGCCGTCGTGCTCTCGGCCAGCCCCACCGAAGTGAAGGTAGCCCGCAGCTCGCGCGACATCATCACCATTTCCGACAAGAAGGCGCTGGCCGTGGTGGCCCGCGCGCTGAACCCGAAGGCCAGCGACAGCCAGCGCATCCGCCGTGGCTCGGTGGTCTACATCCACAAGACGGGCGACAAGGACAGCACCAACTGGGAAATCATCAACATGCCCGCGCTGCAAGCGGCGCTGGTGTCGATGGTTCCCGAAGACGGCGCCATCCGCGCGATGATCGGCGGCTTTGACTACAACCGCGGCAACTTCAACCGCGTGACGCAAGCCTGGCGCCAGCCGGGCTCCAACATCAAGCCGTTCGTCTACGCGGCCGCCCTGGAACGCGGCTTCACGCCCGCCACCCAGATCTCGGACCAGCCCTTCATGCTGACCGCCGCGCAGACCGGCTCCAAAGACTGGCAGCCCAAGAACGACGGCAACAAGTACGAACCCATGCTGACCTTGCGCCAGGGCTTGTACCGGTCGAAGAACATGGTGTCGATCCGCATCCTGCAAGCGATTTCGCCGCAGTACGCGCAGGACTACCTGACCCGCTTCGGCTTCGACAAATCCCGCTGGCCGGCCGTGTTGCCGCTGGCGCTTGGGGCGGGCGGCGCCACGCCGCTGCAAGTCGTCAACGGCTACAGCGTCTTCGCCAACGGCGGCTACCGCGTCACGCCGTACCTGATTGCGCACGTCACCGACCGCTCGGGCAAGATCCTGATGGAAGCGCAGCCCGTCACCGCGGGCGACGAAGCCGCGCGCGCGATTGACCCGCGCACCGCCTGGGTCATGGCCGACATTCTGCGCGGCGTCACCACCAGCGGCACCGCGGCGCGCGCGCATCAAGTGCTCAAGCGCAACGATGTCGGCGGCAAGACCGGCACCACCAACGAAGCCGTGGACGTCTGGTTCTCGGGCTTCACGCCCACGCTAGCCACCACCGTCTGGATGGGCTTTGACCAGCCCAAGTCGCTGGGCACCAACGAATTCGGCAGCGGCCTGGCCCTGTCGACGTGGCTGGACTACATGCAGCCGGTGCTCAAGGGCGTGCCGGAAGGCAAGCCCGGGCCGCGTCCGGACGGGCTGCTGGTGGATAACGGCGAATACTATTTCTCGGAATTCCCGCCGGGCCAGGCCGTGGCGTCGCTGGACTTGTCCTCGGGCGATGCCCTGACCGACTTCCTGAACAACAACCGCTCGACCGACGGTGTGGACACGTCGGTCAAGCCGCTGCCGACGCCGGGCGCGGCCATGCCGCAGAATCCGAACACCAGCGCCGTCCAGGCGCCGCTGCAACCGATTCAAGTCCCGCGCACGGATAACGGCGCGGCACCGGCTGCGGCTCCCGTCGCCGCCCCGCTCGGCGTTGACGGTGCCCCCGCCAGCGCCAGCGCGGTCACCCCGGCAGGCTCCGTCACCGCCCGCCCCCTCTAAGCGGCATCCCGCCAAAAACATGGGCGCCCTTGCGGCGCCCATGTTTTTTCTGTGCTCTTTTTCCGTAGGCGTTATTCGCTTCCCACGGCGGCCTCGGCTATTCCTCGGCCATCAGCTCCGTCACCACCTCGTGCGGCCAGGCCGCCAGGGATTCCAGGTCCAGGAACGTGAAATAGCCCTCGCGCCAGCCCTCGGTATCGATGTGATAAACGTTGCCCAGTTGCAGGGGCGCGGCCACCGGCGTATGTCCGGCCACCACCGCACGCACGCCCTGAATGCCCGTCCGGTTCATTTGCCGCAGGCGGTCTCGCGACCACTGGCACGCCGCGCTGGTGCGCTTGTAGCGGTCTTGCAAGGCGGATTCCAGGCGCGGCCAGAACAGCACCGGGCAGTCCGCATGCAGCAGCCCCACGGCGCCGTCTGAGGTCTCGACCTCGATCGCGATAGGCAGTTGCGCAAAGGCTTCGGCGTAGACCTTCTGACGGTCTTCGGGCAGGTCCAGGAACCAGCCGCCGCCGTATCCGCGCCAGTTCATCACATCGACCTGCCCTGTGCGCACGTGGCGGATCGCATAGTCCTCGTGGTTGCCTTGCACCGCGAAAAACCACGGCCGGGCCAGCCACTCCAGCGCGGCCTCGCTTTCGGGACCACGGTCGACCAGGTCGCCGACTGAGAACAGCCGGTCAGCGGCGGGGTCGAAGCCCAGCCGGTCCAGGCTTTCCTGTAAACGCGAAAAATGCCCGTGTACGTCGCCCACCGCAAAATCGCGGCCACGTTCGTTACGCGGGACTTTTAAAAAACGCTGCTCCATGATGATCCGCAGCCACCGGCGCCAAACGGACGCAATCCGTCTCTAGCTAGCCCGCCGGGGCGATTCGTGCCTGTTGAAATACGACCCTTCTTTTTAACCTGCTTTACCCGGCGGCAGGCCTTGGCCTCTGTCGCTATCAGGGTCAAAATATTACGTTACGAGAATCGCTATTATTCGTGATAATGTTTCCACCTTCCTCACAAATACCTTAAAGGGGGGCCGCGCACGCCGCCCCCTGCCGTCGCCATGACTGCCGCGTCCACCATCAAAACTTGGTACTGGGTCCACAAATGGACCAGCCTTGTCTGCACGATCTTCCTGCTCATCATCTGTCTGACCGGCTTGCCGCTGGTGTTCCATCACGAGATCGAACACTGGCTCGATGACGCCAAGCCCTTGTCGGACGTGCCTGCCGGCACCCCGCCCGCCAACCTGGACAAGCTGGTCAACAGCGCCAAGTCCATGTACCCGGGCGAAGTCATTGATTACCTGTTCTTCGATCCCGATGAACCGCAGGTCTTTGTCGGCATGGCGAAGAAGCCGGGCGACGGCCAGGTGTCTGGCCACGCCGTGCGCATGGACGGCCGCACGGGCGACGTGCTGCTTGATGGCCCGCCCTACACCGAAGACAAGTTTTCGTTCATGGGCATCATGCTGGCGCTGCACGTGGACCTGTTCGCCGGGCTGCCCGGCGAGCTGTTCCTGGGCTTCATGGGCTTGCTGTTCTGCGTGGCGATCGTGTCGGGCGTGGTGCTGTATGGCCCGTTCATGAAGAAACTGGAATTCGGCACCGTGCGCGCCACGCGCTCCACGCGCCTGAAATGGCTGGACCTGCACAACCTGCTGGGTATCGTCACGCTGGTCTGGGCATTCGTGGTGGGGTTTACCGGCGTCATCAACGAGCTGTCGACGCCGCTGTTTCGCCTGTGGCAATCGACCGAGCTGGTTCGCATTCTGGAGCCGTACAAGGGCCAGAGCGTGCCCACCGAACTGGCGTCGGCGCAGCTTGCGGCCGATACCGCAAAGAAAGCCTTGCCCGGCAATGCAGTGTCGTTTATTGCTTTCCCTGGCAACGCCTTCGGCAGCCCGCACCATTACATCGCCTGGATGCGCGGCGACACCCCGCTGACGTCCAAGCTGAACACGCCCGTGCTGGTGGACGGCAAGACGGGCGAGCTCACCACCGTGGCCAAGATGCCCTGGTATCTGACCGCGCTGGAAGTGTCGCGTCCGCTGCACTTTGGCGATTACGCCGGCTTGCCGCTGAAGATCATCTGGGCGCTGCTGGACCTGATCACCATCGTGGTGCTCGTCAGCGGCCTGTACCTGTGGGTGGCGCGCCGCCGCGCCACCGAAGCCCGCATCAACGAACTTGTGAAACGGCACCAGGCCGCCGCCGCGCCGCAAAGGACCCCAGCATGAGCCAGAGCAAAAACAAAGGGGGCCGCGGCTTCATGTTCGTGTGGGGCGCACCGATCGTGCTGGGCGTGCTGAGCGTATTCGGCCTGCTGGCCGCGCTGCTGGGCACCGGCGCCTGGCACTGGGCGTCGTGGATCACGCTGACCGTGCTGCTGGTGGTGATCCTGCGCTACTGGGTGTTCCCGCTGAAACACTAAGCCGGGCAATGGGGCCCCGCTGCCCCGCCCCCAGCTCGGCGCCCCCGGCTCGGCGCCCCCAGCTAGGCGCCCCCCCCCTACTTACCGAACTTTTCCGGGTCTGGCCCCAGGCGCGCGCCTTGCTTGATGCTGTCGATGGCCGCGATTTCATCGCCCGACAGTTCAAAATCGAACACGTCAATGTTTTCGCGAATGCGCGCCGGCGTGACCGACTTCGGAATCACGATCAGACCGCTCTGCAAATGCCAGCGCAGCGTGATCTGGGCCGGCGACTTGCCGTGCTTTTCCGCCAGGTCCAGGATGACCTTTTCCTTCGTGATGGCGCCTTGGGCCAGCGGGCTCCACGACTCCGTCGCGATGCCGTGCTTGGCATGAAAGGCGCGCAGATCGGGCTGGGTAAAGCCCGGATGCAGTTCGATCTGGTTCACAGCGGGCACCACCTTCGACGCCTCCATCAGCTGTTCCAGATTGGCCCGCGTGAAATTGGACACGCCGATGGAACGCGCCCGGCCGTCTTCCTTCATCTCGACCATGGCGCGCCACGCGTCCAGGAACTTGGTGCTGCCGGCAACGGGCCAGTGGATCAAATACAAATCCACGTAGGCCAGGCCCAGCTTCTCCAGGCTTTCGTCCATAGCCTTGTGGGCGTCGTCATAGCCGTGCCGGTCATTCCAGAGTTTGGTGGTGATGAACAGATCCTTGCGCGCCACGCCTGAGGCGCGCAAGCCCGTGCCCACGCCCGCCTCGTTGCCATAGATGGCCGCGGTGTCCACCGACCGGTAACCCGCCGCCAGCGCCTCTTTCACGCTGGCTGCGGCCTGCTCGTCCGGCACTTGCCAAACGCCCAGCCCCAACTGGGGAATCTTGTTTCCGTCGTTCAATTTCACTGCGGGTACCTTCGCCATAAGACCCTCCGAAGCTTGCACCGCAACACTGGCGCGGCGAATACGCGCCGGGTCGCGCAACCCTGGGCACAGCCCGGCTTAACCCAGGATTGAAGAGAAAAAAGAGCGGGCTTGCCGAGCTGCGCCCGCGTCACGATATCGGAACTTCATCCCCCGGCCAGGGTATACAAGCACCAGGGGTTATCTGCCAAATAATAGCGCCCGTGTCCGATAATGCCCGTCACACGGCCTCTGGCCCTTGCATCGGCACCTCTGAAAAACCATGAATTCCCCTGACGCGCCGCCCAAGAATCGCGGCGGATTTTCCACCCTGCGCACCCTCTTTCCCTACCTGTGGCCGCCCGGGCAGACCGGGCTGAAGGTGCGGGTCGTGGCCGCCCTGCTCTGCCTGTTCGCCGCCAAGGCGGCCACCGTCTACGTGCCGATAATCTACAAGCACGCCATCGACGAGCTCGGTAAAGGCGCGCCCGGGGCCGTCACCGTGCCGCTGGGGCTGATCCTGGCTTACGGCACGGCGCGCGTGTTGTCATTGCTGTTTTCGGAATTGCGCGACGCCATCTTCGCCCGCGTCGGCCAGCACGCCATCCGCGCGGTCGGGCTGCGAATCTTCCGACACCTGCACGCGCTGGCGCTGCGCTTTCACCTGTCGCGCCAAACGGGCGGGCTGACACGCGCCATCGAACGCGGCACCAAGGGCATTCAGACGCTGCTGTCGTTCCTGCTGTTCAACATCCTGCCGACGTTCTTCGAAATCGGGCTCGTCTGCATTGTGTTGTGGAAGATGTTCGACGTGTGGCTGGCGCTGGCCACCGGCGTCACCGTCATCACGTACATGGCGTACACGCTGGCCGTTACCGAATGGCGCACCAAGTTCCGGCGGCAGATGAACGAAACGGATTCCGAGGCCAACACCAAGGCCATCGAAAGCCTGCTGAACTACGAGACAGTCAAATACTTCGGCAATGAAGAGCACGAGGCGCGGCGCTACGACGCGTCGCTGACCCGCTACGAACGCGCCGCCGTGCGCAGCCAGGTCAGCTTATCCATTCTGAAGATCGGCCAGGCCGCGATCATCTCGGTGGGGCTG
>Ga0256772_1000104_pt1 | contig 16852 bp, 2 predicted proteins | sample MC6MC0923MT_FD_186044 | JGI IMG/M metagenome (GOLD analysis project Ga0256772, IMG submission 186044) | Metatranscriptome of enriched soil aggregate microbial communities from Iowa State University, Ames, United States - MC6-MC0923-MT... | ecosystem: Environmental > Terrestrial > Soil >... | reverse complement strand
CGGGTTCTGATGCTGAGTAGAATAGATAGATATTTTTATCTCTTATCCTTTGTCTTCTCACTACTCTATCATCTCATATTGGAGGATAGAGTAGTGAGAAGACAAAGGATAAGAGATAAAAATATCTATCTATTCTACTCAGCATCAGAAACCGGGGAACAGACGGGGACTGAAGCTGCTTTTTTTTTATCCTCCTCTCTACCACTCCTCTCCTCCTCCTCCTCCACCCGTTTTGAGCCTGAGTTGTTGCCGTTGCTGCTGATTCGTCGCCCCACCCCTCCTCGCATCATATCGGATTGCAGCGAACAGTGGTTGAGTGAGTTGCTTGTGGTTTTCGGTGTGCGTTCTCCTCCCGCTGCGACTTCCTCCTCTGCCTCATCATGTCCGCTCAGACGGTGAATGCATTGTTCGATCTGTTGATAGACCGCGTGGCCTCTGCCCTGCCCGGTAAGGGAGGCAAGAGTGAGAAGCTCATCAGACAATTCAATGATGATCCATGTCGATCAACGATTGAGGAATGGATTCGTGAGCCTGACCTCAGCAGTCTCTATGTGTATTGGGAGAGTGGTGAGAAGTTGGCAGTGAGCTTGGAGCCAGCAGTGAAGAAGAAGGGTCTGGCCTTACTCAAGAGTAAGCAGATACAGGATGTGCTCAAGGTGGATGACTTCAAAACAGATGTCATCTGCTGTGAGATTACGGATAATCCATTGTCAAACCTGAGCTTGGTTGCACATGAGGTCTTCTTCCCTCTCCTCTCCAACCCCGCTAATCGATCGGGCTGGTCTGGCCCCACTGCCAAGGATGTCATGCTCAAGTTCTCTGCTTTCCTCTCCAATTGTACCATGACTGTCGGTCAAGCACAGGGACAGACATTGCTACCTGCACCACCTCCAGAAGCATTCGATGAGGATAATTTGATTGAGAAGGAGCGTATTCACTTGTTGGAGACGACCGTGCTCCAATGGGCAAATAAGATTCAGGCAGTGTTGGCAACGGACCCTGAGCAAGCCATCAAGCAAGGACAGTGCCCACATCCATTCCAAGAGCTCGACTTCTGGACACACAAGGCCGCAGACCTCACATCCTTGCATGAGCAATTGGGCTCAGAGAAGATGCGAGCAGTCCAAGATACCTTGATGGAGATGAAGTCTCCCTTCGGTGCACAGTTCGAGAAGTTGGGTGCCGAGGTGTTGGCGGCACGTGATGAGGCACAGGAGAATGCACGATTCTTACGTACATTGAAGCCATACTTTACTATTCTTGTTGAAGGTGTTGACTTCTCACGCTTGGATGAATGCTTCCTCCCTCTACTCCACTCCATCCTTCTCATCTTCAAGCATAGCAATACGTACAACACTAAGCTCCGTCTCACTTGCCTCATCCAAGAGATATGCAATGCACTCGTCTCACAGGCCAGCAGACATGTATCGGGTGAGATCCTCTTCCGTACGATTGAGGAGGATAATCCAATTGAGGGTGTACAAATGTTGCGTCAAACCACACAATTGATTGAGAAGTTCAAGGTTGCATTCACACGATACCAGACGAAGGCCAATAAGGAGTTGCCGGACTCCGATGCATGGAATGTGGAGAATACCATCCTCTTCCAACGGGTTGACCTCTTCCTGGAACGTTGTGGTGACATCTCGGACTTCCTCAAGATTGTGTTGGAGTTCAGTAAGCTTGGAAAGATTTTCCTTGGAGGAACCAAGGGTAAGCAGTTGACCCAGGCCTTGAGGAATATCCATGAGGATTTCGTCAAGGCCGTGGAAAGCTTCAAACAGGTACCATATGATATCATGGATATCAGCCAAGCAAGATTCGATGATGACTTCTATCGTTATCGATGTGAAGTCAAGGAACTCGATCGTCGATTGGCGGCAGTACTCATTGCTGGATTTGATGATGCCGCAACACTCTCAGCACGATTCAAGCTTCTTGATTCCTTCGAGGGTTTGCTCGATCGTCCCATCATCAAGGATGAGTTGGATAAGAAGCAAGCATTGCTGATGGATTCGTATGTTGCTGACTTACGTCACGTTCAGGAGTTCTTCCATGCCAACAAGTCCTCACCACGCATCGATCAGAATATGCCCCCTGTGGCCGGTGCCTTGGCCTGGTGTCGCAGTCTCACGGACCGTATCGAGGAGCCATTGGAGAAGTTCCGGCAGTATACGGCTGGGCCCGGTGGAGTGGAGCGTGAGGAAGTGAAGGAGATCGTGCGTGTACAACGATCCATCTTGCAACAACTTCATGAGTATGAACAACGACAGATTCTGGAATGGAGTAAGGAGATTGATCAGAGCTCACAAGAGAAGCTACGACAACCATTGTTACGTCGTGATCGTGAGTCACGATTGTTGCATGTCAACTTCGATGATGCACTCGTTCGTTTGTTACGTGAGGTGAAATACTTCCTCCTCCTCAAGATTGATGTTCCCGCACCGGCCTTGACCATCTTCGAGAAGTCCGAGATGTATCGACAGCAGATAGGCAACCTCGATCAGATCGTCAACATGTACAATGAGATGATGTTGACTCTGCATCAAGTCGAGCGCCCATTGGTGGAGAAGGGCATCGCACATATCGATGAGGTGATTGAGCGTGGCATGGCCGCACTCAACTGGACGAGTCCGGATGTGGATGAATTCATCAAGCAGGCAATGGAGACGGTCAAGGATGTGTATAAGCAAGTGAAGGTGATGAAGGATAATTTGGCCGCCATCAAGAAGATGATGAGTGAGTTCGCTGCACAACCATTGGCTGAGCGCAAGAACAAGCCACTCTCACCGGCTGACTTCGAAGAGAACCTACGCAAACTCTGGCTCACGCGCCATTCACTCATCGCGGAGCATCAGGAGACCGTCACCAAACTCCTACTCGAGTCCAACCATGCACTCAATGTCAACAAAGGCTCACCCATCTGGCGTGCCTATGTTGAATATGTCCAGGATAGTGTGAGGGATGGATTGGCAGCAGCCATCATCAACTCCATCAAATTCCTCTGTGAACAGCTCGACCCATCCTCCATCGAGAAGAATGGCCTGGCACCGCTGCTGGAAATCAAGCTTGGCCTCTATGCCAACGATGTCCTCTTCAATGCTGAGGATGTGGCGGGTGCTGGTCCCAATGCCGCAGCTGGTGCTGCCTCCAATCTCGGCGGTCTGGACAGTGTTGGTCTCGGTCGTAAGAGTCGTCGTGATGTGTGGCAGATCGTGAGTGACTGGGTCGAAGGCTTCTTTGAGATCGGCAACATCATGACTCGTGCGGATGGCAGTCACTATGTCGGTGATCTCAAGAAGAATGAGGGCATCGTCCGTTTCGTCAACACATTGAAGAAGCACTTGGATTGGAATCAGAAGGAGTGCGAGTCCTATCGTCAGGAGTACATCAAGTTCGATTTCCTATGGAAGCAGGATCGACATGCGGAATTCCAAAAATTCCTCAATCAATCGCTGGCGGAGGCAAAGGCAAAGGCGGCCGCTGCCAACCCTCCGACAACTGCTTCCAAGAGGGAGGGTGAAGCAACGGATGAGGAGAAGGCGAATGCGGCTGCTGACGAGGATGATGATGGTGAGAAGGAGAATGAGGAGCCGATCGGTGAGGTCCTACCATTGGATAAGTTTGAGGAGAAGATTCTCTACTATCGTGAGATTGCCAATGAGATTGGTGAGAAGAAGAGTCCAGTCGAGATTGGATGGCTCAAGGTCAATGCACAACCCATCAAGGTCGCACTCAACACATGGGTACAGAGATGGATTCAAACATACACTTCATACCTGTACAATGATGTCACACGGAAGTTGAGCCAGTTGGAGAGCCTGATGAACGAGGTCAATACTGGTCTGTTGGCTGAGGTGTCTCCAGGTGACTCCGCTGCACTCAAGAAGGTGTTGGGCTACATCCATGCAGTTCGCAGCAAGGAGAAGAGTACACTCAAGCTGTTCGGTCCCTTGCGCGACACCGTCATGCTCCTCAAGAAGTATGGTCGCAACTTGGATGAGTATGAGATGAAGTTGTTGAGTGATGCCCCGATGAAGTGGGACAGCACCGTCAACAATGTGTACAAGATCAAGGAGAAGGTCAACAATCTGCAGAATGAGGAGGTGGATAAGATCAAGGCCAAGGTGGAATCATTCGAATCGGAGCTGCGGGCATTCCGTCGGGACTTCAAGCAGAATGCACCATTCACATATGATGTCGATGTACCTGAGGCATATGATCTCATCTATCACTTCCATAAGAAGATCAATGCCATGGAGGAGAAGGCAGCCAAGCTTACGGATCTTGAGAAGGTGTTCGAGCTCAACGTGAGTAAGCATCGACAGATCAAGAAGAATCGTCAGGAGAATAGACTGTTGAAAGGCATGTGGGATCTCATCGCCGTCGTGCAACACCAATTTGATGATTGGAAGAAGACACTGTGGGATAAGATTGATACCGATGCATTGCTGATGGCATGCAAGAAATTACAACGTCAGATCATGCAGATGCCGGTTGAGGTACAGTCATGGGAGTGCTACAATGGCCTCCTGGGTGAAGTCAAGAATCTGCTCACTGTACTCCCACTCGTCAATCTACTCCACTCCCCATGTATGGAGGAGCGTCATTGGCGTGAATTAAAGATTGCAACTGGCAAGCATTTTAATAAGGATGCTGGCTTCTGTCTCTCCCATCTACTCGACCTTGAGTTGCACAAGTATGTGGGCGAGGTCGAATACATCGTTGAGTTGGCATCGAAGGAGAGCAAGATTGCAGGCCAATTACAGCGTATCGAGCAACAGTGGAGTGGATTGGAGTTACAATTCGGCACGGGTTCCAAGAATGGTGTTGGCGTCATTCAACGACCCGATGAAATCTTGGCGACCTTGGAGGAGAACATGGCAGCATTACAGGGCATGCAAGGTCAAGGCAAATATGTCGAACACTTCATTGATAGTGTCACGAAGTGGCAACGATTATTGAATCAAGCTGAGACTGTGCTGTATGATTGGTTGGAAGTACAGAGTAAGTGGTCCAGTCTTGAGGCCATCTTCTTGGGCTCCAAGGATATTCGTATTCAGCTGCCCGAGGATAGTGAACGATTTGATGAGCTTGATCAGGATTGGAAGGAGCTCATGGCAAATGCGAAGAACACTCCCAATGTCATTGAAGCATGCTCCACCAACAATCGTAGTGAACGATTACAAACGATGAAGGTGGGTTTGGAGATGTGTATCGCCGCTGGCACACCGGTATGCCTATCCAATGGAACATCGATACCAATCGAGAAAGTTACTCCTGGCCAACAAACGTTTGCTCTTCATGTCAGAGAAGACGGCAGTCGTGCAGTGATTCCGAGCAAGGTAGAACAAGTAATCCCTCGTCCCACACGCAAGTGCGTTGAATTATTGTTCAGTGATGGTCGTTCACTCGTTTGCACTCCGGACCACCGCATTCTCACTGCGGATGGTGAATGGGTCGAAGCACAACATCTCAATGTGACGAAGGTGGAGAAGCATCAACCTCGTGGCGTTCATCGTTCAGTACTAGTAACACCTGGTAGCCTCGTGTCGGTTGCACCACAGTACCCATCACTCAACATCACACCAGCAGAGTCACATTGGACTTATACCGTTCCAGGTACTGATTGTGTGTTGGATGTTGGAGCCAATCTTCAACGAACATTGGCATTCGCCCGGATCCTCGGATATGTGTTGACAGATGGCACCGTGCGTCCACTCAGTATGACGGTATTCCTCGGTCACGACTTGGATGTCAAGGATGTCAAGGCAGATATATTATCCGTCACTGGTGAGTCGGCAACAGTTGGATGGGATCATAGCCACCATTATTTGGTGCTTCCTCGTCGCCTGCGAGAGATGTGCACAGCTGTTGGTCTTCAGGTTGGTCGTCGTTCTGTGATGGTATGCCATTATCCTGCATTCCTGCTTGATCCAGCATGCCCATTGGCTGTCGTGAGTTCGTTCCTTGGTGGCTTGTTTGGTGGTGATGGTGGTACCGTTGCATTATCAAAGGCACACTTTGACCTCATCACTTTCTCTTGCAGCAAGGTTGGTTCAGTGGCTCGTGCTCAGGCACAACAGATGGTGAATGAATTATTCCCACTGTTGGTTCGTTGTGGAATTCCAGTGTCTCACATCTCATGGAATAATTCCACTCAGCCACCGTGTCGTCAGTCTGCAGCCGGTGCTGCACTCGTTCGTAATCAGATGGAGGAAGGATTGCCACTGTCTCAATCGGTCGACATTTTCAACGGTGTGTTGTCACAAAACAAGGTGTACAAGTTGGTCATCCGTTTGAGTCATGAGTCAATGGCTACGTTTGCTCGTCACATTGGTTTCCGTTATTGTGTGCACAAGCATGTGCGAGTCAATGCCGCTTCGTTGTACTACAATGGTAAGGACTTCGTTCTGCAGCAGCGCGCTCGACTGCAGGCCAAGATTGGTGGTCATGTTGGCCGTGGTCTTCGTGCAAAGTGTGATGAGTTGATGCGTGACCCCGGTGAATTGTTGCACCCAGTCAACATTCGTTGGTTGCACACTGTGAGTGCCGCTGATTTGAAGAAGCATAGTTATCGCATGACAGTGGGTGGATATGATGTTAAGGATGTGTTGGAGAAGTATGATATTCGTAAAGTGTTCAGTGATCCTCGTGGTGCATATTATGCGGGTGAAGGATATGAGGATTATGAAGGAGCTCGAGGTGATAGGCGTGAACACAAGCCAATGAGTGATGACGATGAGGAAGAGGAAGATGAGAAGGAGGAAGAGCCAAAGGCAAAGTCAATCACGTATGGACTGGAACGTCATGTCATGGAACTGCCATTGTTCCGAGTGGAAGTCGTGGGACGGCGTGAAATTGGAGAGCGTGAGGTATGGGACCTCTCTGTCCCCATTGGTACGTCATTCTTGGCAAATGGTGTGGTCGTGCATAACTGCGAGAAGTCTCTCTTCCAATATTTGGAGACGAAGAGAAAATCCTTCCCACGATTCTACTTCCTGTCCAATGCTGCACTACTCGACCTTCTCAGCTTCGGACATGACCCGCAAGCAGTACAAAAACACTTGGGCGATTGTTTCGACAACGTCTCAAAACTTGAGTATACAACCGAGCCGCACCCGACTGATCCCACTGCTCCACCCGTCCCAACCAAGACTGCCATTGGTATGCATTCCAAGGAAGGTGAGGAGTATGTGCCACTCGCATCTGACTTCCACTGTGTTGGTGCAGTGGAGGAGTGGTTGAATCGTTTGGTGACAGCCATGCGCAGTACATTAATGGACATCATGTCCAAGGCGAAGTTCACCGCAGATCACTGGGAGGTGGATCGTCCACGCCAGAAGTGGCTGTTTGACTACCCTGCACAGGTTGCACTCACGGCATCACAGATCATTTGGACTGAGGAGGTCAACTCACAATTCGAAGCATTCGGTGATGGTAATGAGCAAGCAATGAAGGAATACAGCAAGACATTGGCATCCCGTCTCGAGTCCCTCATCTCCCTCGTGTTGGGTGAGTTGAATGCGCGTGATCGTACGAAGATCATCACATTGATCACCGTGGATGTTCACAATCGTGATGTCGTTCAGAAGTTGATCGACACCAAGACGACGGATTATTCTGCATTCGCATGGCAATCACAGATGAGAATGAAATGGAAGGCGGATACCAAGGATGTCATCATCAAGGTGGCCGATGCATCATTCAACTACTCATACGAGTACATTGGTAATGCAGGGCGTCTGGTCATCACTCCATTGACTGATCGTTGTTACATCACCTTGACTCAGGCATTGCGTCTGATTATGGGTGGTGCACCTGCTGGTCCAGCCGGTACGGGTAAGACTGAGACGACCAAGGATCTTGGACGTGCCATGGGTCTGCCCGTTTATGTATTCAACTGTTCCGAGCAGATGAACGTTCAAAGTTTGGGTACGATTTTCAAGGGTTTGTGTCAGACCGGTGCGTGGGGTTGTTTCGATGAGTTCAATCGTATCCCGATTGAAGTGTTGAGTGTCGTCTCCACACAGGTGTCATGTATCCTCAATGCCATTCGTGAGAAGCGAGGCGAGTTCGATTTCATGGGTGAGATCGTTCGTCTCATCCCCAGTGTTGGCATATTCATTACGATGAACCCGGGCTATGCCGGCCGTACCGAACTGCCGGAGAACTTGAAGACTCTATTCCGATCATGTGCCATGGTCACGCCAGACCTCGATCTCATCTGTGAAAATATGCTCATGTCGGAAGGATTCCTACAGGCACAGAGATTGAGTAAGAAGTTTACCACACTCTACTCACTCTCATCTGAACTGTTGAGTAAGCAGCGTCACTACGATTGGGGTCTTCGTGCAGTCAAGGCCGTGTTGCGTGTCGCCGGTGGATTGAAGCGAGCGGAACCAAAGGTTGATGAGGATCGAATCCTCATGCGAGCACTCCGTGATTTCAACTTGCCTAAGTTGGTTGATGAGGATAAGCCAATCTTCCGTGAACTCATTGGTGATCTCTTCCCTGGATTGGCCAACACCGAGCGTAAATTCGACATGAAGCTGCAAGAGGCCATCGTCACTGTTGCTGGCCAGCGCGGTTTACAGGCCGAGGAGACCTTCGTATTGAAGTGTGTTGAGCTTGCCGAGTTGTTGGCGATTCGTCACTCCGTGTTCGTCGTTGGTCCCGCTGGATGTGCGAAGACGGAGATTTGGCGAACTCTTCTGGGAGCATTCAAGCTTCAGGGACTCAAGTGTGCACATGAGGTCATCAATCCAAAGGCCATTCGAAACAATGAGCTATACGGTTGGCTCAGTAAGACCGATTGGCATGATGGTGTGCTGTCGACGATCATGCGTAACATGAGTCGATGCCGACCTCCCTATACGGAGGAGCACAAGGTCAAGTGGCTGGTGTTGGATGGTGATATTGATCCAAACTGGATTGAAAGTTTGAACACGGTCATGGACGACAACAAGATGTTGACTCTCGTGTCGAACGAGCGTATCCCGCTGACTCCATCCATGCGAATGATGTTCGAGATTTCCAACTTGGACAATGCCACCCCGGCCACTGTGTCTCGTGCCGGTATCCTCTACATCAATGCGCGCGATGTTGGCAGCAAGCCATTCCTCGATAGTTGGATTGAGCAGCGTGAGAATGACAAGGAGAAGTCATCGTTGCTCGCATTGTTCAACAAGTATTGTACACCGGAATTCTTGCATGAGATGGCACAATTCGGTCGTATCATCCAGTTGAGTGAGATCAACATGATCCGTTCTCTATGCTTCCTGCTCGAAGGCTTGTTGGGACGATTGGCTGACAATCGTCGCAAGGCCAAGGTTGCCGGTATGCAAGGAGGGGCTGCCGCAGCTGGCGCGGAGGAGAATCCTGCAGTTGAGAAGGAGATCTTCGAGTCTAACTTCGTGTATGCCTGCATCTGGGCCTTCGGTGGTGCCACATTCGTTGATAAGGCTGCGGATCATCGGAAGGAGTTCAGTGACTGGTGGCGTCGTGTATTCACCACCATCAAGTTCCCCAAGGAAGGACTCGTGTTTGACTACTACCCGGATGAGAAGACTGGTAAGATGACACCATGGATGAATGTCGTACAAGAGTTCACTCCACCGGATGATGCCTACCTCGTCACCAAGGTATTCGTACCAACACAGGATACTGTACGCACACATGCATTACTCGATCTCATGGTTGAGAGACGACGACAAGTATTGCTCGTTGGTACGGCTGGTACAGGTAAGAGCAGTATCATTCGGCAATACCTACGCTCCATGAATGAGAACATGATGAGCTGCACCATCAATCTCAACTACTACACTGATGCCAAGGCCTTGCAGCATGTGATGGAGGGACCCATTGACAAGCGCAGCGGTCGCATCTACGGTCCACCTGGTACGAAGCGTCTCGTCTACTTCATTGATGATCTCAACATGCCCTATGTCGATATGTACAACACGCAGAGTCCATCATGTCTCATCAAGCAGCATATGGACTATGGCAGTTGGTATGATACGGTGAAGTTGGAGAGGAAGGAGATTCAGGATGTACAATATCTCGCCGCCATGAATCCAACTGCTGGAAGCTTCACTGTCGACCCTCGCTTGCAGGGTCTGTTCGCCACATTCGCCTGTCTATTGCCATCCAAGAAGACCTTGGCCTACATCTATACCTCCGTCTTGCAGCATCACTTCGCATCATTCGGTTCCAACATTCAAGAGCTCGTCCCTCGTCTCATCAAGGCAACCATCGAGTTGCATGATAGTGTCTCACTCAAATTCATCCCATCAACAAGGAAATTCCACTACCAATTCAACCTTCGTGACCTCAGTGCCGTATTCCAGGGTGTGTGTCTCGCACAGAATGGAGAGGGATATACGCCACACATGATTGTGCAACTATGGCAACATGAGTCCACCCGTGTATTCGCCGATCGTTTGGTTTCGCCACAGGATGGTGAGCTGTTTGATGAGATCCTTGAGGCCAAGATGAAGCAATACTTCAAGGAGCACATCGCTGAGCCTAAGCGTGGCGGAGATGATGGGGGCAACACGGATCGTAAGAATCATGAGGATCAGCCACTCATCTTCACCTCATTCATGAATGGCGTCAGTCCAGTATACCTACCCGTGGAGGACATGGCTGACCTCAAGGTACTGTTGGAGGATAAGTTGAAGCTTTACAATGATACCAACCCTGTCATGAACCTTGAGATGTTCTCACTCGCCATTCAACATGTATGCCGCATTGCACGCATCATTGAGAACCCACGTGGCAACGCATTGCTGGTTGGTGTGGGTGGTAGTGGTAAGCAGAGTTTGGCCAAGCTCGCATCCTTCCTATGCGGCTATGATGTGTTCCAAATCAGTGTCACGCAGTCGTATGGAGTTCCTGACCTTCGTATTGACCTTCAGAATTTGTACCTCAAGGCTGGTGTGAAGAACATGCCCATCACATTCCTCCTCACCGATCAACAAATTGTTGATGATGCATGGCTCGTCTATATCAATGACCTGTTGTCATCGGGTGATATTCCCGATCTGTTCAGTGCGGAGGATAAGGACAGCATTCTATCATCCGTGCGTAATGAGGCCAAGGCAGCGGGTGTGCCAGACAACAGAGAGGCACTGCATGAATTCTTCATCAATAATGTTCGTACGAATTTACACGTCGTCCTCTGCTTCTCACCCGTCGGTGATAAGTTCCGTGTCCGCTGCCGTAAGTTCCCTGGTCTCATTAACAACACCGTCATTGATTGGTTCCATCCATGGCCACGTGATGCACTCGTCTCGGTCGCCAAACGATTCCTGCTCGATCTCAACACAACCATGGGCAAGTCGCCTGCTGGTGCAGACCAAGATGCAGTCCGACAGGCATTGGCTGAGCACATGGCTGGTGTTCACATCAGTGTCAATGAGGCCAGTGAGCGCTATCGTCAACTTGAGCGTCGTCATAACTACACCACTCCTAAGTCCTTCCTTGAGTTGATTGCATTCTACAAGACTCTGCTCAATAAGAAGCGTGCGGATTTGGCCAAGCAGACGAGTCGCTTGGAGAAGGGTATCACCACACTCAAACAGACGCACGTACAGGTAGCGGCCTTGAAGGAGGACCTGCAGAAGACCCTGGTACGCGTGGGTGAGAAGGCAGAGGCAGCCACGGTCCTCATCGGTAAGATGGGTGTCGAGCGTAAGAAGGTTGAGGAGCAGCAGGCATTGGCAGCGGTGGAGGCAGCCAAGGCCAAGACTGTCAGTGAGGTCGCCAATAAGATAAGTGAGGAGTGTGCGGCGGACCTCGCACAGGCACTGCCCATTTTGGAGCGTGCTAAGAATGCAGTCGACTGCTTGTCCAAGGCGAGTTTGACTACCCTCAAGTCCTTTGCTCAGCCACCGGGTAACGTTCTGTACGTGACGAATGCCGTGATGATCATGAAGGGCATCCCCGGCAAGCGTGACTGGGGCGGCGCGAAGAAGATGATGAAGGACATTGGTAAATTCCTTGAGGAGTTGAAATCATTCGATGCCACACAGATCGATGAGGCAACACTCAAGAAGCTGCAACCCATACTCGAGAAGGACTTCTTCACTGAGGAGAATATGAAGACCGCATCAGAGGCCGCTGCCAATCTGTGTGCATGGGTCGTCAATATTGTCGAGTATAACAAAGTCTACAAGAATGTCGCACCCAAGATCGCTGCCAAGGAGAAGGCAACGGAGGAGTATGAGATTGCTGAGAGCAAGCTGCGGGTTGTTGAGGAGCGAGTCGCCGCTATGCAGGCGAAGCTCAAGTCTGTGACGGATGCGCTGAAGGATGCGACGGATGAGAAGAACCAAGTGGAGGCCGAGGCACAGATGTGTCAAGATCGCTTGGGCTTGGCCAAACGTTTGGTTGAGGGTTTGGCGGATGAGAACATTCGTTGGACGAAGAGTATTGCTTCCTTCCAAGAGAAGGAGACCACACTCGTCGGTGACAGTATGTTGGCGGCGGCATTCGTATCGTATATTGGCGCATTCAACCAGAAGTTCCGTAAGGAGCTGTGGAAGGATCTCTGGATTCCTGATCTGACTGAACGCACCATCCCACTCACACCCAATGTTGACCCATTATTGGTGTTGGCCTCGGACTCGGACTTTGCACGTTGGAAGAATGAGGGCTTAGCCGCTGACCGTGCGTCACTTGAGAATGGTGCCATCATCACTCAATGCTCACGTTGGCCCCTCATCATTGACCCACAGTTGCAGGGAGTGAAGTGGATCCGTCAACGACTCGCCAAGGACCTCAAGGTCATCTCACTGAGCGGCAAGCATTGGTTGACTACATTGCTCAATGCGGTGAGTGCCGGTGACCCAGTACTGATTGAGGGTGTCGGTGAGGAGTTCGATGCCACCATCGATCCCATCCTCTCACGCTCCATCATTCAACGTGCATCTGGCTCGAAGATCATCAAGATTGGCAGTGATGAAGTCAACTATCATGATGACTTCCGTCTCTACTTACAGTGTAAGCTATCGAATCCTCACTATAAGCCCGAGATTGCTGCTCAGTGTACCATCATCAATTTCATCGTGACTGAGGAGGGTCTGGAGGAGCAGCTGCTTGCCTTGGTAGTCAATCGTGAGAAGCCGGAGTTGGAGGAGCGACGTACGGCACTGGTGCGCGCCATCAATGACTACATGGTGTCGTTGACTGATTTGGAGAATGAGTTGTTGGAGCGTCTGTCCAATGCTCCTGATGACATTCTCAGTGATGTCGCATTGATTGAAGGTTTGGAGAAGACGAAGCAAGCATCGACTGAGATTGAACAGAAGGTCGAGCAGGCCAAGAAGCAAGAAGTGTCGATCAATACGGCACGTAATGAATTCGTACTCGTGTCGAGTGAGGGTGCATGGATCTACTTCCTACTCATTCAACTTCACATCATTGATCATATGTATCAATTCTCACTACATGCATTCATCTCGTTCTTCATGAAGGCAATGGCACGAGCCAAGCCAGCAGAGTTGACCAAGGATCGCGTGGTCAACCTACGTGAGAGCATCCGTCTGACTGTGTTCACCTGGGTCAACCGTGGTCTGTTCGAGAAGCACAAGCTCATCTTCTCCTCTCAACTCTGTTTCAAGCTGATGAGTAAGGGCGCCTTGAAGGATTTGTATAAGTGGGATGCTGCGCAGTATGACTACCTGGTTCGTGGCAGCCGTAAGCCCGGTGTGGAGAAGAGTGGTCAACTGGATTGGTTGCCGTCCAATGCGTGGTATGGCATCCAGAAGTTGATCGAGTTGTCTGGCTTTGAGAAGTTGGCATCGGACATGTTGGCCTCACCCAATCGCTTCAAGGAGTGGTATAACAAGCCTCGACCTGAGATTGCGCCTCTGCCATTGGAGTGGAGGAAGTTGGATGAGCAAGCGCCATTCATGAAGCTACTCGTCGTACGGGCCATGAGACCGGATCGTATGACCATTGCCATGGAGAACTTTGTCAAGGAGGCATTGCCCGATGGCACGGCATTCATTGAATGTGATGCGGGCAAGAGCTTCATGGATGTACTCAGTGCATCACTCGATGATAGTACGCCGGTCAATCCAATCTTCTTCATCCTCTCGCCGGGTGCCGATCCCGTTCACTTCGTTGAGATTCTCGCCAAGCGTAACGGTGTGCTGAGTGACAAGTTGCATCGTGTCGCGTTGGGTCAGGGTCAGGATGTTGTCGCCATGTCTCGTCTGGACATCGCTCATAAGGAGGGCGGCTGGGTGGTGTTAGAGAACATTCACTTGATGCCCGCATGGAATGTTGAGTTGGAGAAGAAGCTTGATGACTTCGCTGCAGAGGTCTCCCATCCTGACTTCCGTCTTTTCATCTCAGCTGAGCCGTCCGATGCCATACCCAATGGCATACTCGAGCGCAGTATTAAGCTGACCAATGAACCGCCGCAGGGACTCAAACAGAATCTCAAGAGAGCATTCGCAAGCTTCGAGAAGGATGAATTCGAATTCAAGGATCCCAAGGTCAAGTCGATCATATTCGGACTGTGCCACTTCCATTCCGTGTTGGTGGAGCGTATCAAGTTCGGTGCCAAGGGTTGGAACAAGTTGTACCCGTTCAGTATCGGTGACCTCATGTGTTCCGCCACCGTGTTGAATAATTACCTGGACGCAGGTCAGAGTGCCGACAAGGTCCCCTGGAATGATTTGCGCTATATCTTCGGCGACATTCTGTATGGCGGTCATATCACCGATAACTTCGATCGACTGCTGTGCAGTGAGTACTTGGCGTTCTTCATGCGGGAGGAGCTGCTCGATGAAATGGAAATGTTCCCGTTCAATGAAGCGTTCCCGGATGAGCACTTCCGATCACCACCCGTACTACCATACGATCAGTACTTTGAGTACATTGATCATGAGATGAAGGCTGAGAGCCCAGTCGCATTCGGTCTACATCCCAATGCTGAGATTGCTGTCAAGACCAAGCAAGCCAATGAACTCTTCACTCACATCCTTGACTTACAGCCTCGTTCATCTGCCGCTGCCGGCGGTGACTCCATTCAATCCCCACAAGCCATGGTACAGATGATGATTCAACAAGTATTGAATGACAAGGCCAAGGGTATTGATGGCATCAACTTCAACTTGGATGACATTGCCGCTGCCGTCGTTGATGAGCGTGGACCCTATCAGAACGTTTTTCTGCAGGAATGTGAGCGCATGAATATTCTGTGTAAGGAGATGAGACGCTCATTGAAGGAGTTGGACCTCGGCCTGAGTGGTGAGCTACAGATGAGTGAACGAATGGAGGAGTTATTCCAATCCCTCTACCTTGGTCGTGTACCCAGCAGTTGGTCTCGTCTTGCCTATCCATCCCAACGAAGCTTCAGTAGTTGGATGGACAACCTCATCGCTCGTGCCGGTCAGCTGCAGTCATGGGTGGAGGAGCCGGCACATATACCACTCGTCGTTCAGATCACTTACCTATTCAACCCACAATCCTTCCTCACGGCCATCATGCAGAAGACCGCACAGAAGCAGAAGCTTGAACTTGATAAGCTCGTCATTCAGACCGATGTCACGCGTAAGACGGTCGAGCAGACTGACACACGTGCACGTGATGGTGCATATATCTATGGACTCTACATGGAAGGTGCACGATGGAACTGGAATGCCGGTCTCATGGAGGAGTGTCTGCCAAGGGAGATGAGCTGTGCCTTACCCGTCATTTGTGCACGTGCCGTACTCGTCGACAAGCAGGAGAAGTCCGGCGTCTACCGATGCCCGGTGTATAAGACACAGAGACGCGGCGATTCCTATGTGTTCACTGCTGGATTACGAACCAAGGCACCAACTGCCAAATGGTGCTTGGCTGGTGTCGTATTGACCATGGAAGTCGAAGAGTAAAGTTGCAAGCTTTCCTTCGCTCCCCCTTGACCATTGCATCGATTTTGTACGACTGTACTTGCGTCTTTTTCCTTGCTTTTCAGTAGCTATCCTTGTCTTCCACACACCCTACTAAGCTGCCCGGAGTGGCAATTTTAATCTAAAGAAAAGTTGGTTCCATAGATTTGCTATCGAAATGGAAAAAGCGCTTCGCGCAAAAATGGCATCGCGATTGAAAATTTTTTTTGGCGACCGAAATGGCATGAGAGGTGGGAGTGAAATGGTCTCGCTCCGCGCAATTGAATGGAACTAAAAATGGGAAATCGCATTTTCCATTTTATGGCGAGTGCTATGGTCATTCGAGTGCAGATCTATATGCAAAACTTGTGGCAAAATTGCCACTGTCGGGATGGTTAGTAGGGTGTGTTGTTGGTTGAAATATATACAAACAAAAAACGGATCCACATCAAGCTGAATCGATGTCCGCCGGAGGTCCGACTCGCGAGAAGGGCTTCAATTGTCCAGCATTCACGCGACATCCTTCTCGCGCTCCAGCAGATCCCCAAATTGCAATCAATTGTGATTGTTGTACGGCGCTTGCTTTTGCTATCTTACTTGTTTGCCCCGTTGTTTCTTGTTCGTTCTTTTCCATCTCATTTTTGGTGCATCATCTCGTTGACGAATCCAAATGTATCGCTCGACTCACTCACAAAACCGAATGCACTCGAGCTTCCGCCGGATCCAGTCTTGTTGCCAGCGCCAGATCCAGCAGTCGATGTCGATGTGGTTGGAGAGAAGACGATGGGATTGCCTTGCGGATCCAAGTCAATGGTTGGGCGGGTGGAGCGTGGGAGAGAGGAGGAACCAGCGGCACCGGCTGCTTTCACATTGAAAAGATCAGCGGAAGTCGAGGCACCGATAGGACGAGACGGCGGAGACATGCCCATACCGCCCATGCCCATTCCTGGAGCGCCCATTCCAGG
>Ga0256772_1000094_pt1 | contig 17124 bp, 1 predicted proteins | sample MC6MC0923MT_FD_186044 | JGI IMG/M metagenome (GOLD analysis project Ga0256772, IMG submission 186044) | Metatranscriptome of enriched soil aggregate microbial communities from Iowa State University, Ames, United States - MC6-MC0923-MT... | ecosystem: Environmental > Terrestrial > Soil >... | reverse complement strand
TTTTGATGTGTACGTGCATGCAATCTTTGGCTGTTGTGCTTTGCTAGTTCTTTTGCACTCAGCCTGACTCTGCTCTGCTCTGCTCCATCCAGCCTCACTTCACTCCACTCACTCATTCATTTCCTCCCATTCACAACCCGCCTTTGACTGTGCCATCATGGGTCAACCCATCAGCAAGTCATCCCAGGAGGATGGGGAGGAGTGGAGAACTGAACGAATTCGTTTGATGGAATGGATTCGAGCAGCAGCACTGGAGGATGTGTTGGCGTTGGAGGGTGCACCACCCGATGCTGCATTCAGTCTTGCTGCAGCTGCCAATGCTAATGGCGCAAAGGCTGATGATGACAATGATGACGATGATGATATTGATCCTGATGATTCTTATTGTGCTTATTGCACCCAGTATGGTCATGTTGAATGCGACTGTCCATTGTTGAATCCCGCATTGGACGGTGGTTCCGAGTCCTCTTCCTCCGTCATTCTCAGCAGTAGTGATGCATCATTGATGGAAGGATTGGTTGAAGATGATATGATTCGTCGTAGCTTCCTCGTCTCACTCTCCTCTGATCTCCTTGCACAGACCGATAGTGAACGGCCCCAATTCGCCGCGGTGCAAGCAATGAGATTGGCCATGTTGAGAGAGTTGAATGCGGCATTAACAACGACGAGAAGACAAGCAAGAGCGAGTAAACCGATGGCAAGTGGAGATGTCGATCCAATGGCAGATGAAAGAACAGTCAAGCCCATTACTTCACCACCAAAAGCTGACGGCGGAGAGAAGACTGAAGAGGAGCAAGAAGAAGATGATGATGTGTTCTCCTTCTCTGCACCCCCATCCAACGCAGCCTCACCATCCTCATCATCTGCTTCCTCTGCTCTTCTCCTTCGTATGTGTATTGATCTACTTGCCTCACGTGATGTGACCGCCGACAGTGGTATGTGTATGCGTCTATTAAGTACCTTGCGTCAAGTCCTCTCCACTCCCTCACCCCTCTCCCTGCGCACTCAACCAGAGACGACAACCTGGGCGAGGAATGTGGCAAAATTCTTGCTGACTGTGGCGGCCAATCCAGATACGAAGAGTGAGAAAGCGAAACAAGCGCAGAGACAAGCCATCATGATGTTATTGAAATTAGTCATTCAGACAGGATCATTGTTGACGGCACTTCAAACTGTTCAATTGTTGGGTCTCAAACAGGAGGAGTCCGCTTCTTCCCTCCCGTTGTTGACAGCTGCCGAGTCTGCCTCACTCTTCTCCACTTTCTCTGAGCTCGAGCCCAGTTTGGATGTTCTTTCGCGTTTGAGTGTGGAGGATCGTGATGCCTACCACTTGGCTGGGTGGGAGTGGACCTTCCCCAATGCCTCCTCGAGCTTGCTGGGACTGGGAGTGAGAGGACGCAAGGCTGACTCGGACCCAGCCATCAAATCCAAACGATCCATGGGAAGAGGTGGAAGAAGAGGAAGAGGGAGACACAGAGCACCACCACCGTTCTCTGGTAGAGGCAGAGCACCGAGAAGGAAGAAGGCTGGTCACCATGGTAAGGATGATGATGATGATGATGATGATAAGACGGCATACAGTGTGACCATTGCAACAGATGGAACATTCCTATTCGTGCATAGCTCGGATTATGGATTGGCTCGTGTTGGATCTGGATACCATGGATCGAGACGAGGATACACATATGCACACATCGCAGATTTTGGTCATGGTGATGCATCGAATCGATTAGCATTCCTCACCCCATTCCTATACTATCGTTCCGAGCGCACAGGCACAACTCTCATCAAGATTGATCCGAAGACATTGGAGGTTGTGGAGGAGATCCAATTGGCTTCTATTGCGGGCATGCAGAATGTTCATCCAGACTCACCATTGACTTCATGTCATCGCTTCCTCTATCTCATTGGACAAGTCGTGCGTACTCCGGCTGTACAACCAGATGACGCTGAGTTGAACAACAATGCAACATCACTGCCTGTTCCAGATGGTAGTGTGAGCAATGGCGCGTCAGTCTCCATGCTTCCATCCAAGCGACGTCATCCAGACTTCCAACTGTTGGTATTGGATCCAAGTGATGGATGCAAACTCGTGCGTAAGCAACTCCTCCATAATCCATCCATCACTCATGAAGAGAATGAGGCATCAACGGAGGAGCACAAAGATACAACAAGTCATGCATTGATTTCGACACAATCCAGTACAGCGCTCCCCTCACCGGCCACTAAGCGTAGTCGTCAACGTTGTCCATCATGTGAGCGCTTCCATACGTGCGGTCCATTCTTCACCAATGGCAGTGGTCGAATGTGGTGTGGCCACTGTCATATGAATGGCTTACATCGTGGCCGTGATATTCGCTCGTGTCAGATTGATACGGATGATGAGCAGACATCCTTCCCGTCATTCTCCTCACCAACCATCACAGGTCAGGGACCCACACCAAGGTTCGGCCATACGGCCGTATGGATCCCAGGAATGAAGATCGCAACGACGGAAGAACAACAGGAGGAGGCAGAGGAGGAGGAAGATGGAGAGGAGGAACGTGAACACAAGACCAGTGATGAGGCACAAACAAACAATGCTTCCTCTTCATCCTCATCCTCATCCTTATCCTCAACTGACTCCTCAACCATGGTGAACAATATTTGGCTGTTCGGTGGCGCCTCGGGTCGTCCACTTCCCTACACGCATGCAGTGAGCACCATTGATTTGGCGTACAATGATGTGTTTGTATTGAATGCGGATGATCATTCCTGGCATTCCGTTGATGTGAGCGGAGAGGCGCCGGCACCAAGATTGGGTCATTCGTGTACGCGCATTGGTGAGGAGTTCTGGATCATTGGTGGGGGCAAGGATGACACGGGCGAGGAGAGCTTCAATGATGTGTTTGCATTCGATACACTCACACGTACATGGACGAAGAAATTGACCAGTGGCACTCCACCGGAACCACGATTGTATCATGCGGCCATACTCATTGGTGAGGAGATCATCATACATGGTGGGAAGGGGCCACGCAAAGTTCTATCAGATGTATTCGTACTCAATATTCGAACCCTGTGCTGGACACAGATTAAGACGACTGGCATTCCCTCTCCACAGCGTCATGGCCATTATATGGAAGTACGTGATGATCCGACATCGAGTGAGAGGAATGCACTCTCCATCTATGTCATGGGTGGGTGTGGCAATGATCAACAATCCAACTCACAATTACCACAATTCAAATTGGAAATTATTCCAAGCGCTGAATCGAATGCCTCATCAGCAGCAGCAGCAGCAGTGACGTCACCATCGGCATCATCCTCAACACCGGCAGCGAGTGATGTCCCTCAACTTGCCAATGGTCGTTTCGTGTGGAGTCTACTCGGCAAGGTGACGGTGTATCATGTCATGGCTGGTTCAGTGTTCGCCACGATTGATGGTAAGCTATGGGTACTCTTCGGATCGCACAACAATTGCTTCGTGGATAAGTGCTCCACCTATGACTGGTCGACTGGTGTGTGGGATGAGCATTATAACATCGCCGGTATGAGTATGAAGACATTGGGTTTGTGTGCGTATGCAATCGTCGATACGCGCGTTTACATCTTTCATGGAGCGGACTACAATGGTGCATGTAATGATGTCATGGTATTGGAGACGAATGCGGATCCAGCCGTACCATTGACACAAGCAGCCATGAAGGATGGACAATTCTACACGAATGGACGCATGGTCAATGTGCTCATCCCACCACTCATCTCACCAAATGTCGTGCTCAACAAGGAGTACATGGTACGAACATTCAGTGTTGACACAGGGGCATTCCTGTATGATACGAATTGTGGAGCACAGATTCCTGGCCATGCCGTCACATTTGATCCGATCAACAATGTCATCTGGTCGTATGATGCAGCGACGAATCTGTTCAGAAGGTGGTGCAACAATAAACCATCACCAAGCTTCTATACGCAAGATGATGAGAAGGATGTCGTTGTAGATGAGAAGGGCAAACAAACATTACAATTGGCGATGAGTCGGCGTGATCTATCTCTTCGTCTTCTTGCCTATCTCGATCGTTTCTCTCTCTTCTTCCATCCTCCACCGGTCTCTACCGCCAGTGTGTTCGATCCTCGTCGCTTCGATGATTCGATCAACATGGGTGTGCTCATCCATGAGGCGTGTCCAACCGATGCATTCGCCGTGGAATTGGAACCACAAAGCTTCTGCATCCTGCACGCGCTGTTGCGCACGGCCATGGAAGCCATTCATGCCTATTGGGACATGAAACAACAACGAAGACAGATCATGCATGCACTACAATGCATCTTACAACTATTATCGAACAACACTCTTCGTCTATGTAGTCGTGTGGATTTCACATTGCAAGATGTGCTGACGGCTGATGGACAACCATTACATACGGCATTGTTGGACACACTCACGACATTGGCTGATGTTGCCAATCAATGGAGTGAGCGAGCTGATGGTACTGATGCTGCCTACTTTGCTCGGATGCATGTATCCTGCATGGATACGATTAGCATTGGTTTGGCATTCTTCCTTCCAGCTCAGTCCGATCGTGTCGCATGGTTCCATCGATTCCTACAATCACATCTGCCTGCAGTCAATGACTCCTCTGCATCGGCCTCGTCCATTGTTGCCTCCAAGCGTGAGGTGCTGCGCGTGGTATTGGACCGATTGATTTTCAATCGTCGTGCTTCCCATGAATTATTGGCACCAGCCAGCAGTAGTGAGGGTGCACTGTCATTGCAAGTCGTGTCTGTGTATGAGCCTGAGGCCGCTCGTCGTCAGTCATCGGTCGGTGCCCCCACTGCCTCAGGTGTATTGAACTATGGTGAGGAGGACGATCAGGACTCCTTTGCAGATATATTGTTGGATCCAGATGAAGGATCATTCGTTGCTCGTTCGGCTCGACGTGTTCATGTCGTCTTGTCCCATCGATTCAAAGGCAGGTTGATCCAGCCCACATCGTTGACCATGCGCATTGAGGGTCAGCAGGGCAACACAGCCGAGGTTCGTGATAACAGACGTGCACGTAACTTGCATAATGCACTCATATTCGTATTGAATGAGAATGATTGGGAGAGTGTGGTGGAGCGTACGGCAGCATTCGATAGTATGACGGAGGAGAAGTATGACGAATGGAGAGCAGGGAAGATTGCACGTGGTGAAGCATGGAATCTGGCGACGGAGCCAGTCGGATGGGTACAATTCGATACGGATGCTGATTTGAAAGCGAAGGAGAAGAAGCAGACGGCAAAGGAGGAGGAAGAGAAATTGAAACGAATGCATGCATTACCATCGCTCGATGATGATGAGCAGCAAGCGAATGAGGAGGATTCAAACAAGGATTCCAAACCATCCTCTCCATCCATCAGCGACCTTCGTAAGAATAAGAAGTATCGAACCATCCGCTTCGATCCCGTGTTGCAACGCCACCCGAAGACCGGTGAGCTGGTGATGCGTCGTGCCACAGGCAGCTACATCCTACTCAAGCTACTTCGTGCCCAACCCGAAGTCATTAGTAAGACAAAGGACAAGAAGAAGAAGGATAACGAGCAGATTGGATGGGGATTCTCGGTTGGACCCATGATGCAACAACAACAACAACAACAATCATCAAGCAGCAGTAAGTCAGATGCTGCATCAGGAGCAGCAGGAGGCAAGTCCGATCAAGTATCGAAGAATGAGGAGCCATGCATCATGCTGAAGCGTGTGGCCGTCCGTGGGAGCGAGCTGGATGGAGTGGATGATGATGCCGGCAATGGTGCCACCATCTTGCCCTCGAAGGATGCGAGCAAGAAGAGGGAGGATATCATCTCCGCAGCGCTGATGACTTCATTTGCATCGAAGGATGCGGGTGCATCCATTTTACGACTGCTTCTGGATCGCGCTGCCGAGCATGCACGTGCTGCTCTCTCTGCTCCTGCTTCAGCAGAAGTTCAGCCAACCAACACTTCCCATCCATCACGTCTCTGCCTCAACCTGCTGCAGTTGATGCAAGCAGATATACTGAGTCGAGCTGCAGACTGTCTCAATGCTCAACAGCCATCAACCTTGTATGCTGCCATGCCGACACCTGTCTGTGTCATGCTCGACTATGTTGCATGGCTGTTGGATGCGAGTGAGAGTCTCATTCGCGACTTCAACAAGCATCTGTCTGGTGTGAGTGGTGAGGATGAGCTGCAGACTGCACTCAATCGTCTCTCCAACTCCTCCCTTCGTCATCTGCTGCCATCACTGCTCGCTGCACTCGTCTTCTTCAGTCAGCACCCATTGGTGGCCATTCGGATCCTACCTGCCATCAACCGACTCTTGCAGGCAATGGACAGCTTGGCATTGGAGGATGGATCGAAGCAAGGCAATGACAAAGAGAACGAGAATGCATCCTTGTCTCCCATTGGCAAGCTCTTCATTGCCAATGAGCGTCTGTATTTGGCCAATGATGAGGAGAGATTGCGTGCTCATGCTCAATCGGTTCGTAAGGATGGCGTCTATCCATGTGGCATCTGCTTGCAGAAGTCATCGACTGAGAATGCCTATGTCTCTCACTTACTTGACTCACATGTGGACTTTGCTCAGCGAGTGAGTCGTGCCTCGAATCTCTCCACACCATGGTTGTTGGATACCTGGCGTCAGATTGGTAGCTTGGGTGGCCGCTGCTCGGCCACACTCATTCGTGGCCTACCTGTCACACGACGTGAGCAAGATTTATCACCCTGGCTTGATTGTCCTATCATGCAAGGTGGATTGACCGGCGACTACCATATCAAGACATTGAAGCAACGTCAGACACAGGTACGCAAAGTGGCAGAGGAGCAAAGTGGAGGTGGAGTGGTATGCGCATGGGATAGTATCTGGGAGTCAACAGATGTGTTGGACGCTGAGAGTCGTGCGAGTTCGACAGCAGCAGTGATGGAGGAGAAAGCATTCATGCGACATTTCCTTGGATTGGCAAAGGATGATGAGAAGGCTCCAGCATCTGTGCCATCAGCTGGCATTCGTCTCCTCTCTCAACTTCGCACTCAACTCCCCGTGCAAGCCAGTGGTCAACTCCTGCCACTCAATCTACCTGGATGGAGCTTGGCTCAACTGTTGCCGGGTGGTGCACAATCCAAGCAAAAACGAATCCCGTTCCATCCCGCTGTTGATCGCGCATTGAGATATGCTCGCATTGCATTGCTCAAGCAGTTGGGTCTGTTGCCCGAGGCCATGCTGTTTGCTCAACTATTGGCGAAGCAGCAGTCATCCTTACCCGTCGCAGCGGATGGCACCATTGAACTCGCCGTTCATGACTTGCCATCGAACCTGAGACCAGTTTGGCTCTATACTCACTTGCTGCATCTATGGATCATGACACATGCAGGCGAGAGCAGCACATCAACTGCCAGTCGGAACGACGAGGAAGAGAAGAAGACGGATGGTGCGACACCATCGCCATCATCGTCACCTTCATCATCATCTTCGTCCACTATTGCAGATCCATTAGTTGGTGTGTCCCGTGGCATCATTGAGCGTGCAATCTGCTTGTTGCGATTGCAGCCAACATTCCCATCATCTCCAGTCTCTGCACCCCCGCCTGCCATGCCTCCTTCTATGTTGCGCAGTCACTCAGCTTTGCATCCTCGTGTGGACCCTGACTCCGATGCACTGCCTCCATTGCATCGTGGTGCATCCACTGTTCAGACAGGTGCATTTGCTGCATCTGGTAAAGCTCAGAGTTACATGGGCTCACATGGCAGCGAAAGTGAAGCAGTCCGATTGCAGCGTGAGCGTACATTCGGTGATGCACTTCAGATGTGGGAATCCATTTTGGGCTCACCCGCTGTGGGAAACTCCAATGCTGGAACGACTGGTGGAGGCGACCGTCCTACTCTTGGTTTGCAGCGACAACTCTCCATGTCGAAGCGTGATAAGACGAATGATAATAAGAACAAGACCAAGCTTGGCTTTGGTATTATTGATTGGGCTGTGCAGTTCTTGCGATCAGATCAGGATATTGATCCTGTCGTAGCGGCAGAGAAGGAGAAAGCAGCAAAGAAGCGAGCATCTGCTGTTGCAACCAATCCGGATGCGGATAGTAATTCGAGCAACCAGGATGGTTCAGTCGTGAAGATGTCTCCAAGTGAGTTGTTGGATTTCTTACTCGTGCGTCGTCATCGTGCCTTGATGCGTAGCGTTGGTTTCCGATTCCTCTCCCAGCTGCTCTCCACTCCATCCACCTGTGCGACCACTTCACCATTCCTCTCTGTGCAACATGAGTTGGTTCGATTCCTGCCGGCTGCCTTGAGAGGACAGAAGGATAAGGAGACGAATGACTCAGCCAATGCAACATGGAAACTAAGTGAGGAGAAGGCACTGGAAGTGGAACTTGGATCAGACTCGGAGCCGGAGGATGCTTTTGCACGATATAAGAAGAAGAAGAAGGATAAGGAGGATGAGGCAAAGACAGACAATAAATCTGGATTCCACTTCTCTCAAGATACGGCATCATGTGGGTTGGACACGGAACAGCAGTTGGCAGAATCCTTCCAACTTCTGTTCGCCAAGCTTGTCGTCATGCTGTCTGGTCAAGTGAAGGCTGTGTCGGCGACAATGCAACCGCAATCGAAATCATTGTCCAGCCCGGTATCGAGCCCGTCGTCCCCTCATCGCGCATTGACTGGTGGCGAAGGAGGACTGTCATCCATCCCGTTGTCATTGTCTATCCTCGCCTCGTTGGGCATGTCGTTCCGTCCAGCTGATCACACTCTACTGGATAATCATCTGGTTCATTGTCTGGCATCCATTCGAACATTGATGGATATGGAAGTGGCAGCACCAGCAGCCGAGAGTGTGGCCATCGCACAGAAACTGGCAGCCACATCAAGTGTTGGCGGACAGGCGAAGCCGAATGCAGCCGTGGGAAGTGCGAGCGCGCGACCGACAGCACTCAAATTGAAGGAGAGTGCATGGGCGGCATTCCGTCTGCTCGCTATCTCAGCGTTCACTGTTCATAAACAGTCAACTGCGATGGGCACTGCTCCCGCTCACGCTGTTACTACTCGTAGCACTGCTGCGCCACATCTCAGCAAGTTCCAGGCAAGTCTTTTGGAGTTAACATTCAGCATTATTCATGCTGCATCACAACTATTTTTGGAGCGTAAAACACAAGGCCGACCATCACAGATTGCTACTGACTCTGCTGAACAGAAGGAGGAAGATGTGGATTCCAATGCGCCCACTCCGACTCTCTCCAGATCCGGATCCCGTGTCTCCCGTCGTCGAGGCCGTGCTGGCAGCGATGGTGTGGATGGCAGTGAAGCGGATGATGAGGCGGATGAAAATGAGGTGTTGAGTGAAGATGAGTCTGGATTGGGAAGTGGATCTGGCGGCAGTGATAGTGACGAGCGCAAGTCGTATGATGAGGATGAGGATGAGGAGAGCGACGATGATGCAGATGAGGCATCTCCTTCGCCAACTGCAGCGAGTGGTAGTGGCGGTCTGTTCGATGCTGCATCTGCCTCTGCTGCCACAGTGGATGATTCAGCGTCCGCTCTTTCTTCTCTCTTCTCAGCAGAGGCACCAGGTGAGACTGCGTTCGGTATGTTGCGTCTCGTACTCAGTATGTGTGGTGCGGCGACATTGCCAAAGGGAAGTAAGCCAAGCGTGGAGAACAAGCTGGATGAGAAGAGTAGTGCAGAGCGACAAAAAGCAGCATCAGCAGCATCTGGTGATGATTCCGTCTTGCGTTACCTGTCCTCTTCGACGCGCTTCCTCAATCTACTTGCAACACTCTTGGCACATGGTACTCCTCGTATTCAACGTCTATCTGTTCGTCTCATGCGTCGTTTGTTGCCATTGTGCACCGATCCAGATGCGTTGCAACTGTCGGGTCTCAATGGGGAGGAAGGAGCCGAGCAAGGCATTGCAACCTACTTGATGCATCTCATTGGAAAGTTGCTGTGTGCGAACGCGGCAGCAACATCAACATCAACATCAACAGCATCAGAGCAACATGACTCGGCTCCCACATCTGCTCCACTCACGCGAACGATGAGTGAACGCTCACGAAGCAAGCTGGCACTGAGTCATGCACAGAAGGAGAGATCATTCCATACTGCACAAGTCTCATCCGCCCTTGCGTCTGAACTCATTGCACTGATGAGAATTCTGTTTGCATGCCCAAGCTGGACTGCATCACTTCAACGCTTGTTGCTCTCCTCATTGGAGCCATTGCCAGCGTTGTTGCGTGCATCGCCATCAGCCTCAGACTCATCTTCATCCTCTCCACTCTCTCCATCATCCCCTGCCCTCCGTCTCTGCATGGCCTCGCTATCCGTCATGGGTGGTATTCGTCCTGTGTTGAGGGTTGGTGGCAAGGTCTGGGTGATGTTGGCGAAGAACAAGAGTAAGAGAAAGCTGGCAACGCTACTATCTTACGATGCTGTTGCTGCCACTGCGTCAGTCGTCTATGATGCCGTCGCAACGAAGAGTGTGGCCACACTCAAGCGTGGCCACAACATTGTAGCGTGCGAGGAGGCAGAGTTGGATACATCCCTGTTGCCACTGGATGATGCACACTCCAGGCCACTCATTGATGCATTCCGTGTCGTTCTCAGCGAGATCTTGCAAGAGCCAGCAGAAGAGGTGAAGCCTACTCCAGCTGCTGCAGCTGCATTTGAGTTTGCACTTCCAGGCGACGATCCTGCACCATCAACCAGCAGCAGTGTCAGTAGCAGTGCAAAGTCGACCAGCTTGGCTCGAACAAAGTCCACCTCAGAGTCCACCTCGCCTGCTGCAGCACTGGTTCAAGTCCAACTCCGCTCTCGTGTGATGCGCGTCCTCTGTCATCTCCTTGCGCACAAACCATCTGCTCATGCCATTGTTGCTGCGGGCTTTGGTCCGATCCTTAGTCGTGTGGCTCAGTTACGTACATCCCTGCCTCTGGCCAATCCTGGCTCACAACAGTTGGAGGAGAGTGAACGTCGCAGTGATCGATTGGCTGAATTATGTCAGGAGCATGGACTTCTGTTCAAATTGCCTGATAGCGGTGATGGCACATCATTGTTGGCACAGCAGGCAGCGAACTTGCCATTCAACCCATATCGATCCTTCGCACCCATACCAAGCCGAATGACATCAGAGGATCCCTTGTTAGTCATTGAGGATGGCCGTCATCAGTTGGTGACAACTGGCCGTGTGCAGGCATGGGAGGATGAGGTTGCAGCTGGTGCGGACATTCCCATCCCAGATACAATTCCATCCTTCTACTTCGAGGTTGAGATTATGAATCGTGGCACGGATGGAAATATTTCGATTGGACTGACACCGGCATCGAAGAAAGTTGTCAGCTTCCCTGGATCGGCTCGGATGGCCGGATCTTGTGGATTATACGACAATGGATACGTACAATTGGATCGAAAGAGTATTAATATTGAGTGGGGACCCGGCGCCAGTGAGTCAGCGAGCTATTGGGCGGATGGGGATTGCGTTGGTATGTTATACAATATGATGACTGGACAAATATCCGTCGTCCATAATGGCATCATTAAGGAGGATGTCATTCGACTGCCAACACACAAGCGATATCGACCATGTGTTTGTGTCGGTGCAGCGGGTATCCGTTTGTATGTCAACTTCGGTCAGCGTCCCTTCCGCTATGACTTTGGCTCCAGCAAGCATGTGCCACCATCATTGGGTGGCAGCATGAGTCTGGAGTCACTTGCGGCGAGTGATGCTCGTGAGAGCAGTACAACACTTGCTTCTTCCCCGACTCGTCAATCAGTTGGATCACCCACTGTTACCTCTGCTGCTGGATCATCGTCATCCGCATCCGCATCCGCGCCCGATTCATCCGCTGATCCATTCGCATCAAAGAAGAAATTGTTGCTTGAAGCAGAGGAAGCCGAAAAGAAGAAACAGGAAGAGGAGGCAAAGAAGAAGGTGGAGGAGGAAGAGAAGAAAGATGAAGAAGAGAAGAAAGAAGATGAAGATGAAGAGAAGAAGGGCGATGAGGAGAAGAAGGAAGAGGAGAAATCCCCATCTGATGACACCGCCACTGTTTCTTCATCCGCTGCACGCACTGGTCCCATCACACAGGATGTGAGTGGAGCAGACAGCTCCAACTTTGATGCCTGGCGTTCTGAGGATGAGTTCAGTGAAGAGGAGGATGCGGATGATGAGGATGCGTCCGATGATGGTCATAGTACGGATGATGATGGCAATGCAGGTCAAGACCCATATGGCAATGATGACTATGATGAGTATGGCCGACCACGCAGTCGGAAGAAGGCGCGATTACCACCACTCACCATTGCTGATCTGACGATTGGCATGGTTGTTGCCATCAAGCCACAGAGAGGCAGTGATGGTGGGGGTGGGGATGGTGCACGCAACAACAATCATAATGCTGCTGGTCATGTATTCGGTCGTCGTCCGAGAGGTGCTGATCGACGACGCCAAGGGGCAAAGGGGAAGAATGATGAACCAGCTCGATCGAAATTAGCGGGCACGGTTGTTGCGGTGGATCAACCACGCCGTCGGGTATTGTTGAGTGTGTATTGGAGTGAGAGTGGACTGGCGCGTACGGTCTGGTTGCCCATTGCGGCCATTCGTCGTCTGAAGCCGCGCATCAATGCTGACTTGTATGAGATGGCGAAGCTTGACTCTCAACAGATGTTGCCACAGGCCATTGAGCAGGAGCATTGTCTCACGGTCACCTATGCCGTCCATTCCATGCTCACCATTCTCAATCATGGATTGCAGAAGGAAGAGGAAAACAAACAGCAGACTGCATCAGCATCAGCATCAGCACCATCGACTGCATCTGCACTCATGCCACATGTTGATCATCGTTTGATCGAGTTGGATGTGATGGATGTTGGTGGTGTGGCCAGTCTGTGTGCATGTCTGAAGAGGACGGCATTGGATGAGGTGAGGGCCAATCCACACTCGAGTCTACGTGCGGGCGCGTCGGAGTATTCGAGTGACGAAGTCACAAGTCAGAGACCAATCGATATCCTCCGTCGATTCATCATGCAACTGTTGCGCACCTCATCTCATGCCAGTGACTTAGCGGCAGCATTGAAAGCTGAGGCGTTGCGTGTGTTGGATTCTCGTTCATCCTCCACTGATTGGATGGAGCGTGTTCGATCAAGACAGCTGATCACATATGGAATCGCGCTGGTTGACCTACTGTTGACCATTGCGGAAATGCAACGTGAGGCACACTCACATGCCGCTGCTCCAACTACACCACAGAAGCCGAAGCCAGCACCCGTTGCATTCTGCTTGCCAGGAGAAGATGATGACGATACTCAACAAGAAGCAGCATCATCAGCAGCGACTTCTCCTCAGCACGTTGCCATGCCCATCTTCTCTGCTGACATCTACAATGCGTTGGTTACACTTCTGAATGCCTCTCGTAAGGCGAAGGTGTACAAGCCATCAGCCCAAGATGTCATGGTCTTCCCATTGGTCAGTCGTCTGTTGACTGGTGTCGAATACTTCCCACGCGATCAGAGGCCCGATGTGAGTGCACTGGAATGGCTGCACACGGAGATGCAAATCAGACACGCATTGGAGATCAAGCATGGAGGGGCACAGACGGCCGTATCAAAACCATTACAGACCATCATTTCAACTGTACTATGTATGAGACAGGCACAGCAACGCATCAAGGAGCTCGAGCAGGAAGAGAAGGAACGATCAACAATGATGACAGCAGGTTCAGGCCCATCCGCTGCTGCATCGGCGTCCACCTCTCTTTCGTCCTATTTCTCCTCGTCCTACTCGTCAAGTTCTGATCCCTTCGATATTGGTCCCACTGAGAGCTTGAACTGGTTCGATGGTACTCGCTTGGTGACCTCTATCATGTCAGATATCAGTCGTGGAATTGGCGTCGCCCCATGGTTCGTACGCTTGGCGTGGCTCGATATGCAAGTCCAACGTATGGCGGTGAGTCATGAATCGGCGCATCCATACGTGTCAGACGTCAAGTGGACGCCAATCTCAGTTGAGCATGCTGAGAAGTTGGTCATTCGATTGGATGCGAAATGCAAAGTTGATCAGAATGATAAGCTCAAATTTGCTGTGCTCAAGGGCAGTATGACAACGGAGACCTCGCCACATGGCAAGACGGCGGCTGCATCTGCATCCTCATCCTCATCCTCATCCCCTTCGTCCCTTGGTTCATCCTCTGCCCCGCCATCCGAAGTGAAGTCCAGTGATCTGTTCGAGATTGCCTCATTCAGTGGCCCAGACATGGCAAATACAGGTGTTGGTACAGCCGTGTTGAAGGGTCAGAGTGCCTCGGTCAAGGGTCAGACTGTGTATTTCTCCTTCGAGCAGAGTCGCAGTCCGGTCCATCCGAATTGCTTCTGTGCGGCATGTGACTTCCCCATTCGTGGTGATCGACTCATCTGTGCACACTGTGATGGATCAACACAGCAGAACCATCGTCGACGACGGTATGATGGGGGATCCGAAAACTATTCACTGTGTGCGGCATGTGAAGCATCCAATCAAGACAGTAACAAACACGATCGTACTCACGTGTTTGTTGCAGTGAGAAGGCCCTTACCGCGTTCCATGGTCATTCCCCGTGTGGCTCCATCCGTGAACACCATCTATTCGTCGACACAATCCGCTCATATCAAGGCGGGCAGTGTGGCGAATGTGGATCAGCAGACACATGTTGGATCAACATGCTCGGTCTGTGCAGTCAGTCCGATCGTTGGTGTACGCTATCGTTGCTCCGTGTGTCCATCGTATGATGTATGTTCATCATGCTATGCCTCCCCATCCTTCACACATGATCGTTCCCATCCGTTGTTCAAGCTTCGTCATCCCGTACAATCCGCCTTGGCGTTCAGTGGTGTGTTGAAGAGTTTTGTTGGTAGTACATTGGAGAATGATACCTTCTGGGGTTGGCGCTTCCAAGTCATCCCATCCTTCCCAAGCTCCTATATACGCCAGTTGATGGAGCAGCACGTACAGGAGCTGGACGCAAGTATTCGACAGATGAAGCGGGCGGATAGACAGGGACTAGGAGTGGCGATGGATACACAGTGTGTGGAGATCATCAATCGGGCGGTCACGAAATTGATCAGCATGAGCTCAGAAAAGAAACAGAGTGGAGGAGGACGACGGGCCAGAAGACGACATGATGAGGAAGAGGAGAGTGCCGTTGCGGCCGATGCAGAGTACATCAGCTCCATGCTCGAACCCGATGCCATCGTCACACAACAGAAGGATCTCAGCGTCTACTCCCATCTACAGAATTGCAGCATTGAAGAGGTTCATATGCGTATGGCTGTATTGAAAGCGCTCAACACGCGTCTGTCACCCGTGCTCCCATTGATCGATTGGAGTTTGGTTGGTGAGCGTTGGAGTTTGAGCTATGTATTTGGACAGTTGCGAGGACTGGTGTTTAGTCAATTGAAGCAACAGTTATGGCGTGCAGCATTGACTGCCAGTTCTGCTCGTACACGTCATCGTGCCAAGCCCGTGGAATTGGACAATATTGCTGCGAGTCGTGCACGTGAGATGGCGAGTGAATTGGATGTGCTGGATGTCGTCGATCAATCGTTGTTTGGTCAACTCTTCTCACAGGTTCATCGATGGAGTGCCGATAGCTTCCGTACATCTGGACAGCCATGGATGACGAGATTCAAGGGAGAGTCGGGATATGATGCTGGAGGTCTATTCAGAGATGCACTGGCCAAGGTATCCACCGACTTGCAATCGGAGCACTTACCATTGTTCATACCCTGTCCGAATAAGGTGGCTGGTGTTGGTATCACACTCGATAAGTTCATTCCCTCACCCAAGTGTTCCTCCGACCTCTACATTCAGATGTATTCCTTCGTTGGTCGCTTGATGGGTGTGGCCATTCGTACGAACAATACACTGGAGTTGGACTTGCCTTCCATGGTGTGGAAGCCACTGGTCGGCCAGCCATTGGAGGTGGCGGATCTCACGGCCATTGATCAGCTGACGGTCAACAATATGCTCCTGATTACGGACGAGAGGAAGATGGCTGAGAAGGGCATCGATGAGAGTAATTTTGAGGATGCATATGGATTCGTATGGTCATACAGCTCATTCGATGGCAGTGAGAAGGTGCTGAAGGAGAATGGATCAGACCTACCCGTCACATGGGAGCAACGCCATGAATACTCACGTGCGGTACTCGACTTCAGATTGCATGAGCTGAGTGCACAGGTGAGAGCGCTACGTGCAGGATTGACGGCTGTCATTCCATCAAGATTCCTCGCCATGCTCACATGGAAGGAATTAGAACTTCAGGTTTGTGGTTCGCCTGAGATCGACATTGATGTTCTTCGTGCGAATACTGTGTACAGTGGCTGCTCCCCCTCGGACTTGCACATCATTCATTTCTGGGCTGTTCTCACCTCCTTCTCCCAATTGGAACGCGCACAATTCCTGAGATTCATATGGGGGCGATCAAGACTACCACCGAAATTAACAGAGAAGATGAGAATTGATTCCACCAGCAATGACACCACACATCTACCACAAGCGCACACTTGCTTCTTCTCGATTGAGCTTCCTCGCTATCCAACTGAGGATATGATGCGTGATAAGTTAAGCAAGGCCATCACACTATGTACAAGTATGGAACTCATCTAAGAAGCACAAACAAACAATCACCAAAGCAACCATCAAAACACAAAGCAACAAAACAACCAAGCAAGCCAATCTCCAACACACATCAATCACAACGTATCCGATCTGCAATATGCGTTGCGTTGCCAGCAGATCGAATCATCACAACCAAACACAACACGAGGCAACATCATCATCGTCATGGCCACGTTTATCCAACTGCACGATTCATTTTTGTCTTTTACTGCCGCACGTCATATTGCTTGCGTCCGTCATCTGAGCTGCACTCTTGTCACAATTGGGACAACGTCGACGTCTGGAACTGGAACTGGAATGTATTAACGTGTCGCATGGCGGTATCGCTATCCAGCAAACCTCGGACACGACGCCGACCCAGGGCCCTTTGGGTGGCACTTTCAACGTAACGTCCAGTACAAGCAAGCATGAAACGCGGAGAAAAAACCTTGCATAGGCACCTGAGAGGCTGCAACAGTACACGGCATGAT
>Ga0256772_1000077_pt1 | contig 18216 bp, 1 predicted proteins | sample MC6MC0923MT_FD_186044 | JGI IMG/M metagenome (GOLD analysis project Ga0256772, IMG submission 186044) | Metatranscriptome of enriched soil aggregate microbial communities from Iowa State University, Ames, United States - MC6-MC0923-MT... | ecosystem: Environmental > Terrestrial > Soil >... | reverse complement strand
GAGAGAAATTGAAAAATAGTCTCTGCGAGTCAATGTCTGCATACTAATACGTGAAGATACAACTTGATGCAAATGGGAACAAAATGATGATGCGGTTTTACATCAGCAGTCATCAAAGCCTCAGGTACGTGTAAAAGCGTGATGGTGATGGGCAAGGATGTTGATTGACGTTTCTAGATGCTTGTGTGGCCATGTGAGTGATCCATGCATCCGGGCAGATGGGCATGTCATGCAATGTCCTTGTGTCGCTGATATTTTACCATGCCTCACCCTGTGCCTCACTCAGATGATCGAGTTGTTGACGCAGTGACTCAGCGAGTTCCGCAGCTTGGGCTGCAGCGTCATCCATCGAATCTGATGAGCCTGACAGCATCGAGCCATTATCATCCTCGCCAGCTGGAGGAGCGAGCCTCGCATCCATATCGTCGACTTCATCAATCAACTCATCCTCCGCGAGCTCATCCTCGTCGGGCTCATCATCATCCAATGGACTCTCATCATCGTCATCCAACAGCTCCTCCTCTTCATCCTCTAACTCATCTTCATCTTCAATATCTTCCTCTTCATCTTCTGGTTCTTCCTCATCTTCGATGTCCTCTCGCTCAGCATCCTCTGACTCTGCTCTCAATCTTGATTCTTGCTCTCTCCATCCCCGTCTCGATCGTCCACCCCAATCACGATCCACATCTTCCTCCTCATCCTCCACCTCTCGCTGCAACTCCGCACCGGCATCTCCGTCCATGCCAGAGGAGAGGGAGAGGACGAGGTGAATCATGCGACGAGCAACATCGAGAGAGGTGTACAAAGGTACACAAACATTCCACCAACACGTGTCAGCCGTCATGAAACGAGTATCAGGGGATTCACCTGGCTTGCCTGGAGGGGCAGCCTTGATTAACAAACGAATCTTATGTCCGGATCGTGTCGTGAATTCTTCATCACTGGATGGCATCCGCTGCATGGCACTCGAGAAGACAAGGAAGGATCGACGCTCCTCTTGACTCATCTCCTCCAACACCTGCCAGAAGTATTGAATATGCGCATCCTTCTCACTGCATCCACTATACTCCGTGTGTCGTTTGAGTAATGCCAAGTCGACTTCCGGCACTCCCGCAATTAATCGCTCCAATTCAGCTGGTGTGAAGAGAGTGAGGATGGCCGGTGGGATGACAGCATGAAGGCCACGCTTGAGTGCCTGCATCTGCTCCTTGGACTCGTGTGAACGGGCCCATTCAGCGAGACGCACATACTCATGTCTATCTTCATACAGAACAGGTAATGACGAGCCATTCGGACGTATGTCAACACTACTTCCATCGGATAGAGTGACAGACCAAGTAAGGGTATCATCAAAGTTTTCCGTATATTCCGCTGCCGTCATGGGCTGCTCCAGTTGTCTGCAAATGTTGACAAACGTTGAATCCACCTCCTCCAAATCCTCTCGCTCAATCGGCAAATCTAATATCTGCTTCCACATGATGGTCGGCAGGTTGAGTGGTAGCAGCACGCCAGTACGGATGGCGATACCAATGAGCATACCAAGGAAGGCGAGATGTTGCAAGTTTGCATCGGAGACACATGATGGATTCAGGATCCAACGATCACGACCTGACCCAACATTGACACGAGCATTGACTGTTGGAATGAGGAAGGGGAGGAGTTGAGATGAGGCGGATGACGGGGATGGAGGACGAGCGGAATCAGCACCAGCCGTATTCTCTCCCCGCTCTGCCTGCAGTTCACTAACAATTTCAGTCAGGCATTCCTTATATGGCCCGGTTTCACCTGCCACTCTCTCTCCGGCGAATGTTGTATCCCATCCAGTATGTGGATTGCCGACTGGTTTTGCCGTGAGTAGGTGTGAGATGGGAGCATTGGCTAGATGCATGTAGAGTTGATTGAAGATGGAATGTGCGAAGTCAGAATGAGCGGCCGCTCCCAATCGATCGATGGAAACCTTCAACTTCAGACGCTTGCTCAATGCGACATCAGCCACACAAGTCACATCCAACACTGAGCTGAAGAAGTCCTGCTTCACTGTCGACAGGATGAGCGTGCGGAAATAGGAGAGATGAGTGGCCAGAGCAGAGTCAGATGAACCAGACGCATGCGCATCATCCACGCCATCGCTCGTCGTTGGTGAAGGAAGCAGCACCAATGATAGATCGATGAGTGGTAATGATACATGGATGAGAGAGTTGAGGTATGACAACAGACATAGGCGGCGAACGAATGCTGGAATGGCGAGGGAAGCAGAAACGTTCCCATTATCGCCATCAGATGAAGCATTGCCACTGAATTGACCTTGCAACTGCGCAGAGAGTTGCTTGAGTAGCGTGAATTGAGGTTGCTTGCGCGCATCACTCTCTGCTTTCTGAACATACTTCATCATCTCCTCATGCAGATCCGCATTCTTCATCTTCGAGATGAGTCTCACCTGCTGCTGCCTTTCGATCATATTCGCCATGCTGATGAGTGCAGCATCATGGGCAGGCGTGAAGGATGGATGATCCATCGATAGAGGGAATGCATGAGGCGACATGGAGCTAGAGCTTGAGCCTTTGCCATTATTGGTTGAGGCGAACACAGCATCACTCACACCCAATGGTAACTTGTCGCATCCATTGCGCATGCAATCCAGCAATGCCAGCAGCATACAATACTGATCGAACCATGACTCAGTGACAAGCGGGGCTGTCAGTGGAGGCAAGACTGAAGGTGGTGAAGGAGATGTGGATGGTGGAAGTGGAGTGGCGAGAGCGATCGCAGGTACACCCGAACTGCTCGTTGCAGTGGAGGAAGTCGAGCTGCTTGTTGATGATGTTGCATTTGATGAATCTTCCGTCTTCTTTTCTTCTGACTCCTTCCCTTCTGTTTCCTTTGCCTCGGCATCCTTTGCTTCATCCTCTGCTGCCTGTGCCATGGAGAGTGCGATAGCGGCAGCAAGTGACGCCTCCTCATCCTCAGCCTCACCATCAACCTCACCATCATCAATACCAACAGCAGATGGCACGGGCTCAGACTCAGGTTCAGGTTCAGGTTCAGGCTTAGGCTCTGCAGCAGAACCACTCTCTGCAGGCTGTGCAGCAGCGCTTTCACTACTGGCCGCTGCAATGGACGACGATGATGATGAAGATGAAGATGAGGACGATTGGGAGCCAGCTTCAGATGACGATGCAGAGTCCGCTCCCACATCTTCACTGGCTTGGGACCCGGCAGACGCACTCTCGCTAGACGAGTCAGATGCAGAGGAGGAGGAGGAGGAGGAGGAGGAGGAGGAGGAGGATGCGCTGGATCCACTTGCGCTACCACTCGCCGCGTTATCCGAAGCAGGCTGTGAGGCAGGAGGCGGTGGTGCAGCTGCAGCTTCTTGTACAGATTGCGAGGCATTCTCTGCTTCTGAGTGTTGCTCCTCTTCCTCTTCTTCCTCCCGTGCCTCTTCCTCCTCGTGTCCCATGGCCTCACGTGTGAATCCCCCCATCAATGCATCCAGTGCGGCATTGAGTGATCCACACATGCTGAGTGCCGCTTCTGCATCCTCTGCACTGAAGCCCATACAAACAAGTTGCTCGACTTGGACGGATGGAGGAGTGCGACGAGGAGTCGAACGAGAGGCAGGTGATGGACGGAATGAACGAGCGGACGACGAAGCTGAGGAGGAAGATGCGGAAGGCGCAGTGGAACTGGATGATGAGCTAGTTGAGGGAGAGGAAGATGAAGATGAAGCTGCAGCGGGTGATGAAGCGGATGTGGCAACTGCAGTTCCAGTCGGCACAGCCCTGGATGGTGATGTGGCAGGAGTCGATGTTGCTGTATTTGAGGATGATGCTGCAGCTGATGCCGAGCTACTGTCGCCACCAGAATCAGTTGGCACAGTGGTCGACCTCGACGGCGTCTGCGACACCGACGCTGAACCCGATGATGAAGTTGCAGGTGATGACACAGGCCTTGACGGTGTTGACATGCTCAAGCTACTGCTGTTGCTATTGTTGTTGTCGCTCTCAACTCTTTGCCTCTTCTTACTCTTGCTGTCCCCACCACTGTCAGCAGTCTCTGCCTTCATCACCTTCACCTCAGGGTCAAGAACAGTCGTTTGGAATGCTCGCTCTCCAACAGCGAGTCTATATGTTGCCATCAGCTCAGTCAATGCTTGCAGATAGATAGTGGCATGTTGAACAGGGAGGGACGAGGATGGTAAGGTGGAAGTAGAATTGGAACCATTCGACCGGCTGGAGCTCGAACTCGATGCACGCGCTGCATTCTGTGCATGACGATACAATGCTTGCAACTCCTTCCATAACGCACGCATGGGCAAATCGAGTGATATGTCAGAGCCAGCTTTGTCAAGTGTCTCAGCCCTCTCCAATTTGTTGTTCAAATCCCTCATAGTGATGAGCGCACGGGACATGAGTTGGAAGAGAGCGAGGCGCATGACGGGTGGCAGACGAGGAGTGGAGAGGAAGGAACTAACGCCATTCAACATCGATACCAAACGACGATGACAAATGGACAGCGAGGAAGACGTAAGATCGAGAACGGTGGGCATAGAAGACGGATCCTCCTCTACTGCATTGTCTTCTCCATTTCTATCTTTGTTCATAGCCGCTTGGCATGCATGAATGATCGCATTCGCCATCCACAATCCCAGTGCCAGTTGACTCGGCGCTGTGACGGTGGTTGCTTCACATTTCATCTTACTATTTTTGTTCGATGACCCACGCTCACGACGTAACTCAACATACACACGACTGCCACGCTCGAGCGAGATGGAGAAGACGATGGATGGCAAGGAGAGAACAGAGGATGAGGATGACATGGACGAAGAAGGCGACGAGGACGATGAGGGAGATGCAGATGCATTGCCAATGAGTTGGCCAACGATACGCCGATTGCCGGCTGTTGCCGAATTGCGCTGTGTCTCATCATCGTCCGGTTCAGACTGCACTTGTGACTCGACGAACAAAATGCGATCTGTACTGGTCGGTAATCTCGTCTGCTTTTCAAATGTGACCAGCACTGTGCTCCCTCGCTCACAGTCAGATGTTGTGATCGGATGAGAGCCGCCAACCAATACAGTATTGCCTGCAATGCCGCTGTTGCCACTACTATCACTGTTACTCGATGATGAGGTGTCAGCACTTGAATCAATGAGAAGCGTGGAGCCTGCCAATGCCAGCGATGCATCTGAAAGCAAGGATTGCAGCAACTCTGGCTTTGCATCCAGTGCACGAGAGTAGAGCTGGCTGAGGATTGGTGCAGGTGGCGGCACTGCACCAAACAATGCATTGCTGGAGGTGGATGCAGATGCCAGACTCACAATCGTCTGACTACCAGGAGAGGGATCCGGCGGTGATGCGCCGCGTACATGTTGCATGACTGACAATCGTTCCGCAGCAAGCAGCTTCATCAAGTCAACAATGTCAAGGCCATCCTGCTTCTGACTCGATGCGGATGTCGAGGTGTAGAGACCAGCAATGCGTTGCAGTTCATCCATGTTCGTATGTTGGATCATGGCGATAGCTGCACGCCGTGCCAACAGTGCTGTTAGCTGCTCATTGACATGTTGTTGCCGCTTGATGTCAGCCATCGACTCCATCCCCATGTACTGATTCTCCATATTCGCATCCTGCACACGAACCAACGCAGATACCGGCAGCCACCACTCCTCCACAGTTGACTCTTCCATGAGGTGCAACTGCACGCGCACCAGAGCTGATGTGTTGGTTGGTGATGCATCACGATCATAGTCAACAATGGTGACGACACGATCAGCAAGGTGATACATGCTCGACAGCCATACATTCGAAACGGAAATGGAAGATGAGGAGGAAGAAGAAGAAGAGGATGAAGACTTTGACGACGATGCCGAGGCGCTTGCAGATGATGACGCTGATGCTGCTGAAGTCTTACTCTTACCAACTTGGCTGACTGCACTGGCCAACACCTGGCATCGCATACCGATTTGAACATCCGATATGAGCAGAGGCTGCTGAACTGGTCCAGTAACGGGGAGGAGCTTGCGCTCTGGCTTCTTTAGTTCAGGGATGCGAACATTGGCACCTTGTATATTGCTGACAGCCAGTAGGGCAGCTGCTCGCTCCTCGCCACCCGCTCGCAACTGTCGCATGAGTGTCTGAACCAATTCCGGCTGCTCCAATCGTGCACCAATGAGTACGGCCTCCATCTGATTCAACCATGACTCCTCCTCTGCTGACACCTCCTCACTCGATGAGCTCGATACGACAGGACGAGGATAGGCGAGTGGGAGGGAGAGGGACTGCGTATGCTGAGAATCGTACGTGAATGGTTGACTCAAGTCAACTGCAGCAACCTGCTGCTTACTCGACGAGGAGGACTTAGGCGTGCTGACCGATGCTGATTCTGCTTTGGCTTGCTCTGCCTTCTCCCTCTCTTTCTCCTTCTCCTTCGCTAACTCCGCTTGTCTCTCCATCTCCGCTTCATCCCGCAGTCGATGATTGATCTGTTGAATGGCGGAGTCTCCACTCTCCAACAGCCAGTTCGCCACAGAGCTGGGATCCCAACGATGCATGCGTAATGCCATCATTGCATGCTTAACAGAGGGTAACAGTCCTCCTAATCCTTCTACCAGTGTCGCGGCCATATCCCGCCGTTCCTGCTCCTGTGCCACACGCTCAACTTCCCGTCTGGTCCTTTCTGCCTCCTCCCTCTCACGCGCCGCTTGCTCAGCCTCCTCTGCGCGCTTCAACCTCTCAGCGCGTGCTTCTGCACTCTCAGCGGCCGATGGTTCACTTGGCAATGAGTAGACGAATGGACGCTGACCCATGTTGATACTGACACGGGTGCCAGGATGAGTGAAGGAGACAGCGGGATAGAGCTTAAGCGAGACGGAGGTACCTGAACTGGAGCCAGATGATGCAGATGATGAGGGTGAGGCAGCGGCACGTGCGGGAGATGCAGATTGCGATGAGTGCGCACTACTAGATTGATTGAATGCTACGCCCAGATTCTTTCCACCCTTCGTGAATGAGACTTCACCCGTACACAGATTCCAATACACACCGATGACCTCACCTGCACTACCCCACGCCTGTGTATAATGCTTGACTTCGTCACGTGAAGCAGAAATGGACGGTGAATCAGCAACCTTCCTTACGACTCGGCCATCCTTCGCTTGTAATCTCACACTACCCGCTGGCCATGGGGCTGCTCGTGCCCGTAGGATTGCTTGCAACTTCTGTTGCAACTGAACGGATGGGTCATGTGCATGCCGATGACGATCTGAGCGTGAGCTATGTGGTGAGAGCGCTGAATCACTGGACGATGTAGATGACAACTTCGGTGAGAGACCGACAGCGATTGGATGGCTTGAATGTAAGCAAATCTCAAAGTAGAATGACGGCAGTGTGAGATCAATCGGTTGGTCAGCCAATAGACAATAGTCAGCATCGCCAAGTCCCAATGCCTGTGACTCGACAGCCAGCTGCTCCTGTAATCGTCGCAGCGCACTCTGACTGCTTCCCAACCCACGCCCACCAAGAGACACGAGTCCCAACGCATCGCTGGATATGGTGACCTGTGCATCACGCTCGAAGCGAACGATGGTACTCGATGATGGAGTCAGCGCACGAGACATGTTCTGTACCGCACTCTGCTCAATGACAAAGTACTTCGCGCCGACTCCGAGCTGGAATGTCGTGGGTAGTGGGGATGCCGCCAGACTTGCATGAGGTTGATGAGGAAGCAAAGCTGCCATGTTCTTAACATTCTTCTCTCGTCCACCGCTTGATGTCTGTCTCTTATCCGTTGTTGTTTCCATGCTTGCTTGTTTGTTCCTCCACATGGGTGGCTTGATGATGTCCAACCATCGCTGTCTCAGTCGGGCTGATTGGAGTTCAAGGAAAGTCAGGCTGCTGCTGGCGGACTCATAGCCACACGAGGCAGCGGGACAGCGACGGGCACATGACACAAGAAGAGGAAGGAGGGACGAGCAGGATGCTAAGCGACGGTAATGGCGAGGATGCGTGAGAACAGCGGACAGGAAGCGCAGAGCAGAGAGTACAAGCTCCTGGTCCAACAGAGTATGCTCATCCAACTCATCATGGCTCGACTTGGCATCATTGTTCATCTTTTCCTCTGCATGACCACCTTGCTTCTGATCAGCAGACAATTTCTGCTGTAGGAATGTGAGGACTGCATTGACGAGATTGCTGATATCAAGTGATTCTGAGCGCATCATATTGTTGTTGGATAATGGTTGGAGTCTCTGCACAGCGACTTGACTTGCACTTGACTGTGTCGTCTCTGTGGGAGCTGTGTCCAGGACGACAGTGGCATGACTATTGCCAGCCTCATACTCGACGACGGTACCCGTCGGTAGCAGCGACTCTGCCTCACTGCTATCTGCATTCATGACCGTTGCTGCATCATCCGACGATTGTGCGAGCGGCTGAACTATCACCCGTGATCCTGCACACAGTGGCTGACGGAATCCACCGAGTGTTGATAACAGTGCCAGAGCGGATGCAATGGTTGTTACGGGACAGTGCTGATCAGCTGCATGCAGTAACGAGTCGACACGTCGATGCACCTCCGCTTCACACTGCCTCTGCCACATCGAGTTGGCAGAGAGGAGCTGAATGAGCGAAATATACTCAGCAACCAATGCCAATGTGCCGGCACCCGAGAGGAAGTAAGTTGGATTGGATGGTTGAAGCGCACGGTTACGAATGAGTCCATCACTGGGAGGGAGAGGAGAGAGCGAGCACACAAAGCCTCGTCCAGCGATCGACTTCCCCATACGGTTACACTCTTCAAATGATCCCTGCATGATGACCGCATGATTGTGTGCAGCCAGTTGCGATCGGTAATCACTCTTGAAGCTGACTGTTGAGCTGCTGCTCCCACTCTCACTCCCACTGCTACTCTGCAGCTTGGCAATGATATCCTTACATGTTGAGTGAAGCGTCGATGCAAAGTTCGATCCACTCTGATTCTCCTCATCACTATTATGCACACTCAGATTCCATGCAGAGGCAGTGGTATGAGCAGATGAAGCAGTCGGTGGAGGGGAAGAGAGTGGGGCGGGAGAAGGAGATGGTGAAGGCGAGGTGGCCGTACTTGTGGAAGGCAAGGAGGAATCAGCCTGAGGCAGACAGAGCACATTCTGTGACTGAGCTTCATCCAACTTCGACATTGCAGCAGCAGCTTCCTCGCTCGCGCATCCTCCCGTCAGTAACTCGCCAATATGGTCGAACAATGCTGCAATGAATGCACGCTGTTTGCCATCAACGCTGCTGTCCCCTCTCGTCTCGGGAGCATTTCCGCTGTGCAGTAACTGCTGAATGATGTCCGTACTGCCAGTCAATAGATTGCGCAAGAGGCGGATGAGCAGACGTTGAATACGCAATGAGATCGGCCTATCCACATCAACACCTGAATCCATTGATGTTGCTGCATGTGATACATTTGCTGATGCTGCGATCTGCTCATCATCCAATAATGACGTATGGACATGCAAGATGGAGAGCAGCAGATGAATGCGAGTAGGATGAGCAAGGAAGCGCTTGACACTGCTCACATGTCGCAGGGAATGGAGCAACAGGAGATAGGCATACAGAGCATCGTCCGAATGGAAGGGGACGCTTGATGGCGCGGAAGACGACGACGCTGATGAGGATGCCCTAGGAGACGGTGCGGGTGAAGGAGAGGGAGACGGCGATGGAGGCGGTAGTGGGGAGCCAGATGGTAATGGCGACGCTGACCTTGATGTACTAATTTTGCTTTGAATAGAAGAAGCCTTGCCATCCGATGTTGCGTCTTTGCTCTTCATCTCTGTCTGTATGGCGTCGAATACATATGTGAGTGCCTGATGTTGCAATTCGTGCAGCATCGTTGCTTCGCGTGAGTCGGCTGCTGACGGGCATGTGAGTAACAACGCTGCCATCTGGTTGAAGAGACGACGTGCACATGCCGCCATGCTGCGATACACACTACTATCGGCAGAATTGACGTTGGCTGGAGTGGCCATGAGCTCATAGACACTGCTGAGTAGACGGCTGTCATGAATCATGCTCACATCACTTGGCAGCTTGTAAGTGAGTGAAACACATTGAAGCACCAACAGCTTAATAGAGGCATGAAGTTGTGCCGATGGTGCACGGAGCAGAGAAGAGAGTGTGGAGAGGAGTGAGGCGAACGCCGCACGCACCTGCATCAATAGGTCGACTCCAACTCCTTCAATATGATGCAAGTAATGTGAGCCCTCGCTTTGCCCTGCTCTCTCGACTGTCCAGTATTTACTCATTCCACTACCAATGCCTCGTAACAGTGTACCAATCGGATGCAAACGGCCAGCAGAAACATTCGATGCAAGTAATGAATGTAATGCATCATGGAGGGAGCGTAGGCCATTGACACGCTGCATCGCCTCAATTCGACGCTGCATCAATGAGCGCAGCACCGCCGATGGGTCCAATGATGATGCCAGGAATCGTGTGGTTAATTGCATGCGACTGGTAAATACCGCATCCGCGATTTCCCCTGATTCAGGCCACATTCCACTGACGGATGCTCTGGATGATGTTGATCGGCTACGATTCCATAACTGCCATCGCTGCAATGATTGAGAGAGGTCCTGTGGAACAGCTGGGTGATTGGGACTCTTTGTTGCACCCGCAACCTCTCGGCCACTGCTTGCAAGACGCTTCCCTTTGCCAGCAGATGAGAGCAGATGACGCTGCATACTACGATTGAGTGAGTTACTGCGGGTTAAGGGCAATGCATCACCACTCTCCATGGGTGATGCCACACCACTGTCGCGTGTCTTCCGGATATCAGTGAGACTCCGTGTGAGTGAGAGTGAGGGAGTGGGACTACGTGAGCCGAGTTTGGGCGAGGATGTGGAGGATGAAGGGCCCGACTCAAACGTGTCAGGGCCGTCACCACTCACACGAACATTCACGTCAACTGCCGATACAGAGCGATCGAACATAGCTGATGGTGATGATGACACTGGAGATGAGGATGGTGCAGTTATAGGAGTGGCAGAAGAAGTTTGTTGCAATTGCAGTAGGAACAGTGCTCGAGACATCCATGGCCTTGCCACTGCGGCATATGCGTCTTCCCAACTCAAATCGAGAACTGTGGACGATGGGCTGGCTGCCGGGGCAACCTTACTGGAGTTCGATATGGATGTGTCGTTTTCCTTCTTTTCCGCCTCTTTCTCCTCCTTCTCTTTGCTCTCGGCTTTGTGCTCCACTTTGCTCTGCTTACTGCTGATGTATGCATGTCTGTCATGTAATATGGCTGACATGAGTTCACATACGAGTGCTGCATGCTTCTGTTCATTGCTGGTTGATGCCGCCGCTGCTGCTGCTACGCTACTCGCTGCTGCACGTGCAGATGAATGTGCGCCTCCAATACCGATGCTGGTGCGTAAGACGAGTAGGTCCTGAATCTGTTTGTTGTCCATTGCCTGTATCTCACTCTCTCGATCCGTCACTTTGCTGATGCACAGCAGGTCGAAGTAGCGCTTCATACTGCGTGACATCGTCAAGTATTGACTGTCTAACTGCCATACACTCTGCCAACATTGCTTGAGCAGCGGGAAGGATGGATGAGTCGGTGTGAGGATCGCAGCGGATTGCTTGTTCGCCAGTCGAATCTCCTCTGCTACAGCGCGCGCAGCAGAGAGGAGATTCATGGAGTAGAGCAACGAAGCGATGATGGTACGTTCAACTGGGACAAGGGCAACGCGACCAATGGCGCTCACGAGCGGTCGGCCACCAACATGTTTTTGCATATAAGCAACAAGATCGGATGCGGGAGAGGCATCAGTCAACAGTTGATGTAAGAAAGGATCGACATTGGATGACGAGACAGTCGATGGGCTTCCTTGCGAGATGGGTAGCGCTGGTAATGCAGCAGTCAGAGAGGCGAATCTCTGAGCTGCACCATCATTCAATCCTCCTGCGAATAGCTCACTGCGGAAGAAAGCTGACATGTCTGCATCAGCATCGACGCCAGATTCCTTGATACCGCTTGTAATACTGTAACCTGCATGCAAACCAGCCGCACTGGGACGCGCACTGGCACTGGCAGATACTTGTGTTGGTGCTGCAATGGGTGATGCATTGGTCATGTGTGGGAAGAGCGAGAGTTTGGTGCAGAAGCTTGTGAGAACAGCCGCAGACTGGAGCAGCTGCACATTCCATGCGAAGAAGTGCGTGTCCGCGATTGATCTTGATACGCGCAGATGAATGGCATGAACAGTGATTTTGTAGCCAAAGTATGTGGCCCGTCGAGCGCTGCTGCTCTCACTATGCGCCAATGATGCGCCACGCTCACGCTCACGGATCGTGCCTTCAGGGCTGAATGAGATGGAGAGTGCATCACCAGCAACAACGATGGGGGTCTTGGGAAACTGGCCCATGGATAAATCCAAGACGGCATTCGGAGAAGATGTCGGTTGGTAGAGTCCTGGATCCCGCGTACTACCTGATCGTGCACTCATGCTGCCTCCAACCAACTTTCGTCCATCCAATGAGGTGATGTTCAATACATCATTGCGATGACCCGTACTGCAACGCGGATCGAAGTCAAGAACGAGGAAGGATGCACCCGGGAAATGCAGGGCACGTGCTGGTTGACGGCGAGGCATATATGGAGGTGACGATGAGGAAGATGAACTGCGATGACTCTGCCCATGTCCGTGCCCAAGCCCGATGCCATCGATCGATACATATGGATGTTGACTCTCGAGGACATGTGTGCCACTGCTCATGGCAGGGATACGACGAGAAGATAGGTCGGATGGTGTCGAGCGAGCTGCATTATACTCATTCAGTTGTAACAGAAGTTGGGTCAATGGACCGTTGGATGCACTGCTGTCATTCGTCTTACTGTCTTCATTCGCCATGTTGAGCAGTTGAGCGAGAGCAGTCGCCAACACCGGAGACAAGGATGGAGCATTGGACGACGAAGTAGCATGGGGAAAGCGTAAGAGCAACAGAATAGGCGGCAGAAGTACACCAACGATGGACGATTGAAGAATGGTGTCATGATTGGGCACAATCGGGTTCTTGTCATTGACTTCTCGCAATAGAAGACTGGAGTGGTGGATGATGAGACGGCAATACTGCACTGCGGCTGTGCGCATGGGACCGTCAACATTGAGACGACAGAGAAGTGCGTGATGGAAAAATAGAAGCAGCTGCATGGGAGGCGAAAGGAGCAATGCTGCAGTGCAGCCGTCGCTCGCCGACTCCATCGCGCCAACCATACATGAGGAATCTGGTACGTAAGTTGCATTTGCGGATGAAGTTTCGTCTTCCCTCACACCGTTACTACCACTCGCTCCATTGCTACCTTTGAGCGCATGGTATGTTTGTGCTAAGACCTTGCGAAGGATGAGTTGAATCAATCCTGTCTCCTTCATGACTTCTGCTTCAGCCGTCTCTTGTGTCAACAACAGATGCATACGAGGATCCTGCACTGCATATTGCACAACCAATGGGTGGCTGCCAATGGGGGAAAGAAGCAGAGTTCGTAGGTCAGCTGGCGTTGGGTAGAAGTGAGCGAGACCAGCCATGAGAGCCGATAATGACTGGATGTGAAGTTCTTGACTGGCCAGCACATAGTCAGGGAATCGTGACGATGGCAGTTGCAGATGGATGAACTCCAACAGCAGGCATGAGAGTTTGTTGCGCATGGGTGGATTGAGGACAGTCTGCTTGTCGGGCTCATCTTGCGTTGCCTTGGTTGCGTCCTTGCTGCTTCCAGCATTAGTTTCCATCTTCGTCGGCGCATGCAGCAGTGGTGGTGGCAGCATCGACAGATTGAGACGTAGGAGCTTGAGGGCGGAGATGAGCATGTGATAACACGCATTGATGGAGTACGCAGATGTGGACGATGAGCCATCACCATTGCCACGCACAGCATTGCCCAGTACGGGGAGTACATCATACAATATGTCGAACGTGTCCGCGACTGGCTGCATGCACAGAGGATGGGATGGTGACACTGTCGACAAGCCGACTTCTGCCACTTGACGCGGCACACCGAATACATTGCTAGAGGGTAGAGTAGTTGCTGCCTTCTCAGTATTGCCTTCCGAAGCGCTACTCAGTGGGACAGCGAGGTTGCTGAATGGAGTGAGTGGCACGGCATAGCCACCAGCAGATAGGCCAAGCAAACTCAGCTGGGATGGGCTCGGCTCATAATAGCGAGCAAGACGAGCGAGATGATGGAGGATGGCGGCACACGCAGGCAGGAGGCTGAGTGAGCGTGGCACAGACAATCCATCGTTGGCACTCATACTCACACCTGGCGTCCCTGCCATGATGAGTTGCTCTCTTTGTCTGCGCAGGTAGTATTCCTCATAGTTGGCATGTCTCAATGCTCCACCATTCCGCCACATATTGATGACCTGCGTGAATGGTGAGTAGTCAATGACGAGATCATTACGTGCATCATAGCAGCAGGCCGTACCGCGCGGAAGAGCGGAGTTGGCAGTGGCTGGCGTAAAGCCATGTTGATTGAGTGTGGTGATTGGGTTATGCGAGTCATAGCTGCGTGCCTCCCAGCCACCACGGCTCAAACATCGACCTGTTGTGAGATCGAATATATCAGGCCGACAGGATGGCGCTGCCATGGTCGAAGTGCGCATACGCGGGAGAACCGGCATACGACAGAAGTATCCACCATGCAGCTCACCAGATGACAATGTACCACCGCCAGCAACGAATGTCTTGTAAGGCATGATAACAAGGCCACTCGACGAGGAAGCACCAGCTGAGCTGCCGTACGGACTCAAGCCACTGGGTGCCGACGATGACGATGTGGCTGGCGGCACATGAATGGAACTGATGACAGTCAATCCATATGTGGATGCATGTGTTGAAGTCGGCATGAGCGATCGATCACTTCCTTCATATTTGCTTCCCTTGCCATCTGTCTGCTCCAGTTCAATAGTTCGTTGCCAGGTCACGCGTCGCTCAGTGGGATGAACAGTGAAGACATCAACGAGGTTCGCCCAGCCGAGTGTATTGCCTGGACCACTCGGCATGGAAGCATCGCGCAGATGGATGTGAGACTTGCTGCCGCTTGATGCATGACTGCGACGACTGGAACGAGAAGGCTGAGGAGGAATGAAGTTGGCATACAAACAGTAGATGGACGTCGAATCGGATGTAATCGATACATAGGTCGGCAATGGTGGCACATGCGATTGTCTCTCCTTCTCTTTCTCCTTTTCCTTCTCCTTCTCCTTGCCGTGTCCAGCTCCGATTCCACTCTTCCGTGCTGTATTGTTTGATTTTTTCGTTTGTGACTCAGTGCTTGGAGCGTTGGGCTTGTAAACGACCTCAACCGGACCAAGCTCACGCAGAGTCACCGGATCCAACTCACGCAGCAATGGCGACATGACAGAGGAGGAGGAGGAGGATGACGCAGAGACAGGGGCCGATGACAGAGAAGGTGACAAGGATTGCACGCTAGCAGAAGGTGATGATGAGGGTTGCTTCTCTTTCTTGTCCGTTTTGTTCTTTTCTTGTTTCTTGTATTCAGTCTGCATCTCCTGTTGTTGCTGTTGGTATGCGGTTGGTGAAGCCCAAAACAATCGTCCACTTGCCCACACCAAGCACCCATTCGCTGCAGACGTTGACGGCGTCGTTGAAGGCGCTGACGCAGGGATGGGGCTAGGAGATGAAGTAGCGGCACGAAGCTTACTACCAATGGCGCTCACATCGTTCGGCTCTTCCTTGCTTTCAGACTTTGGCATGAGACGCGGGAATCGGGTAGTCGACGCATAGACATGACGTGCAATGCTGCCATTGTAGCCTGATCCAACCTTGATCAACCCATGCAAAGTTGCCAGGTAGAAGAAAGTTCCATCAGTGGCAACCGAGCCGAGGAATGGCTCGGAGTCGCCCACAGCACTGGATTTACTGCTGCTCTTGCTTCCATCGCTGCTATCAGAACTACCCACAGCGGCTGTCACTTGATGCGCTGACGGTGGCGGTGGAGGAGTAGCAGTGGAGCTCGAATCAGATCGCATGGTGGCGAGATCAATGTTGTTCTTATGTGGTGGCAGGCAGTCCAGTGTGTGTGAGTCATGCTGCCAGCCACACACGAAGGTCGAGGGGGTCAAATATGGAAGACTCTCTTGAACACGATAATTTTGTAATTGATGGAGGGAGACATCGATCGACTCCAACTGAAGAGTCCCAGAAGCAGCAACGATGGAGGATGCACCTTGTCCGTTCGAATCTCCATCCTTCGATTGACCTTTCTCATTGTAGATTGCCTCTGTCGCTTGTCGGGTCTCCGGCGCGACCTCCATACAACTCAACACTGCCTCAAGCACGTGCACCAAATGACCTTGCTGCAGCGCGAGTGCAATCAATGTAGACAGTGCGAGTGTGATGTGAGTAATGGACGACGGTGGAGAATTCTTAACATCGAGAGATGTCTCTGACATGAGAGTGCGGCCGGATTTCTCTTCCTTCCTTCGTCTGGTTGCTGCCCTTGTTCTTGTTTCCTGTTGCACCATGCGTCGAAACTCCTCGATACAATCCTCTTGCTCCCCTCTCAAGCCCAATGTCGGCAATGTGCTCAATACAGATAGGATGGAGGCAAGGACGCGGGGCTTGAGAGTATGATCACTCGCAGAGACGGAATGAAGGAGAGGGAAGAAGGAGAGAAGGAGGAGACGCAGGGAAGCAGAAGTTTGAGATGACACGCTGTAGGAGGAGGGAGGCAGTGAAGTTATGGATTGCTGTTGTGAGCGCACTGGTGCTGTGTTGATGGCGAACAAAGACGTTGACAGATTCTCCTTTTCTGACTCCGATGCCTTCTCGCCAACATCCTTACCTTCTTTGCCTGTTCCCATCAGTCGTGCAATCCGTCGATCTGCCAATGTTCGTGCAGCCTCCATACTCGCTGCAATGACTGCTGCACGGCGTTGAAGCATGGACACAAGTGCTTGGATGGTGAGTCGAGTATGCGCATCACATGAAGTGGAGATGAGGGAGGAGGCAGCAGAGGTAAGGAGGGAAGAGGGAGGAAGTGAAGTAGCAGCCACTGCACCACTATCCAGCAGCACTAATTGTTGCTCTGACAAACTTTGCATTCCATCAGTTGTATTCTTGTTCGTTGCATCGTCATCTTTGACTTTCCCTGCCTTCGTTGAATTCGCTCCATTTCCTGACGCTGCAACAAGTGTAGGCTCAGCCACTGTTGGTGCGCCAACCTGCATGAATGCATGCTCAGCAGCAATGGAATTATGACTCATGCTGACGAGTGATAGGTCGGCGAAGGATACGAGTGCTTCATCCGTGCTACACATACTGATGACATGTGACGAGGAGGAGGATGAATTGGATCGAGCACGAGATGAATGACGCTTGGATCGACTCACACCACTACCACTGTTACTGCTACCTGGATTCACACCATCTCCGCCATCCCCATGATTCTCTCCCCCTGCAAACATTGATGGAAGGTTCGCAGCAGGATGTATGGGTGGAGCAGGTATGGGTATGGGAGGGGATGAGAAAGGAGAGAGTGAGACGCCACCTGACGAGGCACCGAACAAGCCTCCACCACTACTATTACTGCTGCCACTACCACTGCTGCCACTCATCCACGATGATCGACTCGGTGGTGGTGGTGGCACAGATGCGAATCCAGGTGGTTGACGACGGAATGCAAGGAATGGATTGGGCCCTAAGCCTGAGCCTTGACCTGGTGCTGCTGCTAAGGCGGCTGCTGCTGCTGCTGGTGCAGGGTCAGAGGAGAACAAGGAGGAGGAGTTGGGAGGCCGGCTGCCACTGCCAGACCCCGAACCTTGACCGAACATAGCCAATCAGAACGAAGCAGATGTAGATGGGCGGAGATCGATCGATGACTGGCTGCAGTATTGAATGGATGAATGGTTTGTCAATGAGGGATTGTGAGACCAAAGCAGAGCAGAGCAGAGCAGAGCAGAAGCTGCTTGGGCTCAAGATCTGGATCCTACTCAGCCTGTCTCGGACTCTGATCCATCACCCATGCACCGTACCGTTCACTCAATGCCACTCCACTTCACTGCACTGTACTGTACTGTACAGCGACTCCAGCTCTACGGTGGTAGACAAAGTAGTGAGCGTGAACATGTGTGTGGAGCGATGGACTTGGCAGGATGGCATGGATCGTGATATGTGAGCCCTGTCACTGCTCTCATTCAGCTCCTATTTC
>Ga0256772_1000075_pt1 | contig 18265 bp, 10 predicted proteins | sample MC6MC0923MT_FD_186044 | JGI IMG/M metagenome (GOLD analysis project Ga0256772, IMG submission 186044) | Metatranscriptome of enriched soil aggregate microbial communities from Iowa State University, Ames, United States - MC6-MC0923-MT... | ecosystem: Environmental > Terrestrial > Soil >... | reverse complement strand
CCCCCGACAGATTTCCGGTGACGGTTGGTAGATCCACGCCATGCGTGGATGAAATCTGTCAGATATCGACAAATAAAATGGGGTCGGATCCGTTTTCCTGCGGAAAACGGATCCGACCCCACGCTTTGCCGACAGATCGCGGAGAACTGTCGAAGGCGGGGTGGGTCCGGTGGCAGGGGTGTCCGCGGCATGGATGCCGCGGCCAAGCCCCCATGGACGGGTTTACGGCGTCCCCTGCCACCGGACCCACCCCGCCTACCCACAGGAAGCCAGCTTTTGCTCTGGCTCTGGCCTTGGCTTCAAGGCCTCTGCAGGTGCAGGGCGCAGCCCTGCCGAACCACCCAAAACCCTTACTGGAGCAGCGAGCGCAGCATCCACGCGTATTTCTCGTGGGTCTGCAGGCGCTGGGTCATCAGATCCTCGGTCGGGGCGTCGTCAGCGTCGTCGGCCACATCCAGCACTTCACGTGCCGTACGGCATACCGCTTCGTTGGCGACCACCAACTGGCGTACCATTTCACGCCAGTCCGCACTGTCGGTCAGGCCCGGCTCCTCGACGATCGAGGTCAGCGCAGCAAATTCCCGGTAGGAGCCCGGGGCATTGAAGCCCAGTGCGCGGATGCGCTCGGCCACATCGTCCAGTGCCGCCCACTGCTCGGTGTACTGCGTCTCGAACATTGTGTGCAGCGAGTTGAACATCGACCCGGTGACATTCCAGTGGAAGTTGTGGGTCTTCAGATAAAGCGTGAACGCATCGGCCTGGAACCGCGCCAATCCGTCGGCGATCTTCTTGCGGTCGCCCTGGGTGATCCCGATATCGATGTTGGGGGCCGACGGCGCGGAAGCCGCAAGCTTCTGCTTGCCGGTCTTGGGCTTGGTCGTGCTCTTGGTCTTCGCCATGGGGTTCCTCCTTGTGGAATCGTTGGCCTTCACAGTAAATCAGTCTTGATGACTGGTCGCATTCAAAGTTTTAAACGAACCGATTGATGAACGCTATCGACAAAATGCCGCAGTCCCGCCAGCGCCAACAGCGTGCCGCCATCGACGTCGCCATGAGCCGCGACCGTGGACGATTGCTGGGAATGCTCTCGCGTTGCCAGGCCAAGCCACAGGATGCGGCGTTGGCCGCCAGTTTCGAGCAGGCCTTGCAGGTTTCGGTGCAGCGCAGGCAGGCGCGGGCGCAACAACAGCCGGCCATTACTCTGGACCCACAGCTGCCGATTGCGCGTGAAGCCGAGACCATCACCCAGTTGATCCGCGACCACCAGGTGGTGGTGATCGCAGGTGAAACCGGCTCGGGCAAGACCACGCAGCTGCCGAAACTGTGCCTGGCCGCCGGCCGTGGCCAAGCCGGCATGATCGGCTGCACGCAGCCACGCCGGATCGCCGCGCGTGCGGTGGCCAGCCGTGTCGCGCAGGAACTGCAGAGCGAGCTGGGCCAGCTGGTGGGCTACCAGGTGCGCTTCAACGACAAGGTCGGCGAAGACACCCGCATCAAGTTCATGACCGACGGCATCCTGCTGGCCGAGATCGCCAGTGATCGCTGGCTGTCGAACTACGACACGATCATCGTCGACGAAGCGCACGAACGCAGCCTCAACATCGACTTCCTGCTTGGCTATCTCAAACAGCTGCTGCGCAAGCGCCCGGACCTGAAGCTGATCGTCACTTCGGCGACCATCGACACCGAGCGCTTCGCCCAGCATTTCGACAATGCGCCGGTGATCAGCGTCGAAGGCCGTACCTATCCGGTGGAGGTGCGCTATCGCGCGCTGGAAGGCGAGGGCGAAGACCAGGGCGAACGCACGGTCAACGATGCCATCGTTGCGGCCATCGACGAAATCACCCGCCTGGATTCCCGTGGCGACGTGCTGATCTTCCTGCCGGGCGAACGTGAAATCCGCGATGCGCACCAGTCGCTGGAGCGGCGCAAGTACCGCAATACCGAAGTGCTGCCGCTGTACGCGCGGCTGTCCAACCAGGACCAGGACCGCGTGTTCAATCCCGGCCCGAACCGGCGCATCGTGCTGGCCACCAACGTGGCCGAGACCTCGTTGACGGTGCCGCGCATCCGTTATGTGGTCGACCCCGGTTTCGCCCGCGTCAAGCGTTACAGCCCGCGCAACAAGCTGGACCGGCTGCACATCGAGCCGATCTCGCAGGCCAGTGCCAACCAGCGCAAGGGCCGCTGTGGCCGCGTGGCCGAGGGCATCTGCTATCGCCTGTATGCCGAGGCCGATTTCCAGGCGCGGGCGGAGTTCACCGATCCGGAAATCCGTCGTTCCAGCCTGGCCGGGGTGATCCTGCGCATGCTGCAGCTCGGCCTGGGCCGCATCGAGGACTTCCCGTTCCTTGAGGCGCCGGATGAGCGGGCCGTCGCCGATGGTTGGCAGCATCTGACCGAGCTGGGGGCGATCGACAGCGAGCGCCACTTGACCGCGATCGGCAAGCAGATGGCGCGCCTGCCGGTGGACGTGAAACTGGCGCGCATGCTGGTGGCGGCGCAGGCGGAAGGCTGCCTGCGACCGATGCTGGTGATCGCCTCGTTCCTGGGCATCCAGGATCCGCGCGAGCGGCCGCCCGAGGCGCGTGGCGCCGCCGACAACGCACACGCGCAGTTCGCCGATGGCCGCTCCGAGTTCGTCGGTGTGCTGCGCCTGTGGGACGCCTATCGCCAGTCCCATGAGGATCTGACCCAGTCCAAGCTGCGCGACTGGTGCGGCCGCCACTTCCTCGGCTTCCTGCGCATGCGTGAATGGCGCGAGCTGCATCGGCAGCTGCGCCTGCTGTGCGAGGAACTGGGTTGGAAGGAAGAGGCCAACGAGGCATCGATGGCCCCGCTGCTGGCCGGCAGCAGTGCGCCGGCTCCGGCGCGCGATGATGCTGCTGCGGTGAAGGCGACCCGTGGCCAGCTGCACCGTGCCGCGCGCCTGGCCCGCGAGGGCAAGGCCGAAACGGCGCCCGCGCCGGTCGCCGCCCGTGCGCAGAAGGACCAGGCGCCCGACGGCGGTGGTTACAGCGAACGCGTTCGCGCCACGGCTTACCAGACCCTGCATCGGGCGTTGGTGGCGGGCCTGCCCACGCAGATCGGCCATCGCAGCGAGAAGGGTGATTTCCAGGCGCCGCGCCAACGCCGTTTCCTGCCGTTCCCCGGTTCGACGCTGTCCAAGCGGCCGCCACCGTGGCTGCTGGCCGCCAACCTGCTGGATACGCAGAAGGTGTGGGGCATGACCCTGGCGGCGATCGAGCCGGACTGGGTGATTGCCGAACTGCCGCACCTGCTGCTGCGCAAGCACTTCGACCCGCACTGGTCGCGTGCGCAGGGCCAGGTGCTGGCCTCCGAGCAGATCAGCCTGTTCGGGCTGGTGCTGGCACCGAAAAAACCGGTGCATTACGGCCGCATCAACGCCGGCGAGGCGCATGACATCTTCGTGCGGCAGGCACTGGTGACCGGTGAGATCAACACCCGCGCCAGCTTCGTGGCCGACAACCAGAAGGTGCTGGAGCAGGCGCGCGAGGAAGAAGCCAAGCTGCGCCGTGCCGGCATTGTTGCCGACGAGGACTGGCAGGCACGCTGGTACCTGGACCGGGTGCCGCCGCAGATCCATTCCGCGTCCGGGCTGGATGCGTGGTGGAAGGCGCTGCCGCCGGAACAGCGCAAGGGCCTGCACTGGTCGTTGATGGATCTGCTGCCGGGCGAAGGCAGCGAGCAGGAGCGCTACCCGAAGTACCTGGCGCTGGGCCAGGCGCGGTTGCCGCTGCACTACCGCTTCGAACCCGGGGCCGACGATGACGGCGTGACCCTGGACGTGCCGCTGCATCTGCTCAATGCATTGGATGCGGTGCAGTTGGGGTGGTTGGCGCCGGGTTTCGTTGCCGACAAGGCGGCGGCCTTGATCCGCAGCCTGCCCAAGGCGATGCGGCGCAACTACGTGCCGGCACCGGATTTCGCGCGCGCGTTCTACGAGGCTTTCCCGCAGCCCAGCGCCGATGCGATCACCGGCGAGCTGGCGCGCTTCCTGTCCCGTGCAACCGGGGCAACCGTGGCCGCTACCGATTTCGAGCCCGGTTCAATCGAGCCGCACCTGCACATGAACCTGCGCCTGCGCGACGAGCAGGGCAAGGTGCTGGCAACCTCGCGCGACCTCGATGTGCTGCGTGCGAAGTTCGGTGGCCGTGCCGGCGATGCGTTCGCCGCACGTGCCGGGCGCGAGATGGCGGCCGATGGCCTGCGCACGTTCCCGGCCTCGCCGATTCCGCTGCAGGTGCCGGGCGAGGCCGGCGTGCCGGCCTATCCCGCGCTGAAGGATGAGGGTGACAGCGTTGCACTGCGCATCTTTGCTGATCGCCAACAGGCCGAGGAAGCACACCCGCTGGGCGTGCGTCGACTGCTGGAGATCCGCCTGGGCGAGAAGATCAAACAGGCACGCAAGCAGTTGCCGGTAGCGGCAAAGACCGGGCTGCTGTACGCCTCGATCGAAACCCAGGAACGCCTGCGTGGCGATCTGGTCGATGCGGCGCTGAATGCCGTGCTGGCCGACGGCCTGGGCGACATCCGCGATGCGGCGGCATTCGAGCAGCGTCGCGAGCACGCCGCAAAAACGCTGTTCGGCGAAGCCATGCAGCGGTTGAAGCTGGCCGAGTCGATCCTTGCCCTGGTGGCCGAGTTGAAGCCGATGCTGGAGGCGCCGTTGATGGGCTGGGCGCGCGGCAATCTGGATGACATGGAAGCGCAGCTGGTTGGGCTGATCCATCCGGGTTTCCTGCGCGACACGCCGGCTGATGTCCTGGCGCAGTACCCGCGCTACCTCAAAGCGATGATCCTGCGTACCGAGCGTGCCAAGCGCGATCCCCCGCGTGACCAGGCGCGCATGCTGGAACTGCACCCGTTCCTGGAGGCGTTGCAGGTGGGCGAGCAGCAGGGCCTGCGCGAACGGCCGCAGTGGCAGGCATTACGCTGGGACCTGGAAGAGCTGAGGGTATCGCTGTTCGCCCAGGAACTGGGCGCACGCACCGGCGTTTCGGCGAAGAAACTGGCACAGCGGGTGACCGCACTGCGCCAGGCCTCGTAACCCCTGGGCTGACCCCGCCGGGTACTGGCTGGCGGGGTCAAGCGGAATGGCATCCACGCATGGCGTGGATCTACTGCGGGACGTGGCGCAGCAGGTTGTCGCCAATCGTTGGCTTGGCTCTACAGCAAAGCCAGGCCGTTACTTGGTGCGGCGGACCTTGGGCTGGGTGTTCACGCCTTCGACCTTCAGGTACCACACGCCCATCACTCCGGGGCTGATGCTGACCTTCGGCGACTGCTTGCGTACGCCGGAAATCGAGGTGGCATCGGTCTGTTCCCACTGCTGGCCATTGTCCAGCACGTAGATCCGGCCCTTGCCGAAACCGCGGAACTCGCCCTGCAGCACGCCGCTGATCGGCTCGTTGCTGCCGAAGTCGAAGAAGCCGCGGTTCTTCACGATCACTTCCTGGCGGCCTTCCTCGCGCGCTTCTTCGCGCACCGCAGCGACCGCCTCGGTGGTGGCGGCTTCAACCTTGCCCTGCAGCCAGCGGTTGAGCGTGGCCAGCTCGGCGGCATTGAGCTTGTCCAGGCCTGCGGCCTTGAATTCGGCCGGCGACATCTGCTGCTGCAGGTCGCCCTGCACCACGCGCTGGGCCAGCGCGGGTGCCGACAGGGACAGCAGCACGGCGGCACAGGCCAGAAGGCGAGGGCGGAAAGACAGGGTGATCGAAGGCATGGCGGAACTCTCCCGTGGATGTCGGCGAGTGTAGCGGCATGTCCACATTCCCGGCGATGCTGGCCGCGGCGATTGTTCCTGAACGGCTGCGGCGCTAGTGTAGGGGCTTCTGTCTTGCCTGCTCGATGCTGTGAACCGCGCTTCCGTCCCCGGCCTGGATGCCTTGTTGAACCGCCCCTCGGCAGCCGTGCTGCCGGCTCCGCTGCGCCAGGCCCTGCGCGGGCATTGGGAAGCGCCCGACTGCGACCCGCAGATGCGTGCCAGCTGGTCGGTGCTGGGCGATACCCTGGACGCGCTGGCGATGCTCTCGGCAGACGAGGGTGCCGTGGTGGCGGCCCTGCTGTTCGATCTGCCGGGTCTGCGCACCCATCTCGACGCACTGCCGCTGGGCAGCCACAAAGCGGCGGTGATCGGTCTGCTTGATGGACAGGATGCGGCCGATCCCGTGTGGGCCCTGCATGCCGGGCGCGAGGCCGGCCGCAACAGCGAAGGCCTGCGCCGGTTGCTGCTGGCGATCATCCGCGACCTGCGGGTGGTACCGATCCTGCTGGCCCGGCAGCTGGCGCGCATGCGCGCGGCCGACAAGCTCGATGAGGAGCAGCGCCGCGCGCTGGCCCAGTTGACCCGCGACATCCATGCGCCGCTGGCCAACCGGCTCGGCATCTGGCAGTTGAAGTGGGAGCTGGAAGACCTGGCCTTTCGTCACCTGGAGCCGGAAACCTACCGGCGCATCGCGCGTGAGGTCGACGAAACCCGCATCGCCCGCGAGCGTTATGTCGAGAACGTGAAGAAGGTGCTGTCGCGCGAACTGGGCGTGCAGGGCATCCGCGCCGAGGTCAGCGGCCGGCCCAAGCACATCTACAGCATCTGGCGGAAGATGCAGAAGAAGCGCCTGGCTTTCGACCAGCTGTATGACATCCGTGCGGTACGGGTGATGGTCGACGACGTCGCCGCCTGCTACGCCGCGCTCGGCGTGGTGCATGCGCTATGGGCGCCGGTGCCGAGCGAGTTCGACGATTACATCGCCCGGCCCAAGGCCAACGATTACCGCTCGCTGCACACGGCGGTGGTTGGCCCGGAGGGGCGCACCATCGAAGTGCAGATCCGCACCCACGACATGCACGCGCAGGCCGAGCTGGGCGTGGCCGCGCACTGGAAGTACAAGGAAGGCGGCAAGGGCGCGGAGAAGTCGTTCGATCGCAAGATCACCTGGATGCGGCAACTGCTGGAGCAGGCGCAGGACGGGCAGGGCAATGAACTGGCCGGGGCGCTTGATGCCGAGCTGACCGAAGACCGTGTCTACGCGCTGACCCCGAAGGACGAGGTGCTGGACCTGCCGCAGGGCGCAACACCGCTGGATTTTGCCTACCAGGTGCACACCATGGTCGGGCACCGCTGCCGTGGGGCCAAGGTCAACGGCCGCATCGTGCCGTTGACCTACCGCCTGCGCAGCGGGGATCGCGTCGAGATCCTCACCGGCAAGGAGGCCGACCCGCGCCGCGACTGGCTGATGCCGGCCAACGGCTTCCTGGCCAGCAACCGCTCGCGCGAGAAGGTGCGCAGCTGGTTCCACAAGCTGGACCGTGCGCGCAACGTGCAGGCGGGGCGCGAGCTGCTGGAGCGCGAACTGAAGCGGCTGGGCCTGCAGCATTCGGACCTGTCCGCGGCGGCGAAGAAGTTCCATGCCGACAGTGTCGACGACCTCTACATCCAGGTCGCCCTGGGCGATACCGGCCCCAACCAGGTCAGCCGTTCGCTGCTGGAAGCCGAGCGTGCGGCCAGCCAGCCGGCGCCGACGTCGACCTTGCTGCGGCCGACCGCGCGCCGCGAGAACCTGGGCAAGTCCAAGTTCACCGTACAGGGCGTGGGCAATCTGCTGGTGCAGCTGGCGCGCTGCTGCCAGCCGGTGGCGGGCGAACCGATCGTCGGCTACCTGACCCGTAGCCGTGGTGTCACGGTGCATCGTGCAGACTGCGTGGCACTGGCACGGCTGGCTGCGACCAGCCCGCAGCGGATCCTGCCGGTGGAATGGGGCCAGGCCGGCGGTGGCTATGAAGTGGACGTGGTGGTCGACGCGGTCGACCGCCGCTGGCTGCTGAAGGACATCACCAACCTGATCGCACAGGAAGACGCCTACGTGCTGGACATCCACAGCGACAACGTCCGCAATAGTGGCCGCGCGCATCTGCGCCTGCGGTTGAAGGTCAGCGACTACGGCCAGTTGTCGACTCTGCTGGGCAAGCTCGATGCGTTGCCGGGCGTGAGCGAGGCGCGTCGTCTGGGCTGAGCTTCACGCTGCCCCGGCTACCCTGCACGCATGGAACGCGAGCCCCCGCATCGCTCACACAGCGCCGCACATCCGGCGCTGGATCGCGTTCGCCGTGAAAGCCGCTGGTGGTGGCTGCAGGCGCGGCATGCACGCCGGGTGTGGCGTTGGGCGCTGTTGGCGGCTGCAGCCGTGTTCGTGCTGCTGGTGCTGGTGCGCAAACCGCTGGCGGACTGGTTCTGGGATGAGCCACAGATAGAGCAACTGCTGGCCGAGGGTGATCGCGCGCTGGCAGAAGGTCGCTTGACCGCGGGCGACGGCAGCGGCGCGCGAGAACGCTATCAGGCGGTACTGGCCCTGGATGGCGACCGTCCGCAGGCACGACAGGGCTTGGCCCGCACCGGTGCGGCAGCGCTGCAGCACTCACGCGAGCGGCTGCAGGCGGGCGACCTGGACGGCTGCGCGCAGGCGCTGGCGTTGGCGCGTGAGCTGCAGGTGCCGCGTGCCGAGGCAGACGCGGTGGCCCAGCAACTGCAGGCGCGTCGTCGTGCCGGGGCTGGCATCGGCGCCTTGCTTGCGCAGGCCCGCAATGCCTTTGCAGCGGGGCGGCTGGACGACGGCGACAGCAGTGCGTTGCCGTTGTTCCAGCGGGTGCTGACGCTGCAGCCGGACAACCTGCCTGCGCTGGAAGGTCGCGAGGATGCATTGAGCGACCTGCTGCAGCAGGCGCGTGCACAGGCCGCGCGCGGCGAATTGGCCACGGCGGCTGCGATCCTGCAGCGCGCACGTCAGTTCGATGCAGGTCATTCCGAGCTTCCTGCCAGCCAGGAAGCGCTCTCCCAGGCCGTCGATCAACGGCTGCAGCAGGGTCAGCGTGCGCTAAAACGGCAGCAGCTTGAGACGGCTGCGGATAGTTTCCAGGCCGTGCTGGCGGTCACGTCCGATGAGCCCACTGCACTGCGTGGGCGCGAGCAGACCGTGCAGGCATTGCTGGCGCGCAGCCAGAAGCGGGCCGACGATTTCCAGTTCGAGGCGGCCGACAAGGACGCTGCGCTGGCGGCAGGTCTGGGTGCCTCGCAAGCGGCGCAGCAGCAGCTTGCACAGCGCCTGCAGCGTGCGCGGCAGGCACGTCAGTCGTTGCAGCAGCCGGGCATCAGCGCTGCCCAGCGTGAGCGCCAGCTGCGTGATCGGTTGCGCCAGATCGATCGCGCCGAGCGCGCCGGGCAGTGGATCAGCCCCCCCGGGCACAGCGCCTTCGATGCGCTGCGCGAAGCGCAGGCACTGGCACCGCGCGACAGCCGGGTCAAGGCGGCGGCAGCGCGCCTGCTGCCCGCCAGCAGGTCCTGTTTCGATGACAACCTGCGACAGAACCGGGTGCAGGCCGCAGGTGCCTGCCTGCAAGCGTGGCAGACGCTGGCGCCGACGGCCGCAGGATTGCCCGATGCGCGTTCCCGCCTGGCCCAGCGCTGGCTGGCGATCGGCAGCGAACGGCTGGGTCGCGGTGATGTGGAATTTGCCGCCTCGGCCGTGGAGCAGGTGCGGCGGTTGCAGCCGGATCTGGCCGAGCTTGCCGCGTTCGAGGACCGCCTGCGGCACGCAGGCGGCCACATCGACTAGTCGAAGAACACCCGCTGCACGGTTGCCGATGCGGCATCCAGCGAGAAATGTTCGGCCACGTTGGCCAAGCCAGCGGCGGCCAGCTGCTGCCAGAGCACAGGGTCCTGGTACAGGCGGACCACCGCATCGGCAAAGCCCGCTGCATCGTCGGCCACCAGCACGTCCTGGCCGGCACGCAGGTGCATGCCTTCCACCGCGCAGGTGGTGCCGACCACGGGCTGGCCATGGGCCATGCTGAGGTTGATCTTGCCCTTCACGCCGGCGCCGAAACGCAGCGGCGCGATGGCGATCCGGGCACCGTCCATGTACGGAACGATGTCTTCGACGAAGCCATGCATCACTACGCCCGGCTGGTTGGCTGCCAGGGCAAGCAGCGTGTCCGGTGCACCGGCACCGATGCAATGCAGGCGCACCTGCGGCAGCGCCGCGCGGACGTGCGGGAACACATCGCCGATGAACCACTCCATCGCATCCAGGTTCGGCGGGTGGCGGAAGCCGCCGACGAACACCAGGTCGTGGCGCTGCGCGAACGGTGCACCCGTGCCGGCGACCTCATGCAGGTTGGAGATCAGCTCCACCCGGACCTGGGGGGCATCGGCCTGCAGCTGTTCGCGCTCGGCGGCGCTGACCAGCACGGTGATGTCGCACCGGTCCATCACAGCCAGTTCGCTGGCGCGGGTGCGTTCGGCGTTGCGCAGCAGGCCAGCATCGCCCGCCACTTCCGCACCCCGGCGTTCGCGCAGGTAGTGCAGGTCGACGGTGTCGAACACGGTGCGCGCCTGCGGTGCATAGCGCTCAAGCAGCGGCAGGCATTCGTTGGCGACATGATGGCGCACCATCATCACCACGTTGAAACGGGTGCCGTGGCTGCGCAGCCAGCCTGCAACACCGTCCAGGAAGGGCGTGTACCAGACTTCCACGCCCATCCGCTGCAGGGCTTCGGTCGCCACGCCGCCGTGTTCGCGCCGGGTGGGCACGAACACCACGTGGGCGCCGCCCTGCAGCAGCAGGCGGATCAGGTTGACCTGCCGCAGCGAGCCGGAGTCGCGCTCCGGGCGCGGCACTTCCTCATCCAGGATCAACACCTGGCGACGGCCGCGCAGCAGCAGCGCCGGCGAGGGTACCTCGCCGAGCTTCGGGTGGGAGGCCAGTTCAGCGGCCCATCTGGCTGCGAAAATTCCCTGGTTGCGTACCTGGTAGGCCTTCACGCCGCTGCCGGTATCGGTGCCGTTGCTGGTGCCTTCATCGTGGATCACCCGGCTGGCCGGTTGCACCAGCACGCGCAGGCCCTGTGCCCGCACGCGGAAGGCCAGGTCGGTATCTTCGTAGTAGGCGGGCTTGTAGCGGGTGTCGAAACCGCCCAGCTGCTGCCACAGGGCACGCGGCAGCATCAGCGCGGCGCCGGAGCAGTAATCGACGTCGCGCAGGCTGGCGAAGCGGGGATCATCGGCGGCTTCGAAACGGCCGTAGCTCCAGCCGCTGCCATCGCTGAAGATCACCCCGCCCGATTCCTGCAGGCGGCCGTCGGGGTACAGCAGCTGGCTGCCGACCAGACCGGCATCGGCGACGGTGGCAAAGGTGTCCAGCAATGCCTCCAGCCAGCCCGGCTGCGGCACGGTATCGTTGTTGAGCAGCACCACATAGCGGCCGCGCGTGCGCGACACGCCATCGTTGCAGGCCTCGATGAAACCACCGTTGTGCTCGCGGACTTCGTAGCGCAGGCCACTGATCTGCGGCATCCACTGCACGGTTGCGTCGCTGCTGCCGTCGTCCACCACCAGGATTTCGCAGGCTACCGACGGCGGGTGCGCGGCCAGGGCGCGCAGGCAGGCCAGGGTATGGTCGACGTGGTTGTAGACCGGAATGACGATGCTGACGTCCGGGGTATCGCTGGTGGGCACCGCAAAGGGAGCGAACGGTTGTGCCGGTGGCAGGTACAGCGGCTTGCGCGGTGCCGGCACCGCGCGCTGGGTGTGCACCCGTATCCGCTGCCAGGTGGCCCGCCAGCCGCGGGTACGCAGGCTGGCCAGGCTGCGGCGGGCCAGGCCGGTCAGGCGATTGATCAGGTAGCGGATTTCGGCCAGGGACATCGCCATCCGGTTGCAACTCCAGCTTAAGCAGGGGGGCCGGGAGAATTCGCCTGCCGCAGCGGCTGGGGTAGACTCGCCAGACCCTACATTGTCGCATTCCCGTGCCCCGACGCTACGATTCAGACGATATCGACGATTTCGACGACGACGACCAGCAGGACACCGGTCCGCTCTGGCGTCGCCGGCTGATCACCTGGAGCATGGCGGCGGTCGCGTTGGGATTGGGTTTCCTGATCCCCTATACGCTGTACCTGAACCAACAGGTGACGCAGCGCTTCGGTGAACTGCGCTGGCAGATCCCGACGCGCGTCTATGCACGCCCGCTGGTGCTGCTGCCCGGCAAGGCGATGGATGCGGCAACCCTGAAGACCGAACTGGCCGCCTCGGCCTATCGCGATGATGGCCAGGGCAAGGATCCGGCAACCTATGCGGTGCAGGGCGGGCGCTTCGTCATCTCCAGCCGCGGTTACAACGATGTCGATGGCCACGTTGCTGCGCGCCGGGTCGAGCTGTCGCTGTCCGGCGGCAGCATCGCCTCGCTGCGCGACGCCGACAGCCGCAAGGCGCTGAAGGCGGCCCGTATGGATCCTGCGCGCATCGCCACGCTGTATGGGCAGAAGCAGGAAGAGCGCCGCCTGATCCGCATGAACGAGGCCCCGGACCTGTTGGTCACTGGCCTGCAGGCGGTCGAGGACAAGGACTTCAACCGCCATCACGGCATCGATCTGTCCGGTATCGCGCGCGCGGTCTGGGTGACTGTCCGCTCCGGTGGGCAGAGCCGCCAGGGCGCTTCCACCCTGACCCAGCAGCTGGCCCGCAGCGGCCTGCTGGGAATCGGCAAGGAACAGACCGTCACCCGCAAGTTCAACGAAGTGCTGTATGCGTTGATCATGGAAGCGCGCTATGACAAGCGCACCATCTTCGAGGCGTACCTCAACCAGGTGTATCTGGGCCAGCGCGGCAGCCAGGCGATCCACGGCATGTCCTCCGGTGCCGAGTTCTGGTTCGGCCGTGATCTTTCCTCGCTGGAAACCGAGCAGATCGCGCTGCTGATCGGCCTGGTCAAGGGGCCGTCCTACTACGACCCGCGGCGCAATCCCGAGCGCGCGCTGGACCGTCGCAACTTCGTGCTGGGCAAACTGCACGAGGCGACCCTGATCGACGATGCCGAGTACCAGCGTGCGTTGAAGGCGCCGCTGGGCGTGCCCAAGACCCCGGGCCTGGTGGCAGCCAACCGCTTCCCGGCCTACGTTGACCTGGTGCGTCGCCAGCTTGCCCACGACTATCCGGAGTCCGCCCTGCAGGGCGCTGGCCTGAGCGTGATGAGCGGCATGTCGCCGTCCGCGCAGGCTTATGCCGAAGGTGCGGTCACGCGCACCATCAAGTCGCTGGAAAGCAAGCGTCGCCCCGAGCTGCAGGCCGGCCTGGTGATGACCGACGTGCACAACGGTGACGTGGTGGCGGTGATCGGCAGCCGTGAAGTGTCCGAGGTAGGTTTCAACCGCGCCATCGAGGCGCAGCGCCCGGTCGGTTCGCTGCTCAAGCCGTTCGTGTACCTGCTGGCACTGGCGCAGCCGGACCGCTATTCGCTGGCCAGCTGGGTCGATGATTCACCGGTGACCGTGCAGCTCAGCCGCGGCCGCAACTGGAACCCCGGCAATGCGGACAACCGCAGCCACGGCACCGTGCGCCTGATCGATGCGCTCGCCCACTCCTACAACCAGGCGACGGTACGGGTGGGCATGCAGGTCGGCCCGGAACGGGTGACGCAGCTGATCCACGTGCTGGCCGGCATCAAGGCCGAGGCGAACCCGGCGGTGATCCTCGGCTCGACCGACCAGAGCCCGTACGCGATGGCGCAGCTGTACCAGTTCCTGGCATCGGGCGGCGAGATCCAGCCGCTGCACGCGGTGCGTGGCGTCCTGGATCCGCAGGGCAAGCTGCTCAAGCGCTACGACAAGACCCCGGCACCGGCACAGGAAGGTGACTCGATTGCCGCCAACCTGATCAGCATCGGCCTGCAGCAGGTGGTGGCCAGTGGTACCGCGCAGCGTTTGAATGCCGACGGCCTGGGCCGCCTGCAGCCGGCCGGCAAGACCGGCACCACCAACGATGGCCGCGACAGCTGGTATGCCGGTTATACCGGCGATCACCTGGCGGTGATCTGGATGGGCAACGACCAGAACGAACAGGCCGGCCTGTATGGTGCCACCGGCGCGATGCGGGTGTGGTCGGGCATCTTCCAGCGCCTGCCGACGGCGCCGTTGAAGGTCAGCAACAAGGGCCTCGACTGGCAGCCGGTTGCCGCTACGGGTACCAACAGCACCGATGAAGGCTGCCCGGGCGCGCGGCGATTCCCGTTCGTGGTGGGTTATGCGCCTGCGTATGAACCATGTGCACCGGCGCCCTTGCCGGACGCGCAGGGCGGTGCGGAAGGCGAGGGCGGCGGCTGGCGCAGCTGGTTCGGCCTTGACCGTAAGCCCGAACCCGCTGCTGAACCTGCCGCAGCACCCGCTGCAGCGACTCCTCCTCCAAGCCGATGATGCCGATGACTATCCGTTCGCTGTTCCAGCCCTTGGTCCTGGGTGGCCTCAGCCTGGCCCTGGCGGCCTGCGTGAGCAGCGCGCCGCAGGTGGTCAAGCCGGTGGACACCACTACGCCCGCACAGCGGCTGGCAGCCGTGGAAGCCGCAGCCGGGCCGGATGACAAGGAACTGTCGGTGCAGCCACTGCGCGATTCCCAGGTTGAGGATCTGCGGCAGACGGCGCTGACCCAGCGCAAGGCCAACGATCTGGCCGGCGCGGCCGGCAGCCTGGACCAGGCGTTGCAGATCGTGGCCGGTGATCCGTCGGTATTGCAGGAACGCGCGGAACTGGCGCTGCTGCAGGGCCAGTGGGCGGAGGCGGAAACGTTCGCACGCAAGGCTGTGGACCTTGGCTCGAAGACGGGACCGTTGTGCCGTCGGCACTGGGCGACGATCGAGCAGGCGCGCTTGGCGCGGGGCGAGAAGGAGAATGCGGTGTCCGCGCACGCGCAGATCGAAGGCTGCACGGTGCCGGGGATCAAGCGGTACTGAGTTTCCAGCCAACGGCGCAGCCCCTCGTGGCTGGCTGCCAGGTCGCGCAAAAGCCGCGCTGGGCCGGGCAGGTTGGATTCGCGGGGGACGCCGTGAACCCATCCCTGGGGGCTTGGCCGCGGCATCCATGCCGCGGACACCCCCGCGAACCCAACCTGCCCGGCCTCTGACAGTTTCCGTGTGCGGTCAGCCACGGAAAAGAAAAAGAAAATCAATAGCGGGTCGCGCGCTGCGCGCACTCGCTGCGGGGTCGGATCCGTTTTCCGCAGGAGAACGGATCCGACCCCTTCTACTTTCTCCGTTACACCATCGCTTCTGCTCTGCCTTTGCATTCCGTCACCGGGAAACTGTCGAAGGCGGGGGCTGTGGGTTTGCGGGGTGTCCGCGGCATGGATGCCGCGGCCAAGCCCCCAGGGATGGGTTTACGGCGTCCCCGCAAACCCACAGCCCCCCCGCCAGCCCTCAGTACAACCCAGAGCCATGAACAAACGCTGTTGCCGTTGCCGTTGCTGTTGCCGTTGCTCCGGCCTGAAACGGGTGCCGGGCAGCGCCCGGGCGGGTATCCTTTCCATCTGATGTCCGACCTTGTCCATGCCAGCCGCGAAGCCCTCAGCGAAGGCGGCGCGCTCGCCTCCCATCTGGATGCATTCGTTCCGCGTCCTGCGCAGCTGCGCCTGACCGAGGCCATTGCCGCGTCGATGCAGCAGCGCGACCTGCTGCTCGCCGAAGCCGGTACCGGCACCGGCAAGACCTTCGCCTATCTGGTGCCGGTGCTGCTGTCCGGAATGCGCACCATCATTTCCACCGGTACCCGTGCGCTGCAGGACCAGCTCTACCACCGTGACCTGCCGCGCGTGCGCCAGGCACTGGGCGTCGGCGTGCGCAGCGCGCTGCTGAAGGGGCGCAGCAACTACCTGTGCCGCTACCGCCTGCAGCAGGCACGCGGCGAGCCGCGCTTCTCCAGCCCGGAACAGGCGGCACAGTTCCAGCGCATCCTGGCCTGGTCCGGTCGCTCGGATTCGGGCGATATCGCTGAACTCGATGGCCTGGCCGACGACTCGCCGCTGCTGCCGATGGTCACTTCCACCGTCGACAACTGCCTGGGGAACGAGTGTCCGTTCTGGGAGGACTGCTTCGTCGTGCGGGCCCGCCAGCGTGCCCAGGCCGCCGACCTGGTCGTGGTCAATCACCACCTGCTGCTGGCCGATCTGGCGCTGAAGCAGGAGGGCTTCGGCGAACTGCTGCCCGGTGCGCAGGCCTTCGTCATCGACGAAGCCCATCAGCTGCCCGAACTGGCCGCGCAGTTCTTCGGCGAGGGCTTCGGCATGCGCCCCTGGCAGGAACTGGGCCGTGACTGCCTGGTTGAAGCGCGCGGCGTGGGTGGCGCACAGTCGGCACTGCAGGAACCGGTCGATCATCTGCAGCAGGCGTTGTCTGCGCTGCGAGCAGCGATGGAGGGGCTGCCCGCGCGCGGCACGCAGTGGCGGGCATTGGCGATGCCGCAGGTACGCGAGGGTTTCGATGCGGTGATGTCCAGCCTGGTGGTGCTGGAGCAGGCATTGCAACCGCTGCGCGAAGCCGCTGCTGGCCTGGATGCCTGCCATGCGCGCGCACGTGAGGCGATTTCGCGGTTGGGCCGTTGGCTGGGGGATGAAGAACCCGCGCTCGACTTCGATGCCGATCCTGCAGAAGCGACCGCCGCCGCTGGTGACGTGCTCTGGTATGAACTGACCGCGCGCGGTTTCCGCTGCCAGCGCACGCCGATGGATGTGTCCGCGCCTCTGCGCGAACATCGCGAGCGCAGCCATGCCGCATGGATTTTCACCTCCGCTACGCTGACCGTTGGCGGCGGATTCGAGCACATCGCCACGCGCCTGGGCCTGGATGATCCACAGACGCTGGTACAGCCCAGTCCGTTCAACTGGCCCGAGCAGGCACTGTGCTACCTGCCTGAAGGCCTGCCGGATCCGGCCGCACGCGGTTTCGGAACCGCGCTGATCCAGGTGCTGCGTCCGGTGCTGCAGGCATCGCAGGGCAGGGCGTTCCTGTTGTTTGCTTCGCATCGTGCGCTGCGCGAGGCGGCCGAGGCGCTGCGTGATGGGCCCTGGCCGCTGTTCGTGCAGGGCGAAGCGCCGCGCGCGACCCTGCTGCAGCGTTTCCGCGAATCCGGCAATGGCGTGCTGCTGGGCTCGGCCAGCTTCCGCGAGGGCGTGGATGTGGTCGGCGAGGCATTGAGCGTGGTGGTGATCGACAAGCTGCCCTTCGCCACGCCCGATGATCCGGTGTACGAAGCGCGGCTGGATGCCATACGCACCCAGGGCGGCAATCCCTTCCGCGACGAGCAGTTGCCGCAGGCGGTGATTGCCCTGAAGCAGGGCGTTGGCCGCCTGATCCGCAGCGAGACCGACCGTGGCGTGCTGGTGCTGTGCGACCCGCGCCTGCTCAACCGGGGTTATGGCAAGGTCTTCCTGCAGTCGCTGCCGCCGTTCCGGCGAACCCGGGCCCTGGCCGATGTGCAGGCCTTCTTTGCGCCACAATGGGCGCCCGTGGCAGATGCCGCTGCCCCGACCGCCGCCGTGGCGGGGCCGGAGCCGGCTCCCGGCGCCACGTTCCCCCTGTTCTGACCCGATCCGATGAAACTGCTCGCCTTTGAAACCGCCACCGAAGCCTGTTCCGTAGCCCTGCATGTGGATGGGCAGGTACTGGAACGCTTCGAGATCGCCCCGCGTCGGCATGCCGAACTGAGCCTGCCGTGGGCGGAGGAGCTGCTGGCCGAGGCCGGCATCAGCCGCCGCCAGCTGGACGGCATTGCGCTCAGTCGTGGTCCCGGTGCGTTCACCGGTGTGCGCCTGGCGATCGCGTTGGCGCAGGGCATCGCGCTGGCGCTGGATCGGCCGTTGTTGCCGGTGTCGACGCTGCAGGTGCTGGCGCTGCGCGCGCCGGTGGAAGAGAACCAGATCCTGTCGGCGATCGATGCGCGGATGGGCGAGTTGTACGTGGCGCGCTTCGAGCGCGTGGATGGACTGCCGGTGGCGCGGGATGCCGAGCGCGTGTGCGTGCCGGCAGCGGTGTCGTTGCCGGAAGCCGCGTCCGTCTACGGCGTCGGCACCGGGTTTGCCGCGGGCGAGGGCGCGCTGGTCGCGCAACTGGGGGCTGGCTTGCGCCGCTTCGATGCGACGGCGCTGCCGCGTGCAGCGGATGTGCTGGCACTGGCGGTACCGGCGTTCGCGCGCGGCGAAGGCATTGCGCCGGAGAAGGTCGAGCCGGCGTACCTGCGGGACAACGTGGCGCTGACGCTGGTCGAGCAGCAGGCGGCGCGGGATGCCAAGGCGAAGGCCAACGGCTGAGCCCCTCGTGGCGGGGTGGTGGGTCGCTGACAGCAGAAGCCGTGGGTTGGCCGGGCGGGTGGGCTACGCAGGGGACGCCGTGAATACGTCCATGTAGGCTCGGGCGCGCCATCCATGGCGCTT
>Ga0256772_1000065_pt1 | contig 19174 bp, 2 predicted proteins | sample MC6MC0923MT_FD_186044 | JGI IMG/M metagenome (GOLD analysis project Ga0256772, IMG submission 186044) | Metatranscriptome of enriched soil aggregate microbial communities from Iowa State University, Ames, United States - MC6-MC0923-MT... | ecosystem: Environmental > Terrestrial > Soil >... | reverse complement strand
TCTGGCTTTGAATTTGCAGTAGTCATGAGCGGCGACCCTGACAAGTTGCAGCAGGCCGTCTATTCCGATGGCCACACTGTGGACTTGAGCCAGTGGCTCTGGAATGTGAACCAACAACGCTCAGTCGTGCTCGATTCAGCGAATCCGGCGTGGGTGTCGTTGTTGTCCGACAGCAAGTTTATATTGGAAACGTATCATCAGAATCAACGCTTTCTGGAGGAGAGTCAGTCCGACAGACAAGGCGGCGAGCAAGTTCGCTTGGAAGCCGAGGCGCATGCCGGACTGGTCGACCTCGACCTCAAGAACAATGTTACGGAGCGAAATCAGTTATTGTCTCGATGGAGAGACGAAATGCAAGCATTGACCCTGTCAAGTTCATCATTTGGTTCGCTGCATGACAAGCGTCTCATCGTACTGAAGGGTCTTTTCACGCAATGGTACCACTCGGCGTGGCTCAGCGAACAAACGCGCCACCAGTCGGTGAAAACCCAGGCCCGTCAAGCGCGCAAGCAGGCCAAGAAGTGGGCCAAGCTCAGCGACGAGCAGCGCGCGAGGGCCAAGCAACGATTGAACGAGCAGAAGCAGCGCACGTTGACCCATTCGGCCTTGATCCGACATCTGAATCAGGATGGTTCCAACTGGCTGCAGTTGTTTCAACAGACTTTTGATGCCACCAACCTGCCCAAAACCGTGGATGCCAGTGATGACGAGAGCGACTCTGAAGATGTGACGGAAGAGGAGGCCAAGAGGCTCCAATCTGGTCTTGGAAGGAGAGTGCAGGAGGACGAGGACAGTGAGAGCAGTAGCGACAGCGACAGCGAGCACGACGAAGAAGACGACAGCGATTTCGATGTGGACAGTGACAACTCCGAAGAGAAGGAGCAAGAAGTGCTCGAAGAAGAGGAAGAGGAGTGGAGTGAGAGCAGTGACGAAGAGCCGGAGAAGGCGAAGGACAGCCTAGTTGGCGGCGCCGGCATCCGAGCGATTAAGAAGGCGGATCCCAATGATCTGTTTGGCGCCCCCAGCTCTGGTGGTGGTGAGCAGCAACAGCGATGGGCCAAGCGACAGCTGAAACGCATGGCCGCTTCCGTCGCCAAGCCTCTCCAATTGTGGCCGCAGATGCCTTTGAAGAACGAGGAGGACGTCGCCAAGGGCAACGCCGAGGTATTCGAGCAGTTTATTGCCTTCCTGACTGCCGCCTTGCCTGCTTCCCCTCCTGCCGACGAAACCAAGACTTCGGCCAAGGAGACCGAGAAGGACGCCAAAGAAGCCGAAGACAAGGCCAAAGAGAATGAGAAGGAGTCGGAGAAAGAGAAAGAGAAGGACAAGGAGCAAGGGGAAGAGGATATGGTGCTGTGTACTCCGAAGAAACCTGCCTCGTCCTCGTCTGATTCTGCTGCTGTGCCCGACGCGCCCAAGATGAAACACTTCGCTTCAAAGGCTGCTGCCGCCTCCAAATCCAAGAAGACAAAGAAGTGCAAGCGCGAGGCAGAGCCACTATGGTTCCGCCACAGCGTGCTGCCCGAGGCCGAACTGACGCAGTTATACGAAAGCCTCAGCCAGCGCTTCCAGAACGAGAAGGATCCTCAGGTTCGCACCTCGGTGCTCGGTTCGCTGCTGTCGCTGTCGCTGGCCGCCGCCCGCCCCGATTTCATGCTGGCCACCATCGAACGGCTCATGAGCGCCCCTGATTCGGCCAACGAGGAGGCGCTGCTCGACAAGCTCCGACCGCTTATGGAGAAGATGGAAAAGTATCACGACGACCTCGACATCTCTCTGCCCTGGCCCGACGCCCGCGGCTCGCACTCTGTCGTCCGCTCCTCCGCTTCTGCCTCGGGCTCGTCTTCTTCGCCGCAGCAGCCAGTCAACGTGCCCCACAGCGCGGCGCAGGCGGTGGCCTCGGACGGCAACTACCTCTATGTGCACAGCGCTCTGGGACTGTGCAAGATTGGCACAGGACTGCATGGCACGCTGCGCGGTCATGTCTACGTCTCGCAGCCTTCCTATCACCCGCACGCGCGCCTGTCGCTGGCCTGCGTCCACAGCAAACTCTATGTGCTCGGCGCCGCCTCCGCTTCGGGAGCGGAATCGGGAGCGGCACCAGGATCGAAAGCGAAGGCAGCGGTATCGGCATCGGCACCAGCGGAATCGGGATCGAGTGAGGCTAAGTTGGGCAGCCAATGGCTTTCGGTGGAGGTGTTGGATTGTGAGACGTTGACTTCCGAAGGATTTGTGCATTTGGGCACGGATCCTGAATGGTCGTGTCCCAGCTCCTCGAGCGGTCCGCTGCCACTGAGCACCGACGGCCGCTACCTCTACGTGCTGCATGCTGAACAGACCTCACAGAACGAGGCCATTAGTATCCCGTTCACTCTGCGCATTCGTCACAATGCTCAACCTTCATCCTTCGCCCCCTCCTTCGGCGCCCCTGCCTCATCTGCCTCCTCCACCACCACGATCCCCTCTCTGCCTTCCGGCGATTTCCACCACCTGTTGATGGATCTCGAGCCAAAGACCAGCTACGCCAGCTTGAAGACGCAGGTGGCCAAGTTGTGTGGTGTGACTGATGATCGTGTGCGTATCATCGTCAATGGACGCGTCGTCTCCGCGGGCACGGTGTCGGAACTGCGCTCGCAAGTGGGTGCCGATGTGGTCGCCGAGGTGCAATACACGCCGCCTTCCTCTGCCTCTTCCTCCTCGTCGTCTCCTTTTGCTTTGGGCAAGGCGCTGTCGGACGAACTGAGCAAGAAAACGATGAAGATGAACCGCGCCGAGCGCGAGCAGGCCAGGCGCGAGGCCCGAGAAAAGAGGGTCGTTGAAAAGGCGGCCAAGAAAGAGCAGCAGGAGAAGGAGAAGGAGAAGGAAGCAGAACCTGCCGATAAGAAGGAGAAGGAAGAAAAAGATGCTGACAAGGAGAAAGAGAAGGAGAACGAGAAGGAGAAAGAGAAGGAGGTGGGAGATAAGAAGGAGAAGGAAGAGAAGGAAAAAGAAGGAAAGGAAAAGACGGCTGGTAGCAAGTCTGACGAGAAAGAGAAGCAAGCGGAACAGGATGCTGACAAGGACAAAGAGAAAGAGGCGGAGAAAGAAGCTGAAGAACAAGAGAAAGAGAGAGAGACAGAGCAAAAGGATGGTGAGAAGGAAAAAGGAAAGGATGAAGAGAAAGAAAAGAAGGAGAAGGTTGTGGATCCTCGCGAGTATTTGTTGGAGGGTCTGGAAAACATCAACATTGCTTACAAGCTGAAGCCGCATGTGTCTCGGGCGAGCGAGATGGTGGCGGCTGGCGATAAGAAGCCCGTGGCGTTGCCTCCTTTCGAGCTGTCAGAACAAGCCAAGTCTCGCCAAGCCACTGATCAGTCGCACGCCTCGGCCGTCCATCGTCGCCATCGCCGCTACCTGCAATCGCGCACGCTGCATTACCAACCGCCCGCGCAGCGTCGCGGCCAACCGCAACAACAACTCTTGCAACCGAACAACCAGACTCGTCTCACTGTCTACAGCTATGACCCGCTGCATCTCGTGCGCCATCCCTTGCCTGCCTCCTCGGCTGAGGATCACGAGGTGACCAGCGAATACGATCGCAACAAGGCTGAAGACGCGGCTAATCGGCTGATTTTGGGCGAGGAGCTGTGCGAGTCGTTCGGCTATATCCATTCGTTGGCGGTGTGTGTGCTGGCGTTGAGGCGATGCAACGACGACCAGAACGCCGCGGCAAGATGGCTGTTGGATCACGGCGAAAGTTTGCGTGAGACTCCTCACATGCCGCTGCGCTCGCGCATTGTACTGGCCATGGCTGAGCCTCCCTCGACTGCCGAACTTTTGTCTCGCTGCCTGATCTACACAACCAATGACCAACTTGTGCTCATGGTGCCGGCACGCGTCCTTCCCTGGACACCCGATTATCATTCGATGTGCCGCGTCTACTCGCTCAAGAACGGCGCGCTGCTCACCGACCGCGCCCTCCATTCGCAACCGGGCGTGGTAGGTTGTTTCGACTTTGTGAACGACTGCATGTGGTTGGGTTCGGTGTCACCCAACCTGTTCTTCGACCAGTACACCAACCACGGCCCCTCGTTCAAGCCGACTTTCTCGCGCGGTCTGCCCAGCTATATTCGACAGGCGGAGAAGGACAGTGATGAGTCGGCTGAGGCCAAGCCCCTGATGAGCCACGAGGTTCACAGTGCCAAGGAGTTGGTGTCGTTCTTGTTGCATCACATGACGCGCCTTGCCAAACATCGCCCCATTCTACCCGCAACACCCACATCCCTCCAGCTGCTCCAGTCGCGTCTGCTCTCGCTACGCAGCGCCATTGCCCTCACCAAGCAGGGTTTTAACGACGCCAAGAAGGAGCGTAGTCTGTACAAACGGCTGGTGAAGAAACAAAACGACGGTGCCAATCCCGGTCCAAGCCAAGGCCAAGACTCGCCGTTCAGCTCCAACCGCGATGTTTTCGGAGGCAGCAGCAGTGGACGTGGTGGCAAAAAGTCTGTGAGTGGTGGACGAGCGCAGTACCAGGCGTCCGTCGACCAGGCCGGTCGTCGCCTGATCGATCACAAATGTCGCCTCAAACATTACCGTGCTGAGTACCAGCAGTTGCGCCGTCGGCTCCAGGCCATGAAGCGCAGCGTGGGGCCTATGCAGTCAGCAAGCCCGCTGCCATATGCTGATCGTTGCGCTTATGTGTGCGAAGTGAACGACGCCACGTTCACGGCCCTTTACAAAACTATCCGCTTCTCGAGCTCATCCTGGTCCGCTTCTTCGTCTTCGCCCTCTTCCCCTGCCTCGACCTCGTTGTGCCATTTGGCTCTGTCGTTGCTGCAGGCTCACTTTGAGGCGCTGCTCAAGGCCACACCACCTCGCATGAAGATTATGGAGCTGAGTGCACTGTCCGAGCTGCGTACTTTGCTTCTCAACTTGGCCTTGCATTCTCCCGAGGCGCCGGCGAGCATCAAGGCTTTGACACTAGAGTGCGTGATCAGCGGCCTGCGCGTGCTCTACCCGACAGCCTCGCAGCGGGTAGCGTTGCTGATGGCAATGATGACTGATCAAACCGCTCCGTCTGACCAACGCACCGAGTTTTTGGACCGTCTGCTGTCGTGGTTTGCCCAACAGTCCAAGGCAGCCCATGTGTTGTTGTTGGGAGAGGAGACCGAACAAGAGCTCGACGACGAGCAGGAGAAGGAGGAGAAGCAGAGTATCGAGCCGGCGTGTGATACCGTGGGCTTTGTGCGCATGCTGATGGACCACGCGCTGGCGCACTTCCAGAAGGATTTCGATTCCTTTGTTGCCTCGTCTTCGTCCTCATCATCGCCGTCGGTTTCGTCTTCGGCGGTTGATATGACTTCCGATCGCCCGCCATCGCCGGCGATGTCGCTTCTGGTGGTGCTATTGAAGGATCTGCTGCTCTACAGTGGCGTGCTGGAGCTGCCGCCTCCCCGCGCCAACGGCGGCGGTCGTGTCTACTACGCCGCTCATCACAATAAAGCCATGGCCAACGCCAAGCCCCAGACGCCCGCATGGCCCGTCGTGGCCACACTGCTCGATGTGTCGATGGTGGTGCTGAGCGGCTGCCACACGTTGCTGAATCGCATGGCCGGCTTCGTGCAGACCTATCGCTACTCGAGTGTCGCCCGCTCCAATGCATTGATTGGCGGCCTGTGTCGCAACTCTCCGCTGATGTTGCTGCCAACGCTGATGACGGCGCTGGGCACGGAGGGACTCGTGAAGCAGATGGCGGCGGTCCATGCATCTAGTAGTCATGTTGCCCCAGTCGTGACTGACGATGCGGAAACCAAGGCTCGCCACACGATTCGCGGGCACTTGTCATCGTTGCTGCCTCTGGCTGCATCCCTACTGTCGCAGCTCGATCAGCTAAACGCCAAGCTGCCCGAAGCCCAGCTGCAGGATCATCTCTTCAGCTGTCAGTTGGCAGGTGAAAGCGCTTCGCATCAGCGCATGTCCTTTGAGACGCCTCATCCCTATCCGGCTGGCACGCAGGTGCTCAAGCAGACCTTTACCATCCCAGGCGCTTCAGGCATTGTTTTGGTGTTCGACCCCCGTTGCAGCAGTCTCGGTGGTAACGATGCGCTGCGTTTGTATTACGATGCCAATCTGAGCCGTCCCATTCCGAACGGACATTTTTGGGGTCCGTCGATGCTGGCGACCTCGGCCAGTTCCGGCCCGTTCAACCATCACGAGCGTGGTGCGTGGCCCACGGCTTACTGGGTGGCTGGAGACACGGTGACGCTGGTATTTAGTGCGCGCACGGCGGCCCGTCGCGAGGGCGACATGGACGCTGCGGCTTCAGGCGACAGCGCCCAAGTGGCTCGTCGGTTCGGTGTGCGTGGCTATGCGCGTGGTGTGCTGATGCCGCGCCTGAGCTGGACACTGGATGTAGAATGTGGTCTGGCTGGCTGGATGGCGTCGATGATTGCCGCACTGATGCGAGCCAATGAGCGCTGTGATGCTGAGTCGAGTGTTCGATCTTGGTTGGACTGCCCGCTGCTCAGCTCGGGTCTCGAACCTTCTGTTGCGACCTCTTCGGAAGCCACATCGCCGTCTTCGGCACCGCTTGCAGAATATGAAGCGTTCCTTGAGCGCTTTGTCAAGGAAGATGTTGATAGCAAGGATCCGCTGAGCGCGGCGCTCTCCAAGTTGCGTTCGCTGGTTGAATCACAAACGGCGTCTCATCCGTCGGCTCGCTTGCTGCAGCGTCTGCCCGAAGCCAAGAGACGTTGGTTACAGGCGCTGCGGGCAGTGGTGGCAGCTATGATCAAGCATGCTGGCCTTGGACCTGATACTTTGGCTTATTGCCTCAACAACGCTTCTTCCGAATTGCGCGATCTGGCAACTGTGGCTCGACGCATCGGCTTGATTGTCGAGGAAGCCAAGAAATTGCAAGGCTGGATGCTGAGTCAGGTGCAGCAGCAGCGATCGTGGGATGCGTGGTTCGCTGCGGACAAGATGGAACCTGCCGAGGTTGTTGTCCGCACCAAACTGCCTTCGTCCACCGATTCCAAACCGAAAAAGAGCAAGAAACACAAAAAGGATAGGAAGGGCAAGATGGGCAAGGAAGCCAAGAAGAAAGCGATGGCTGAGAAGCAAGATGTGGTGGAGAAAGAAAAGACGGAAGGCAAGGAGAAGGAAGAGAAAGAGAAGGAGGTCAAGGTCAACCTCGACACTGATACGCGAGAGAAGGAGCAGAATCAGACGGATGTGAAACAGGAAGAGGAACAATGGGTCGAAGAGACGCAGTTCATTTACAAGTTCAAGTTTACTGCCGAGGAGTTCCAAAGCCAAGTTGCTCGTGCGGATGTCCGTACCCTTGCTACACTCAAGCGTATCTGGCTTCATCATGCGGACAGCGATTCTGCTCCCTCGACTGCTTCGTCCTCTTCCTCGCCTTCCGCTCCTTCTGTCTCCCCACCGTCGCTGAGTCGCGAAGACATCGCCCACATGGATGTGGCGGACCTGGCGCGCCGTTTGTACGCCGTGCTGGAACGCGAACGGCTGGCCATGCAACAGACGGCGCGCGTGCTGCTGGAGGGCGTCAAGAAGGACATGGCTGCTACCAGCAACGCCACGCCATCGCTGAGCGAGGTCACGATCGAGGCGACTAAGCGTGGAGTCGTGTTGCCGCACAATGCTACCGACCATGATGTCAAAGTCAATGCCTATAATACGATTTCACAAGGGGTCTTGGAAATGTCGTTGGCCTTACTCAAGTTCCAGAGCACCCATGCCTATGTTGATGCCACGCTTTCTTCATCTTCGTCTGCATCTGCCTCTGCCTCGACCGCTTCCTCACTGGCCACCTCCCGCCATCTCGCCCTCACTCCCCTTACCACTGTTCCCGAAGATACCACCCTGCCTCCTTCGCCTTCGCCTTCGCCTTCCTCGGCTCTGCTCTCTCCGCTGACCTCCTCCCCAACGGCCGCTCTGTTGTCGCCGACCTCGGGCTTGCCTTCTCTCACTCGTACGCTTTCTGTCTCGCCTCCCACTCCCTCTTCCCCCGCTCCCGTGTCGGATGCACCGGTCCCTCCTCTCACTCGAGCAACATCAGTGGTGGGTTCGTCCGATGAAAAGGGAACAGCTGAAGGTTTCGGAGAACGTGTTGAAGACCTCAGAAGCTGGGTGAGCAGTTATCAGCGCTGGAAGAGTTGGCAAGGCGATGCCTCTTCGGCCACCACATCGGCCTCCTCGTCGTCTTCCTCTTCTTCATTGTCATCGTCTTCGCCGCTGCACGTGATCCCCGCCCTGCTCAAGCAGCACCTCGAGCCTCAATCGTTGCTCTCGACTGCCCGCACCCACCACGCTCGCGCTCAGTCGCGTTCTGTGGCACTGAATGTGCTGTATGCCATGATGCAGGCGGTGACGATGGAGGTGGGCCGTGTCAATCTGATGGGTCTGTTGTCGACTGTGTTGACCTCAGAGAATGAAGCGGAGAAGGCCAAGGAGACTTGGTCGAACAGCAGTGTACTGACTGGAGTGCAATGGGCCCCGCCTTCTCTCAAGCGCCAAGTGGCCCAGTGTTACGAGGCTGTGATCAACAAGCAGATCGCTCTGCTGGATGCCTACAATCAGTACTCTCAGCATATTCCTCTCGAGAACGATGCGCCGTCTGCTGTTTCTTCGTTCTTGAATTCCTTGTTTGCCGATATCACTTCGTCGCCACTGCCTGCGGAAGAAGAGGACAGCCAAAAGGGCAAAAAGAAGAAGCGAGTGATCAAGCCAGGATATGCCTCCAAGCTCTTGGCTCTGCAGGACATCTTTGGTCTGTCCTATCGCAGCGAGCTCCTGTCGCCTGCCACCCAGCGATCCATGTTATCGGTGCTGCGCCAGACTGTAGCCACGCGCCGCTGGGCTCGCCGTATTGCACTCGAAGTTGAACGTGATGCCCGCTCCAAGGCGCTGCGAGCTCGTTTGTTCGAGGAACAAGAACAGGCTGCGTTAATTGCGGCCGAGCGTGAGCGTGTCGAGGAGGCTGAGCGCGAAGCTGCCGACGCCAAACGTCGCGAAGAGGCGCAGGCAGAGCGAGCCAAGCGCAAGGCGGCCAAGGAGCAGAAGGCCAAGGAGCAGAAGGAGCAAGACGACAAGGAGAAAGAGAAAGAGAAAGATAAGGTGAAGAAAGAGGATGGGCAGGAAGAGCCAGAGCAAGACAAAGACAAGGCGAAAGACGCCGAGAAAGAACCAGAGCAGAGCAAGGAAGAAGTATCGGCTGAAAAGCCAGCTGAAGCGTCTGCTCCGGCATCTTCTAGTGCTTCTCCCGCTTCTTTATCTCCCTCTTCCCCTTCGTCTTCTCCGTCCCCTTCCCCCTCATCTGCTTCTCCTGTTGAGCCCCTCTCGCCTTCCTCATCCCCTTCCCCCTCATCTGCTCCTCCTGTTGAGCCCCTCTCGCCTTCCTCATCGCTCGCTTCCCCGGTGTCACCCTTGCCTTCTGCCTCCTCTTCACATATGGCACTCTCTCCGGCGCCTGCTGACGATCTGCTGTCGTTCATGGATCCCGAGCAGCTGCAAAACCTCAGTGACGAAGAGCTGGCGCGCGTGTTGGCCGGTGATGTCGACTTTTTGCAGGCGCGCTTGGAACAGGAGCCGAGACTGTCGGATGTGGAGCCGGCACGTCGTGCGGAGCCGGCCGATTTCCTTTCGCAACGGGTGTTGGATGATTTTGCATCCATTGATGAATCCCTGGCTGCCTCTGCCGCGGTCGCCGATGATCTTTCTCATCCTCCCTCAGAGCCTGCTTCTGTTTCTGCGCCCAAGAGTGCTTCGTCTGCTTCTCCTTCACGTGCGCCTCGTGCCGTCGCCTCTTCACTGAATGCCTTTGACTTTGGTGCCCCCAATTCGAGTTCAGGCTCCTCCTCTGGCTCTTCTCTGTTTGGTTCTGCTCCCGCCGCAGCGGCCTCTCCTTTCTCTTTTGGCGCTGCCTCTGTTGCTGCTGCTTCGTCGCCTTTCTCCTTCAGCTCTGGTTCTTCTTCTTCGCCTTTTGCCGCTGCGCCTGTGCCTATGAAGCTTCCGGGCGATATCAAGTCGGTTGCAATCGCCGCTGATGGTAATGACCATGACGGCGGTGACAACGATGACGAAGATGAAGATGAGCAAGTCATGTCGCTGATTGAGCGTATCGAGCAAGAAAAGGAGCGTCATCGTCGTGCGCCGGGTTCGATTCGGCAGCGAGGTGGACGCGGTGGCCGTGGTATTGGTCGTGGCAGGCGGTCGGTGGGACGTGGCGGCTTTGGCCGTCATCCCCGTGACGACGGCGATGACTACGATCAGGAGGAAGATGATGGGGAGAATCCGATCCAGGCTACATTGCTGGCTCAGTCCGCTGCCGTGCCTCGTGACTTTGAACTGGCAATGAAGTTGGTGCAAGCGGAGTGGGCTGCCCTGCGTCTCTTTGTGTCGCAGTGTTTAGAGTGGAATAGCGACATGCTGAAGGCACGCTTGGCCACAGACACTGCTGAAGTCAAAGAGCGCAAGTGCCGCGAATTGCAATCGCTGCATCAGCTCTGTTTCGTATCGCTGACACGTGAGCTGCGCGATAGCTTGTTACTCGCTTCGGCTCTGCATCGTCACGGCGTCTCTTTCCACGTGCGCCAGATGGCTTTGCATCACATGCACAGTCTGCTGTCCTTCATGATGACCATTTCACATGCTCTCCCCAAGCCTTTCCCGAGCCTCGCCTGCGCTCTGCTGTCGGTGTCCATGCCCGCGAAGCCCTGACGCCTCGTATCGTACTCCTGGCGCTGCGTCTGGCGCGCAGCACGTTGCCGGCTGTGGAACCTGAGACGTTGTGGAAGGCCTTTGTCAAGGAACAGAGCATGCTGTCTGCCGTGATTCAGACCTCTGGTGCCGATTTTGCTGTTGAAAGCAAAGAAAATGACTTGGAAGCATTTGGCAGCGTGTCCAACTATCTTGTGGCTGCTATTGGTCAGTTGCTGGGTCAGGCTCAGGATGATAGTGATTCAGTATCTCAGCCTGTGGAAAAGAAAGAAGGCAAAGAACGTGAAGAGAAGGGCTCTGTTCCGGATGCTTCGTCCTCAAATGATGATCGCTCCTTTGCTGTGGTGGCTCATTACTGCGAAACTCTGACCACTGACAAGTGGAATGATATTCTCACCAGTGACAATAGTCTGTATGAGCTTGTGACTGGTGTTCGCGGCGACATTCCTGCTTCCAAGAAAGACCTTCTCATCAAGGCTGAGGCCGATTTCCAGAATCGTAAGAAGCATCGTGAAGGCCCACCGAAGGTGACGATGGCACCCAAGGGCGGCTCTCAGGGCGCGAGCATCAATAGCGAGGGACGTTTCAGCTCACGCAACCTTTTCATCACTGCCATGGGCAACGTCTGGGTGTCGGCTGGTCGCTGGTACTATCAGGTGGTCCTGCACACCAGCGGATTGATGCAAATTGGTTGGGCTCGCAAGGAGCACCAGCCCAGTCCTCAAGCTGGCAATGGTGTGGGCGATGATAAGTATTCCTGGGCCTATGATGGCCATCGTCTGAAGAAATGGAACGCAGGTTCTGAAAACTACACGACTAAGCGCTGGCACCCTGGAGATATTGTCGGCTGCGCTCTGGATCTGGATGTTCCGGGTGGTGAGATGCGCTTCTTCCTCAACGGACGTGATCTTGGCGTGGCCTTCACCAACTTCGAAATCGGAGCAGGCCTCACCCCGGCTTTGTCCATCTCTGGTAACGAATCGGTCACGCTGCACTTTGATCCGAGCAAGATGCAGACCAATGCTGCCATGCGTTCACGCATGCCTGATGGCTATCATCCTTTGGAGAATGACAAGGCCACAGTTTCCGATCTCACCTACATTCGACGTGCCAGTCAGCTGCAAGGCCAGATTGATTTGATGGGTAGCACCATTGTCATCCGTGGTGATGAGTTCTATTGCGCATCCATGGCTCAGAAGTTGGCCGCTGCTGGAGTTAACGTCACAGTGTCGCCTATCGATTCTTTGGCGACCATGCTGGATCCCGACTCAGATGAGAACCCTAATCTGCCGTCAGTTCTACCCACTTCAATTGCCGAGGCTGCTTCTGCGAACTCGAACGCTGATTCTGCTGCGGGGGTTGCTTCTTTCCGCACCCTGGATACCATTCAGCAATCCTTTGCCAACGGCCGCGTTATCTCCTGTGTGGCTTCTGAGTATGTGGCTTTCTGTCGCTACGTGTTGCATCTCAAGAACAACACGGCCTGGAGTCAGTCCTTGTCCGACAGCTTGCAGCGTGCTTTGTTAGATGCTCCTCAAGTCTTGTCCAGTTCTCCTTCGTCTTCCTCCCCATCCCGCGCTTCCCTCTCTCTGTTGGGCTCTTTGTGCGTCTTGGGTGGCTTCGTTGAGCCTCTTCGTGTTGGTGGCATGGTCCGCGTTTCGACTAGTGGCAGCAACGATACTGTGAACACGAACGCCAGTAACTCTGGCTTGACTGGAACTGACCCAGTGGCACTGGTTCTCCAGTATTCTCTGGGTGCTCCTTCGGCTCATGTGGTGTTTGCTACGGATATCGCTGGCAACGTTGGCGGAGAGGAAGAGAAGAGAGGAGCCCATGCCAATTCAAGTGCTGTGTATGCTCAGAAGGTCAAGAGTGGTGATCTGGCTCCATCCTCGGAGCTGCAAGTGGACTTGTCGTTGTTCCCTCTGTCATCTTCTCTTTTCAGCTCGCTTCGTCAACTGATCGAATCCAAGCAGGTCGATGCTGATAGCGACCAGAGCGCGACTCAGCGTGCGATGGATGACAAGTGGCTGATTCCAGAGTTGCGCTGGCGTGCGGTCTCTGTGCTGGAGTCACTGTTGTCGAACCCCCATTCCGCTGCCATTTTGCAATCGCAACAAGAGCTCTTGAGTGAGATTGGTGCCTTGTTGCTCGCTCATGCTGCTGATTGCCCATTGGATTTCCAGCTTGAACCTGTGGCAACTATGGCGGATGCTCTGCGTCAACGTCTGTGGGATCTTGGCAACGGCCTTGGTCGATTTATGACTGCGATTCCGTTCCGTGCTCCAGAGCAATCTTCCGTGTCCTCTTCTGCTCCGGCTTCGAATTCTGCCCTGGCTTCTTCTTTTGCTGCCATGGCTGGTTTGGAAATGGCGTATGGCTCCAGCAGCTATCGAGAGGAAAAGCGCGAGGCACCGGTGCAAGATAGCAAAATGCTCAAGTACTGGGACAAGCATGTCATTCCGTATATTCAAAACTATGTGCGCGGATCTTTCAAGGACTATGAGATGGAGAACTTCTTCGCCCAACTGCGCCAGCCTCTGCGCCAAAACAACAATGCTGCTGCCGTTCAAATTGCCATGACGCTGTGTGGTGGTCATATCCCCGAGGGCTGCAGCTTCCCTGACGAAAACAAGGACTTCAGTACTATGTTCTTGGACGAGGTGCAGGTCGGTATGTTGGTGACTGTCGACCCGCATGCGCGCGAAAGCGAAGGATGGATTTCGGCGATGGAGCACACCATCAACGCCACCGGCCGCGTCAAAGCCCTGTCTCCAATCCGTGAGTTGGTGTTGGTACAGTTCTACGATGAGCAAGCGGCTCTTCAGCAAGAGTTTTGGTATGAGGTATCGACGCTGCGAAAGCCTTCGTCAACTAGCGCTGTGATGGGTGTTGTTGATCGTCTGAGAGATCTGGCCGATATTCAGCGTCGTTTGTCTTCCTACGCTTCCTCGCTCTCGAAGCTGTTGGCGCGTCGTGCTGTGTTCCGTCTGCTGTCAAGAGCAGGCCCAGCGGCACAGATGTTCTTGACCACACAGGCAAAGTCCAAGTCTCTGGCTCAGGTCTTCGAGTCTCTCTACTTGGTGGTCTCTGAGGCTTTGGACCTCGGCTCCCTTGATCAGCTGGGTGAAATCAGCACTAGCAATGACAATGAGGAAGAAAAGGGCGAGGTAGTGGCTTCGTCACAGACTCCCATGCAGTCCCTTCAACGCAACATTTCCCAGTTCCTCGCTTCTGCCGGTGGTTCTCCTAGCGATGTGTGCGAGATGGTGATGGACCACTATCGCTCTTTGCTTGAGACTGCCTCGAGCTTCACGCAAACTCACAGTAGCCTCATTGATTTCCGTCTGGCGGCTGACGCCAAGCAAGAGTTCAGCTTGCAACGTATTGCGGTTCCAGGTGCTAGTGCGTTGGTGCTGCTGTTCGACAAGAACACGCGTCTGCCTTCGGGATGTGCGCTGTCACTATTCAGCGATGAGAATTGTTCGCAGCTCATCAAATCCTATGCCTCGCCTCCTGTTTCGGACTTTGCCATGGAAGATACGAACAAGAGCGCACTGTCTCCCGTGGTGGTACCGGCATCGACGTGCTATTTGCACATCACGAGGCCTTCTGATGTCCCATGCGCGGGATCGATTCAGATCTTGCCAGTCCACAGCTCTCTGGGCTTGGCCTCGTGGTGCAGCAGCTTCCTGCTGAGCATGGGGCGTTCGTGGGCTCAGGAGGCACACCAAGGCGGTGTCATCGGCTTGTGCTACGATTTCTGCGCGCTTCTATTGTCGAACTTCAATGTGCTGTCGATGCCGCCCTCGCCGGTCAAGCAGGCCTTGACACGAGCTATTAGTCAATGGTTGTCGTGTGTTTATTTTTGCCGCAGCCTGCGCTATGCTTCGCGTGGAGCGACGAAGACGGGAGCCGCTCCCGACTCGGCCACGCCTGCTTTGTCGTTAGCCATGCCCGCTCTCCGTCGCCAAGTGTCTGCTGCTACACTGCAGACCCAAATTAGCACTCTTGCTCAGCTGAAGCAGTTGCAGGACGAGATGACGCGATTGGTGCAAACTGAGAATGAGGTCAACCCCAGCGGAGTCTTTACGTCTTACCTGCAACAAGTGGTGGATCTAATGGTGGCCTCGGACGGCCTGCGTCCTTCCGACGAGCGACTGTGCCGCCGCTTCGAATTCCCGCTGCCGGAGACGGAGGAGGAGCGCAAGAAGCGCGAAGAGGATGAACGAAAAGCGCAAGAGGAGGCAGAGGCTGAGCCCGAGATTTGGTCTTGCGCAATGTGCACCTTTGAAAACCCCATGGATGCTTCTGAGTGCGATGTCTGCGGTTCTCCGAAGCCCAAGGGTGGCGCCAAGAAAGCCGCTGGTGGTGCTGGCGATAAGAAAGATGGCGGCGCAGGCTCCAATGTATCTCAAATGTTCCACGACATGATGGCTGTGGCATCAGTCCTGCGCTATCTCAACGGCGAAGAGGATCCTGAGCTCACCCACCCGTCTCCCGACACCGAAGAGCCCAAGCGTCAGAACAGCAGCATCTCTGCTGTCCGCGCTCTCTTCGAAGCTGCTTGGCGCGAGACTATGGCTGATGCTCAGGCGTGTCACGAACGTCTGTTGGTTTTGGAAAATGTACCGAACGGTCCGTTGCCGGATGTGCGTCGCGCGATCATTCGGTCTGTTCGTGCGGTCTGTGAAGGTGTTCGTGTGCGTGCAGAGGATATCTTTGTGGGTATCGATCCTGCTCGAGCTGCTCAGATCAAGGAAGAAGAGAAGAAGATGAAAGAGGAGGCGAAGACGCAGAAGAATGCCAAGACTCAGAAGCCGAAGGAAGAGAAGCACATCTTTGCTTGGCGCCACAACCTCGATGAGAACGGCATCATGTACTATCTGGGCACTCAGCAGGGCACCGCAACATTCACGAATCCAGCTGATCTCGGCACAGTGCGTGTGACCAGCTCGAGCACTGACCCGACGTCTGCTGATCTCTCTGCTTTGTTGGCTCGTCAGCCTTGTCGTGTGATGACGCGCTCCGGTTCGAGCAACGGCTGGTTCCAGTTCGATTTCCAGGGCTACCATGTTATTCCCACGCGCTACACTCTGCGTCAAGCAGATGGCCGCAATGATCAGCCCCGAAGCTGGAAGCTGCAAGGATCGACCGATGGCAAAAACTGGGTCCAGCTTGCCAATATTCGTGATCACAATCTCAACGCGCCCAACTGCGTCTATACCTATTCTATCCCTTCATCACCGCAAACCAATCAGCGCTTCACCTCCATTCGCATCACCATTAGCAACCCCAACAATTCCGGCGTACATCAGCTGGTGTTGGGTGGCTTTGAGCTATACGGCAAGTTGGCCAAGATCCCTGCCAAGGCCGCTCCCAAGGCTAGTCCTTACTTTGCCGTGGTGGAGCTGAACTCGTCTGATGCCAAGCTGAGGCAGCAATTGATGGAGAAGCTAATGGGTTATGAGATGCCTCTCAGAGTTGGCCCGCCGTCACCTGAGGAAGAGAAGCGGGTCGAGGAGCAAGATGAACAGGAGATAGCGGAGGAGGAAGAGAAGGGCACGGAAAAGCCTGAAAGCAAAGAGAAGGAGGAGAAGGAGAGCAGTGCAGAGAAGTCTGATGCCAAGGAAAAGGATGAAAAGGAGAAAGAAGAACCCAAGAAGCCTGAGACCGAAGCTGTTGCTGAGCCGAATCAGAAACAAGATTCTGAACAGGAAGTTGAGAAGAAGGTTGAATCGAAGCCAGACCCATCTGAGACAGAGAAGCCCAAAGCAGACGCCAACGAATCGGATGACGGCCTCTTTGGATTCTCGCTGTTTGATGATGACACTCCAGCCAGCTCCGCTCCCTCAAAAGCCTCTGCGGCTGCTCCTTCGGATTCTGCCACAGCTGCTTTGATTGCCTCCGCCTCTAGTCGCCAAAAGAAGAAAAGTGCCTCCACGCCGAAGCAACCCAAAGACACACGAGCTGATCGCCCCTACTCTCCGAAGGACGACACCGATCCGGAGTCACAGGCATTTTCGTCCTCTGCGGACTCTCAAGACAAGACAGACCATGTGGTGCTGTCCGTGTTGCCGTTCATTGCCACTGATCTCGACAAGGATGAAAAGGCGCTTCTGTTCTTGCGCTCACGTCTGATGCACACGGAGGAGACCCAGTCTACTGATGAGAAGCAGCAGGATTCTGTCCCAACTCCAACCGATCTGTTCTCCCAGGCAGTGTCTGAAGTCTGTGCTCGCCATAGCTCAGACGCTGTTCTTGGCCGAGCTACTCTCAGTTCTGTCTTCCAGTATGGGGGTCAGCTGTCGTTGGAGAAGCTACAAGTGCTCTCCACGGAGAACACTTCAGTAGCTGAGCTGACCAAGACGTTGGTCTCCTATGCTGCGCAGTCGACAACACATCTGAAGCAAGTTATGCAGTGGCTGCTGGCGGCAGGCTATGATGCAGCTTTGTATTTTAACCATGCAACGACCTTCGAGCAGGCTCTGGCCAGCCAGAATCGTGGCAAGTGGACCCGTACCGCCGACATTGCGTTGATGACTTTGCTGTCGCAGATGGGAGAGGATTTGGGCGAAAGTAATATGCTCAAAGTGCAACCGACTCAGATTCGTGTGCGCCAGGAAGATTTGTCGCCATTCCCTTCACTCATTCCCGCCTTCACATTGCCTGCTCTGCGCTTGCGTTTCGCTTTCCTCAAGAAGTTCAATGCGCTCTTTGCTTCGTTGCTGCCTCTCATCGATCTTCGTCGCACTGACGCGCCGGAGAGTATTGCGGGCCTGGTTCGCGAGGCTCGTGTCTTCGTCTTCACTGGCGTCAAGACTGCTTTCTTGCAGCAGATTCTCGACCTGACGGCCGAGGCGTGCAAACCGACGCAGGTGACGCTGAATCGTGTCGAGCTGAAGCAGAAGGAGGTTCTTGGTCAGACCATTGACTTCTTGCAAGACTCATCGTTTGCAAAGAGCTTCCAGCAGCTGCGCCATCTCGATCCCTTCTTGCTGCGTCCCGTCCGTCCCCATGGTGCTGAGCCGTTTATGGCCTTCGAGGTGGTTATCAAGGGCGAACATGTGGTGGGCGAAGGTGGTCCCTATCGTCAGTTCTTTACCGATGTGGGTCGCGAGTTGCAGGATCCCATCTTCAACTGTCCGCTGTTAATTCCTTGCCCCAATAAGGCGTCCAAGTCCGGTGAGAATCGTGACAAGTTTATTTTGCGACCCTCCAGTACTTCGTCTACTATGATCCAAATGTTCGAGTTCCTGGGCTTGCTGTTTGGCTGCTGTCTGCGAACGGGCGTCCGCTTGCCGTTGGATCTTCCCGCCTTTGTGTGGAAGCCGCTGGTACATCAGGCACTTACCCGTGCTGATCTGGAATCCATCGACAAGCAAGCTGCGGAGGTTCTCAAGTTCATTGAAAAGTGCGACAAGGAAACCTTTGACAGCAGCATTAACGAATCGTTTACGACTCGCCTCAGCGACAACAGCGTGGTGGAACTCAAGTCCGATGGCGCCAATATCAAGGTCACCTATGAGAACCGCATGGAGTACGTTTCGCTTGCGATCGCCGCTCGTCTCTCTGAACATCGCCCGCAAGTCGATGCCGTTCTGCGCGGTATGGCTCGCATCTTCCCCATTCAGCTTCTCAGCCTTTTGACTGCCTCTGACCTCGAGCTGCTGATTTGCGGCAAGTCGACCATTGACGTTGAGCTGCTCCGTCGTCACACCCAATACGCAGAGGGTGTGCGTCCAGATGCCCCCCACATTGATATGCTCTGGGACATTTTGAGCGAGTTCGATCAAGCCACGCGCCGTATGTTTGTGCGTTTCGTTTGGGCTCAAGAGCGTCTGCCTGCCGATGATGCTGAGTTCGTTCGCTCGCACACTCGATTCCTGATCAAGCCTCTCTCTTCCTCCCTCTCCAATCCTGATCTTTTCCTTCCCTCCGCTGAGACCTGCTTTCTGAACCTTAGCTTGCCTGCGTATTCCTCGCCAGAGATTATGCGCCAAAAGCTGCTCTATGCGATTAGTTCCGTGGTGACGATGAGTGCCGACGAAGCGCCCGATCTGGAAGGTCGCGATGGACGGCACTCTGATGATTATTAAAGCGTGCAGCGCTGTACAGATCATGTGCGCAAAGCTACTCTATGCGATGAGCTCCGTGGTCACGATGAATGCCGACGAAGCGCCCGATCTGGAAGGCCGCGATGGACACATGACGATTGATTATTTTTGTTTTGAATTTGTATGTCTTTTGAAATATTGTTGCGTATATAATGTTGTTCCGACATGCACTCGTGAGAAATACAAATGAAAATGCTGGGCCCGTTGACTTTTGTGTTTTGCCCCGCTGGCTGGCGTGTTTAAAAATACATTCGTTCTGAAAGCGTTTTCCAGTTAATCAAGCTTTGGTTGTCTTTATTTTGGTCGTTTTGTTTCATTCTCTGTTGATTTCCAGGCTT
>Ga0256772_1000055_pt1 | contig 20428 bp, 16 predicted proteins | sample MC6MC0923MT_FD_186044 | JGI IMG/M metagenome (GOLD analysis project Ga0256772, IMG submission 186044) | Metatranscriptome of enriched soil aggregate microbial communities from Iowa State University, Ames, United States - MC6-MC0923-MT... | ecosystem: Environmental > Terrestrial > Soil >... | reverse complement strand
CTATTGAAAGTGGACATGCGGCTGGACGCCCAGCGCCGGATGCTGAATTTTGAAGGCCTGCTGGCGCGCGAAGCGGTCCTGGGCAGCATGACCTACCCGCCCGGCACCCGCGTGCTGTCCGCCCCCCCTCGCCTGCCCGGCGCGCAACCGGGCGACCTGCTGTTTTCCCCGTCGCGGGGCCGCGCCGCGCGGCGCGAGGGCGGCGAGGAAGTCTCGGCAGGCAATTCGGTGCTGCAAGCGCCGGACGGCACCGTTCGCAGCGTGTTGAGCAACCGCGAAGCGGGCGTCCTGGACGTGGCCGCCATGCGGATGGCCCCCTGACAAACCCCTGCCGCAAAGCGGTGGGATAATACGAAGCTTTCCCCCACCCGCCGCCTGATATCTGGCGGCGATTCCGTCCTGCCTACTCAAGAGACGAAGTCATGGCCGTTAATTTGCAGATCCCCTCCGAGTCCGAAATTTTTCCTGTTGCCGGCGTTGAAATCGGCGTCACCGAGGCCGGCATCCGCAAAGCCAACCGACGTGACCTGACCGTGTTCCGTCTGGCCGAAGGCACGAGCGTGGCGGGCGTGTTCACGCGCAACCGCTTCTGCGCCGCCCCGGTGCAGGTCTGCCAGGCCCATCTGGCCGCTGGCGGCCCCATCAGCGCGCTGGTCATCAACACCGGCAACGCCAATGCCGGCACCGGCGAAGAAGGCCTGAAGAAAGCCAACGACACCTGCGACGCCCTGGGCAAGCTGCTGGGCGTGCCTGCCAGCCAGATCCTGCCGTTCTCCACCGGCGTCATCCTGGAGCCGCTGCCGCTTGACCGCCTGGTCGCCGGCCTGCCGGGCGCCATCGCCAACCTGGCGGCCGACCACTGGTCCAGCGCCGCCCACGGCATCATGACCACCGACACGCTGCCGAAGATCTCGTCGGCCAAGGTGCAGATCGACGGCAAGACCGTCACCTTCACCGGCATCAGCAAGGGCGCGGGCATGATCCGCCCGAACATGGCGACGATGCTCAGCTTCCTGGCCACCGATGCCGGCATCGCCCAGCCGCTGCTGCGCAAGCTGGCCGTCGAAATCGCCGATGCGTCGTTCAACCGCATCACCGTGGACGGCGACACGTCCACGAATGACTCGTTCATCATCGCCGCCACCGGCAAGTCGGGCGTGACGGTCAACAGCGAATCCGACGCCGCCTACGCCGCCGTGCGCACGGCATTGACCGCCGCCGCGCTGGAACTGGCCACGAAGATCGTGCGCGACGCCGAAGGCGCCACCAAGTTCATGACCATCCGCGTCGAAGAAGCCGGCACCACCGAAGAAGCGCTGAAGGTGGCTTATGCCGTGGCCCATTCGCCGCTGGTCAAGACCGCCTTCTTCGCGTCCGACCCCAACCTGGGCCGCATCCTGGCCGCCGTCGGCTACGCCGGCATCGACGATCTGGACGTGTCCAACATCCGCCTGTGGCTGGACGATGTGCTGGTGGCCAAGAACGGCGGCCGCAACCCCGACTACCAGGAAGCCGATGGCCAACGCGTGATGAAGCAGGCCGAGATTTCGGTGCGCATTGCGCTGGGCCGCGGCCAGGTGTCGGACACGGTCTACACCTGCGACTTCTCGCACGAGTACGTGTCGATCAACGCCGACTACCGTTCGTAATCCGCCATGAGCGCTAGCGAGTTCACGACCCTTATCCAGCGCGCCGAGCGCGTGCTGGCGCAGCTTGAAGCCTTTCTGCCGCCCGCCACGCCCGAGATCGACTGGAGCGCGCATGCGTTCCGTTGGCGCAAGCGGGGCGCGCGCGGCTGGCTGGATGCGGTGCGCCACGTGGCGCGCATCGACATGGAAGACCTTCAGCACATCGAGCGCCAGAAGGCCACCATCGACCGCAACACGGTCCAGTTCCTGGAACACAAGCCGGCCAACAACGTGCTGATGACCGGCGCGCGTGGCACCGGCAAGAGTTCGCTGGTGAAGGCCATGCTGGCCGCCTACGGCGAGCGCGGCCTGCGGCTGATCGAAGTCGACAAGTCTGACCTGGGCGACCTGGCCGACATCGTCGAGCTCGTCGCCGCGCGCCCCGAACGCTTCATCGTCTTCTGCGACGACCTGTCGTTTGAAGAAGGCGAACCGGGCTACAAGGCGCTGAAGTCGGTGCTGGATGGTTCGGTGTCGGCCTCAGGCGACAACGTGCTGATCTACGCCACGTCCAACCGGCGCCACCTGATGCCGGAATACATGAGCGAAAACTTGCAGGCCAAGCATCAGCCCGATGGCGAAATCCATCCGGGCGAGACGGTCGAAGAGAAGATCTCGCTGTCCGAGCGCTTCGGCCTGTGGCTGTCGTTCTACCCCTTCAAGCAAGACGACTATCTGGACATCGTCTACCACTGGCTGCGCGAGCTGGGTTGCCCGGAGGCGCACATCGCGCCGTCGCGCACCGAAGCGCTGCAATGGACGATCGAACGCGGTTCGCGTTCCGGCCGCGTGGCGTATCAGTTCGCACGCGATTGGGCGGCCCGCCATGTCTGAAAAAATCGTCGACGTTGCCGCCGGCCTGATCCTGCGCCCCGATGGCATGCTGCTGCTGGGCCAACGCCCCGAAGGCAAGCCGTGGTCGGGCTGGTGGGAATTGCCGGGCGGCAAGCTGGAGCCGGGTGAAACCGTGCTGCAAGCGCTGGCGCGCGAGTTGCAGGAAGAGCTGGGCATCCGCGTCACGCAATCGCGTCCGTGGGTGACCTATGTACACGTCTATCCGCACACCACCGTGCGCCTGGCGTTCTGCCATGTCACGGCGTGGGAAGGCGAGCCGCAAGGGCTTGAGAACCAGCGCCTGGAATGGGTCGACCCCGCCAACGCGGCGTCGGTCGGCGATCTGCTTCCCGCCACCCTGCCCCCATTGCGCTGGCTGCAACTGCCCACCACGTATGGCATCAGCTCGATCGGTTCACGCGCGGGTGTGGCTGCGTTTCTGGGCCGGCTGGACGCCGCGCTTGCGCGCGGCGTGAAGCTCGTGCAACTGCGTGAACCGCAATGGCCCGATGGTGCCGGCGCGGCATCGCTGCATGAAGTTTTTCAGCAAGTGGTGAAGCGCTGCCACGCCGCCGGCGCGCGCGTGTTGGTTAACAGCGCGCACCCCGCCGCATGGTGGAAAGAAGCGGACGGCGTGCACCTGCGCACGGCGGATGCGGCCCGTTTGCACGCACGGCCCGAATTGCCGGCTGGCGCGCTCGTTGGCGTGTCCGCGCACGACAACGCACAAGTCGTCCACGCCCGTGAAATCGGCGCCGACTTCGCCGTGTTGGGCCCGGTGCTGGACACGCCCAGCCACCCTGGCGCCGCGACGCTCGGCTGGGAAGGCTTTGTCGAGGGTAATCGCGACGCGGGCATTCCCGTATTCGCGCTGGGTGGCCAGTCCACCACCACCGTGTCGCACGCACTACGGCACGGCGCACACGGCATCGCGGGTATACGCGGCGTCATCTGACTGACCTGCGGGGCCGGAAGTCTGGCAAGATGTAAGACTTATCGGCCTCGCCGTCGGCTCCTCCGACGCCGCTCCGGTTCTGATAGCCGGGTGTCCCGCGTGACGGGCCACAACTGCTCTCTCGTCATGAAGGAACATGTCATGTCCCGCCGTGCGAATACCGAGCGCCAAATCCTCAACGCCCTTGAAGCCCAGATCCTGGAAACAGGCATGGGCGGAGTCGGCATCAACGCCATCGCCAAGCGCGCAGGCGTCAGCAAAGAACTGATCTACCGCTACTTTGACGGCATGCCGGGCCTGATGCTGGCATGGATGAAGGAACAGGATTTCTGGACTCGCAACCCGGGCCTGTTGGCCGCGGATGAATCCAGCCAACGCACGCCGGCCGATCTGATTCTGACCATGCTGCGCGCGCAGATCGAAACGCTGTCGGGCAATGAAACCCTGCGCGAAGTGCGCCGCTGGGAACTGATCGAACAGAACGACGTCACCGCAACGCTTGCCGAACGCCGCGAAAATGCCGCACGCGGCTTCATCGAGCGCGTTGACGAACTTGCGCCTGACGTAGACGTACCCGCCGTCGTGGGCGTGATATTGGCCGGAGTGGTGTACCTGACCTTGCGCGCCAAAACCGCCACGCATTTTCTGGGTTTGCCGCTGAATGAGCCGGAAGGCTGGGCGCGCATCGACAAAGCGCTGGAATACCTGGTGGCGCACGGCTTCCCGGATGCGCTCAATGCCGAAGCGTTATCGGCATTGGAAGCGCGCCGCCAAAGCAGCGCGGCGTCCGGCGAACCCGTCGTGTGACCCGCTGCGCTTTCAGTTCACGGGGGCTGTCGTCGAGGCGGGAGCAGGCGCCGCCTCGGCCTGCTGAACCGCCGGCAGGCCATCCCAACCCCCGCCCAACGCCACAATCAAATTCACGCTGGCGACCAGGCGCGTGCCCAACAGGCTCAGCGCGTTGCGCTCGCTGTTCAACGCGGTGGCGTCCACCACCGCCACACTCAGATAATCCACCAGCCCGGCTTTGTATTGGTTCTGGATCAAGCGCAACGATTCGCGCGCGGACTCCAGCGCGCGGCGCTGCACGACCTGTTCGTTTTCCATGACCCGCAGCTGGATCAGATAGTCTTCGACTTCACGCAAGCCCACCAACGCGGCTTGGCGGTAGGCGGCGGCTTGCGAGTCATAGGACGCGCGTGCCTGCTCGACTTGCGCCGCGCGCGCGCCGCCGTCGAAGATCGTCATCGCCAGCGCCGGCCCCAAGGACCAGAAGCGCGCGGGCGCGGTCAGCAGCTCGGCAAACTGGCCGTTGCGAAAACCGCCATCGGCCGACAAGGTCAGCGACGGGAACCACGCGGCCTCGGCCACGCCGATCTGCGCATTGGCCGCCGCCGCACGGCGTTCAGCCGCCGCCACATCGGGACGGCGCTCCAGCAATTCAGACGGCAGGCCCACCGGAATCTGCGGCAGTTGCAGCGTGAAGACGGCGGGCGGCAGGCTGAAGTGCGACGGCGCCTGCCCCATCAGCACCGCAATCGCGTGCTCGTACTGGCCGCGCTGCCAGTCCAGGTCGATGGATTGGGCGCGCGTGCTTTCCACCTGCGTGCGCGCCACGGCGATATCGGCCTGGCCCGCCACGCCGACGGCATAGCGGTTCTGCGTCAGCTGCAATGACTTCTCGTACGCCGCCACCGTGGCATCCAGCAAGCGTTTTTGTTCATCCAGCACGCGCAGTTGCAGATAGGTCTGCACCAGCGCCGCCTGCGCGCTCAAGCGCGTGGCGGCCAGGTCGGCCAGGCTTGCCGCTGCGCTGGCTTCAGACGATTCGGTGCTGCGCCGCACGCGGCCCCACACGTCCAATTCCCAACTGACGCTGCCAGTCACGGTGTACTGGTTCGACACGTTGCTGCCGTTGGACACCGACGACGACCCGTTGCCGTTGCCGCTGCCCGCACGCGACATGCCGGCGCTTGCGCCCACCGTGGGGTAGAAGCCGGCACGCGCGGCGCGCACCAAACCCAGCGCCTGACGGTAATTCGCTTCGGCCTGGGCGATGGTTTGGTTCGACGTGTTCAAGCGGTCGACCAGTCCATTCAACGTGGCATCGTCATAGACGAGCCACCAGGCGCCGCGGTCTGCATCGTCGCGCGGTTGCGCGCGCTTCCAGCCTTCCACCTGATCCTGGCCCTGCGCCTCTTTATAGGACGCGCCCACATCGAGCTCGGGGCGTTGGTAGTCGGGGCCAACCGCGCAGGCGCCCAACAGCGCGCACAGCGCGATCGTGGCGGCGCTGCGGGGAAAGAAGGCGTTCAAAGGCGTGATGCGGATCATGTGTGTTCTATGGAATCAGGGGCGGCGTTCCGTGTGCCGCGCCCGCGCGCAGCCCAGAGACGGAAACGGTCCAGGTAGAGATAGACCACAGGCGTGGTGTACAGCGTGAGGATCTGGCTTAGCACCAGGCCGCCCACGATGGTAATGCCCAGCGGCTGGCGCATTTCAACGCCCGCGCCGGTAGCGATCACCAGCGGCAGCGCGCCGAAAATAGCGGCCATGGTCGTCATCATGATGGGGCGAAAACGCGTCAGGCACGCCTGGAAGATGGCGTCGCGCGGGGCCATGCCCTGGTTGCGCTCGGCATCCAGCGCAAAGTCCACCATCATGATGGCGTTCTTCTTCACGATGCCGATCAGCAGGAACACCCCGATCAGCGCAATCAGCGTGAAGTCATAGCGCACCAGCAGCAGCGCCAGCAGCGCGCCCAAGCCGGCAGACGGCAGGGTCGACAGAATCGTCAGCGGATGCACGAAGCTTTCGTACAGGATGCCCAGCACGATATACATCGTGACCAGCGCCGCCAGAATCAGCCAGGGCTGCTGCGCCAAGGTCTGCTGCAAGGCGGCGGCCGTGCCTTGGAAGCCCGCCTGAATCTGATCCGACGGCAAGCCGATGCGCGCGACCGCAGCATCGATCGCGGCGGTGGCCTGCCCCAGCGACACGCCGGGCGCCAGGCTGAACGACACGGTATCGGCCACGAACAAGCCTTGGTGTTGCACGCTGAGCGGCGCGTTACCGTTTTCAAGCGTGGCGAAGGACAGCAAGGGCACGCGCGCGCCTGTCGACGTAATCACCTCGACCTGCTTCAGCGATTCAATATCTTCGGCGAACTTCGGCGCCAGCCCCAGCACCACGTGGTACTGGTTCAGCGGGCCGTACATCACCGACACCTGACGCTGGCTGAACGAGTTGTTCAGCACCGTTGAAATCGTGGACATGCTGACGCCTAAGCGCGTCGCGGCCTCGCGGTCGATCACCAGATTGATCTGGCGGCCCTTGTCCTCGACGTCGGTATCCACGTCGGTGATTTCGGGAATCTTGGCCATGGCCTGCTGCACCTTCGGCATCCACGTGCGCAGCAATTGCAGGTCGCCCGACATCAGCGTGTAGTCATACGAGCCCTGGCTTTGCCGCCCGCCGATGCGGATGTCTTGCTGCGACACCAGGAACATGCGCGCGCCCGGCATGTTTTGCAGCTTGCCGCGCAGGCGGTTGATGACGACATCGGCCGACACCTTGCGTTCTTCCAAGGGTTTCAGCTGGATCTGCATGAAGCTGCTGTTGCTGCCGCCACGCCCGCCCGCGTAGCCCGTCATGCTCTGCACCGCCGGGTCCGCCAGCACGATCTTGCGCAAGGCGTTGAGCTTCGGCACCGTGGCCTGGAACGACGTGCCCTGATCCACGCGGAAAAAGCCCAGCAACTGGCCCGTGTCCTGCTGCGGGAAGAAGCCCTTGGGCACCACCATGTACAGGTAAACATTCAAGCCCACCGCCACGGCCAGAATCACCATCATCAGCCGGCCATGCGCCAGCGCCCAGCGCAGGCTGCGGCGGTAGCCATCCAGCATGGCTTCGAAGCCGCGTTCGGACCAGCGCGCCAGCCGTCCGGGCGGCTTCGGCTCTTTGGGTTCGGGCCGAAGCAGACGCGCGCACATCATCGGCGTCAAGGTCAGCGACACAACCAACGACACCATGATGGCGGCCGACAAGGTCACGGCGAATTCGCGGAACAAGCGCCCCACGACGCCGCCCATTAACAGAATGGGGATGAACACCGCCACCAGCGACAAGCTCATCGACAGCACCGTGAAGCCCACTTCACGCGAGCCGCGCAAGGCCGCGCGCATCGGGGACATGCCGCGCTCAACGTGCCGCATGATGTTCTCAAGCACCACGATGGCGTCGTCCACGACAAAGCCCGTGGCCACGATCAGCGCCATCAGCGAGATCGTGTTCAGCGTGAAGCCGCACAGGTACATGATGCAGAACGTGCCGATCAGCGACACCGGCACCGCCACGCTGGGAATGATGGCCGCCCGCCACCGCCGCAGAAACAGCAGCACGACCAGCACCACCAGCCCCACGGCGATGATCAGCGTGAGCTCGGCCTCGTGCAGCGACGCCCGGATGCTGGGCGTGCGGTCTTGCGCCACGGTCATGTTCACATCGGCCGGCATCAGCGCTTGCAGCACCGGCAACTGGGCGCGCACGGCGTCCACGGCTTCGATGATGTTGGCGTCGGCCTGCCGGCGCACGATCATCAGGATGGCGTTGCGGTCGTTGTAGAAACCCGTCTGGTACAGGTCTTCAACCGAGTCTTCCACTGTGGCCACGTCCGACACGCGCACGGGCGCGCCGTCGTTCCACGCCACAATCAGTGGCCGGTACTGCTCGGCGCGGCTGAGCTGGTCGCTAACCATGATCTGCCAGTGGTAGCGGTCATTTTCCAGCACGCCCTTGGGCCGGTTCGCGTTGGCGTTGGAAAGCGTGGCGCGCAGTTGGTCCAGCGACACACCGCGGTTGGCCAGCGCCCCCGGCAGCACGGTCACGCGCACCGCCGGCAGCGAACTGCCGCCCACGGTGACCTCGCCCACCCCATCCACCTGCGCCAGCTTTTGCGCCACGATGGTGGACGCGATGTCGTATAGCTGGCCCTGACTGAGCGTGTCGGACGTCAGCGCCAACGTCATGATGGGCGCGTCAGATGGGTTGGACTTGTGATACGTGGGGTTGCTGCGCAGGCCGCTGGGCAACAGCGAACGTGCCGCGTTGATGGCGGCTTGCACGTCGCGCGCCGCACCGTTGATGTCGCGCGACAAATCGAATTGCAGCGTGACTCGGGTGGACCCCTGCGAGCTGCTGGACGTCATTTCCGTCACGCCCGCAATGCTGCCCAACGACCGCTCAAGCGGCGTGGCCACACTGGAGGCCATCGTTTCAGGGCTGGCGCCCGGCAGGCTGGCCGACACCGAGATCGTGGGAATGTCCACCTGCGGCAACGGCGCCACCGGCAACAGGAAAAACGCCAGCATTCCCGCCATCACAACCGCCACGCTCAGCAGCGTGGTCGCCACTGGACGGACGATGAAGGGCGCCGACAGGATCATGACGCGTCCCCGGCGGCCGGCTCGCGCACGCCACGCCAGCGGCGCGACATGCGGTCGAACATCAGATAGATGACCGGCGTAGTGAACAGCGTGAGCACCTGGCTGAGCAGCAGGCCGCCCACCATCACCAGGCCCAGCGGCTGGCGCAGCTCAGCGCCCGTGCCCGTGGACAGCATCAGCGGCAAGGCGCCGAACAGCGCGGCCAGCGTCGTCATCAGAATCGGGCGGAAACGCAGCAGCGCCGCTTCGTGGATGGCCGCGCGCGGGCTTAAGCCCCGCTTGCGCTCGGCGTCCAACGCGAAGTCGATCATCATGATGGCGTTTTTCTTCACGATGCCAATCAGCAGAATGATCCCGATGATGCCGATCATGTCGAGCTCGGTCCCGCTGATCAACAGCGCCAGCAACGCGCCCACGCCTGCGGACGGCAAGGTCGACAGGATCGTGATCGGGTGGATATAGCTTTCGTACAGCACGCCCAGCACGATGTACATCGTGACCACCGCCGCCAGGATCAGCCACAACGTGCTGGTCAGCGAATTCTGGAACGCCAGCGCCGCGCCCTGGAAACGCGTTTCCACGCCCGCGGGCATGCCGATTTCGGCTTCCGCCGCGGTGATGGCCTCAACCGCATTCGACAAGGACGCGCCCGGCGCCAGGTTGAACGACACCGTCACCATCGGGAATTGATCCAGCCGGTTCACCGCCAGCACGGTACGGCCTTCGCTGATGTGCGCCACCGACGACAACGGCACTTGCCCGCCCGATGACGTCGGCACATGGATCTGGCCGAGTGATGACGGGTTCATCTGAAACTGCGGCTGCACCTCCAGCACCACGCGGTACTGGTTGGACTGCGTAAAGATGGTGGAGATCAGCCGCTGGCCGAAGGCGTCGTACAGCGCCTCGTCGATCACCGCCGCCGTGATGCCCAGGCGGGACGCCGCATCGCGGTCAATCTCAACCCAGGTCTGCAAACCATCGTCTTGCAGGTCATCGGTAACGTCCTTCAAACCCGGCACCTGACGCAAACGGTCCACCAGCTTGGGCGTCCATTCGCTCAGCACTTTCAGATCGGGGTTGGACAGCGTCATCTGGTATTGCGTGCGGCTGACGCGGTCTTCAATCGTCAAGTCCTGCACCGGCTGCATGTAGACGGTCAGCCCGTCTTGCTTGGCCAGCGATTCCTGCAAGCGCGCCATCACCGCGCGCAAGTTGCCGCTGCGTTCGGCTTGGGGTTTCAGCGAAATCTGCATGCGGCCGGCGCTAAGCGTGGCGTTGCTGCCATCCACCCCGATGAACGAGGACACGGCCTGCACGTCAGGGTCTTCCAGCACCAATCGCGCCGCGGCCTGCTGGCGTTCGGCCATGGCGGGAAAGGAGATGGACTGCGGCGCCTGGGTAATGGCCTGGATCAGGCCGGTGTCCTGCTGCGGAAAGAAGCCTTTGGGCACGACCATATACAGCACCACCGTCAACGCGAACGTGCCCAACGCCACCAGCAGCGTCAGCGGCTGATGGCGCAACACGACTTGCAGCATGCGGTCATAGCCGGCGATGACGCGGTCGATGAACTTGCCCGTGGCCGTGTGAAAGCGGCCGTGCTTCTGTTCCGATTCGGCGCGCAGCAAACGCGCGCACATCATTGGCGTAAGCGTCAGTGATACGACCAGCGAAATCAGGATCGACACCGCCAGCGTAATGGCAAACTCGCGGAACAACCGGCCCACCACTTCCGTCATGAAGAGCAGCGGAATCAACACGGCAATCAGAGAGAACGTCAGCGAGATCAGCGTGAAGCCGATCTGGGACGCGCCTTTCAGCGCGGCCTGCAACGGCTTTTCGCCCTCTTCGATGTGGCGGGCGATGTTCTCGATCATGACGATGGCGTCGTCCACGACGAAGCCGGTGGCGATCGTCAGCGCCATCAGCGTCAGGTTGTTGATCGAGAAACCCGCCAAATACATGATGCCGAACGTGCCCACCAGCGACAGCGGCACCACCACACTGGGGATGAGCGTGGCGGTCAGGCTGCGCAGGAACACAAACGTCACCATGACGACCAGCGCCACGGCCAGCAGCATTTCGAACTTCACGTCTTCGACTGAATCGCGGATGGTCTGCGTGCGGTCAGACACTACGGTCACGTCCAGCGTGGCCGGCAGGGCCGCGCGCAGCTGCGGCAACAGCGTCTGGATGCGGTTGACCACGTCAATGACGTTGGCGCCCGGCTGGCGCTGGATGTTCAGCAGGATGGCGGGCTTGTCGCCCGCCCACGCCGCCTGCCGCGTGTCTTCGGCGCCTTCGACCGCGCGCGCCACGTCAGACAAGCGCAGCGGCGCGTTGTTCTTGTAGGCGATGATCAGGTCGTTGTAGTCGGTGGGCGACTTCAGCTGATCGTTGGCGTTGATGGTGGTGGAGCGCTGCGGGCCGTCAAGATTGCCCTTGGGCTGGTTGACGTTGGCGCCCACGATGGCGGTGCGCAGGTCAGATAAGGCCAGCCCGTTGGCCGCCAGCGCTTGCGGATTCACCTGCACGCGCACGGCGGGGCGCTGTCCGCCCGCCACGCTCACCAGGCCCACGCCCGGAATCTGCGACAACTTCTGCGCCACCCGCGTATCGACCAGATCGCGCACCTGCGGCAAGGGCATGGTGGGCGAGGTGATGGCCAGCGTCAGCACGGCCGCATCCGCCGGGTTTACCTTGTTATAGGTGGGCGGCACGGGCAGGTCGCTGGGCAGCAGGTTCGACGCCGCGTTGATGGCGGCCTGCACCTGCTGCTCGGCCACATCCAGTGGCAGCGTCAGGTTGAACTGCATCGTGATGACCGACGCGCCGCCCGAACTGGTGGACGACATCTGGTTCAGGCCCGGCATCTGCCCGAACTGGCGTTCAAGCGGTGAGGTGACCAGCGAGGTCATGACGTCGGGGCTCGCGCCCGGATACAGCGTCACGACTTGAATCGTCGGGTAGTCCACCTCGGGCAACGCCGACACGGGCAGCATCCGGTACGCGATGAAGCCAGCGATCAGAATGGCCACCATCGCAAGGGTGGTGGCCACGGGGCGGAGGATGAACAGACGCGACGGGCTCACGATGGTCTCGGCTTACTTGGTGGCGGGCGTGGTGCCGGCCGGCGCGCCCGCGCCCAGCGTCTTGTCGCGCGTGGCGGGAATGACTTCGGCGCCGCCCACGATTTCCACCTTGGCGCCTGCGCGCAGGCGGTCGGTGCCTTCGGTGACAACCCGGTCGCCCGGCTGCAAGCCTTCGTTCACGGCCACCATGCCGTTGTTGATGGCGCCCAGCTTCACCTGCCGCACCACAATCGTGTTGTCCGGCTGCACCAGGAAGACAAACGCGCCGGCCGAGCCCTGCTGGATGGCGGCGGTGGGAATGGCGGTGACATCTTTGCGCGTCAGCACATGCAGGCGCACGTTGACGAATTGATTCGGAAAGAGCGCGTCGTCGGCGTTGTCGAACTTGGCCTTGAGCTTTAACGTGCCGGTCGTGACGTCGATCTGGTTGTCCAGCGTTTCAAGCACGCCGGTCGCGATGCGGCGGGTGTCAGCGCGGTCATAGGCGTCAACCTTCAGCGTCTGGCCGGCCGCGATTTCGCCGCGCACTTCAGGCAACTGGGTTTCGGGCAGCGTGAACACAACTGAAATCGGCTGCGTCTGCGTGATCACGACCAGACCATTGGTGTCGGCGCTGGACACGAGGTTGCCACGGTCCACCTGGCGCAGGCCCAGCCGGCCGCTGATCGGCGCGGTGATGCGGGCGTAATCCAATTGCAGCTTGGCGTTGTCCACGTTGGCCTGATCGCTTTTGACGGTGCCTTCGTACTGGCGCACCAGCGCGGCTTGCGTATCGACCTGCTGCTTGGCGATGGAGTCTTGCTTGAACAGGGCCTGATAGCGCTGCAAATCGCGGCGCGCGTTTTCCAGCTGCGCCAAATTCTGCATCTGCGTGCCGCGCGCCTGATCCAGCGCCACCTGGAACGCGCGCGGGTCGACTTGGGCGAGCAGGTCGCCGGCTTTGACTTGCTGGCCTTCCTGGAACGCCACGTCGACCAATTCACCGCTCACGCGGCTGCGCACGGTAACGGTGTTGTAGGCGGTGACGGTGCCCAGCGACTTCAGGTAGATGTCGATGTCCTGCGTGGCGGCGGTCGCGACCCGTACCGGCACGGGCAGATTGGCCATGGCAGCCATGGGGGGCCGCCCGCCCGCAGCGCGCCCGCCTGGGCCTGCCGGGCCGCCTTGCTTGGCCGAGGGCCGCAGCACCAGCCAGGCAATGCCCGCCACAACAAGCAGCAACACCACGCACACGACGATGCGGCGGCGGGTCCAGCGGGAGGGCGGGGAAACAGGACGACTTTCGGACATGGAACGGTTCCGGGCACTGACGGAGGAAAGCCGTATTGTCTACTAGTCGGTCGGGATTTCTACCATCACGAGGCCGAGTTGAAACTGGCCGCAACAGGAATCGGTCTCAAGAACGGGGGGGATAAGCGCTGGGACCCACCCTAGGAACTGCACAGCGTCATTTGAAACGCCACATCACGGGCGACTTGCTGGGGTTTGAATTCGCCGTCTTGTGTGGAAAAACGTATCCAGATCATGTACTTATTGGCACTGATCTCGGGAAATACGCCTTCGGTGGGGTCCACCCACACCCGCAGCAGCTGGAATTGCTTGCCGCCCAGCATCTGCTGGTAGGCGCCCTGCTCGGCGACGATATCGGTCTTGCGGCCGGACTCGCGCAACAGACGCAAGGCCAGGGTCAAGCCGTCGTAGAGGGCGGTGAAGGGCGAGAGCCAGGCCTGCAAGTCCGCGCAGCGGGCGGCTTCGGATTTGTTCTGCCAGGCGAAATACGAAGGCATGTCCACTTGCGTGGCGCTGCCTGGCACCGACAGGCGGCCGCGCAGGCTGGTCAACCATTCGTTTTCGCGCAACGACTGGCCGGTCTTGCCGGGTGCGGCCAACGCGCTGGCCACTTTTTCCAGTTCGCGCAACATGGCTTCCAATGCGTCTTGCGCCACGCCCGGGTGGTCGCGCAACCCAACAAGCGCCATGCGCTGGCGCTCAAGGTCTTGCAGCACGGCGCCTTTGACGTCGGTGCGTTCACACGCGTCGAGCAGATCGAACAGGGATGTGACGGCAACCTGGTGTTGGCGTGAGTCTCCCTCGCGAGCAAAGAAGAACAACCTGTCGAACAGGTATTCCAATCGCAGATAGGCGCGGATGCGCTCATTGAAGGGATATTCGTAAACGATCACGCTTTTTGACAGGCCCATCAGTGGTCGGCCAAGCGGCCGAGAGATTCAGGGGTGCCGGCCAAGCTTGTCGCTTACCGGCCCGTTGTGGTCGCCAGCAACAGCCAGCGGTCATGCAAGGTCTTCGCCTGCGCGCGCAATTGCTCTGGAGTCGTTGCGCCGTCGTTTGTGATGACGTCGTCGGCAGCCTCCAGGCGGCTTGCCCGCGCAGCCTGTGCCGCCATAATACGCCTGATGGCTGGCTCCGTCAGCCCGCTGCGCGACTGCACGCGCGCGACCTGTGTGTCGGGGTCGCAGTCCACCACGCAGATGCGATCCACACGCCCTCGCCAACGCGGCAAGGACTCCACCAAAAGCGGCACAACAAACACCAGATACGATCCGGTTGCAGCGGCTGCCTGACGCTTGGTTTCTTCAGTAATGGCAGGATGCAAAACCGCTTCCAAACGCAACCGGACTTGCGGGTCAGCGAACGCGCGTTCGCGCATCCATTCGCGGTTCAAGGCGCCATCGGGCGTCAAGGCATCGGGGCCGAATTCGCGTTCAATCGCGGGCATGGCCGCGCCGCGCGCAGCGGTCAAGGTCCGCGCGATTTCGTCGGTGTCGACCAGCGTTGCGCCCCATTCGCCCAGCATGTCCGCCACGCGGGACTTGCCCGAGCCGATGCCGCCCGTCAGACCAATCTTGAACATGCCATTCATCCCTTTCTTGCTATCGGTTGTGGCCAGCTGTTGTGGCCAGCCGTTCTTGCTGCCCGTTCTTGGCGATGCCGTGCTTACTTAGCGCATGAACTAGCGCATGAATTGCCATAGGCCTTGATCGCCGCCCAGCAGCAGCATCACGATACCGGCCAACGCCAGATAAGGCCCGAACGGTAAAGGCTGCCCCCGGCTGGCGCGGCCGCTTAACGTCAAGGCGCCCCCGATCACCACGCCCACCAGCGATGCGGCCAACAACAACATAGGCAGAGACTCGACACCAAACCACGCGCCCAGCGCCGCCAACAGTTTGAAGTCGCCATAGCCCATGCCCTCGCGCCCGGTCAGCAGGCGGAACACATGGAAGATAACCCACAGGAAAACATAGCCCGCGACCGCGCCGATGACGGCTAGCGGCAGCGTGGTGAACGTATCGAACAGATTGATCAGCAAACCCGCCCACACCAGCGGCTGGGTCAGCACGTCGGGCAACAGCGTGGTTTCGAAATCGATCCATGCCAGCGCCACCAGCATTGCCGACAAGCCCATGGCGAACAGCGCGATGGGCGTTGCGCCGTAGCGCCATGCACAGGCGGCGAACAAGATGCCGGTAAGCAGTTCAATGGCGGGATACCGCAAGCTGATCGCCACCCCGCAAGCCGCGCATCTGCCGCGCAGCATCAACCAGCCCGCTAGCGGGAGCCTTCGCCAACCGGTAATGGGTGCATGGCAAGCAGGGCAATGCGACGCCGGCCGAAATAGACCGTCGGGGCTGTCGGGCCGAGCCTTGCCCACCGCGTCCAGGCATTGCGCTTGCCATTCGCGTTCCATCATGCGGGGCAAGCGATACGTCAGCACCGTCAGCCAATTGCCCACGGCCAGCCCTGCCAGCGCCGCGATGCCAATGAAAAGCCACAAGGGCATATCGAAGACCTGATGCACGATGCTCATGCTCCGGCCGAACGTGCGCATGCACGCGGCTCAACCCTTGGGCTGATGACCAAAAGGCAGGCGGCCTGACCACGGCCGTGTCGTAAATTGTGCATAAAGTGCTGACAACACCCAAGAGTGACTAAGGGAACGTATCGAATCTTCGCATAAGTGCGTAAAATCGGAGACAGACTCAATTCACGGATAAGCTGCCATGACCGCCCGCGTCGATATCGTCACCCGATCCCGCAAACTTAGCGTCATGGGGCTGCTGCTGGCAGGTACCGTATTAGGCGCCGCAGGTTGCGCTCAGCAGAAAAGCGAAGGGTATTACGACCCGCCCGTTGAAAGCACAGTGACCGATGCTCAATACCAGGGTTCGGGCGCTGGCTACCGCAGCGTCATCCGCGCGCCGTCGCAGGTGCAGATCGCCCTGAAGCCCGATGCGCGCAAGCCGCAAAACCAATCTGGCCAAGCCGCCGCCGGGGCTCAAACCACCGAAGACGGCCAAGCCGTTCCGGAAGGCGCGGAACACACCAGCTCGAATACTTCCCCCGCCCCGGCTCCGGCCGCAGCGCCCAATGCCGCCGCGCACAGCCTGGTGCCGCAGCCGCAGACCTACATGGGCACGCTGCCGTGTTTCTCGCCCGCCATGCAATGCACGGCGCAGCGCGTCACGCTGACCCTGGCGCCCAATGGCCGGTGGCGCGGCCGCACGGCGTATCTGGAAAATGACCCTAACAAGGGCCCCGCCGTGACCGAACAAGGCTGCTGGGACGCCACCGACGAGCGCCCGCCGCGCGTCATCCTGATGGACGGCAAGGGCAACGCCCGCGCTGAATTCCTGGTGGCCGCCAACAACGTGCTGCGCGTGCGTTCCATCGCGGGCCAAACGCCGAACCTGAACTACAACCTGACCCGCCAGCCGGACCTTGACCCGATTGACGAGTTGGCCAAGGCCCAAGCGCCGCAGTGCCCTTGATGGTTTGACGGCCCGCCGCCAGCGATCTGGCAGCGTGGCTGAATCAGCGCCTGCCTGAGCCGGTATCCGCCGGGCCCGCCGAACTCCCTGTTCGGCGGGCCCGATTCTTTTGGCGCGAGCACATTCAGGGATCATGGTTCTGGTCTCCTGATTCAGCGGGGTACGCGCCGTATTCCGCCGACGGCTCGTGCAGCACATGGCGGGCCATCGCCGCGGACTTGACCGAGATTGCAGCAGCAGTGGCAGCAGTAGCTCCAGCCCCATCCGCCACATCGTCACCCGCGGCGTCCAGTTCCACCGCATTCAGGATGGGCGACGACCCCGAACGCCCGTGGGCGCACAGGCGGCAAGCCAGTTGCATGGCGTTGCGGGCGTCGAGCTTGGCGAATATGCGGGCGCGATGGGCTTCGGCGGTGCGCAGCGAAATGCCCAGATCGATGGCGATGACCTTGTTGGGCCGGCCCGCCGCCACCAGGCCGACGATTTCTCTTTCGCGAGGCGTCAGCGTGGACAAGACCGATTCAAGATCGTGACGGGGAACTTGCATGGGCGACTCATTTTTGCAATGTAGGATTACAAGAAGTCTGCCCGGCCCCCTAAAACGGCGGAAGCTAGCAATTCTGTCAGGGTCGGGCCGCCGCAATGGCCACAAGACCCTCGCGCGCCCCGCCCTGCATCGGATATCAGGCCGTGTAGACCAGTTCCAGATTGTCGATCAACCGCGTGGCGCCTAGCTTTGCAGCCGCCAGCACCACCACGGGTTCGCCGGCTTGCAAGTCAGCGGCCTCGGGGCGTTTCAGATCACGTTGACGGCGCAGCGCCACGTAGTCCACCTTCCAGCCGCGCTGGGTCAGATGTGCAGCGGCGTCGCGTTCCAGGGCCAGCGCGTCGCGCTCGCCTTGCGCCAACCGATGGCCGATGTTTTGCAGCGCGGCATACAGCGCCGGCGCCTCGGCGCGTTCGCCTTCGGTCAGATAGCGGTTGCGCGACGACAGCGCCAGGCCGTCATCGGCGCGCACGGTCTCGTGCGCCAGCACTTCCACGGGCAGCTGAAACTGGCGGCACATGTTGCGCACCACCATCAGCTGTTGATAGTCCTTCTTGCCGAACACGGCCACGCGCGGCTGCACGCAAGAGAACAGCTTCAACACCACCGTGCTGACGCCTTCGAAGAAACCGGGGCGGAACTCGCCTTCCAGGATGTCGCCCAGATCGTCAGGCGGCTGGACGCGGAAGTTCTGCGGTTCGGGATACATCTCGCGCTCGTTCGGCGCGAACAGCACGTAAACGTCGCGCGCCTGCTCCAGCTTTTCGATGTCGGCCGCCAGCGTGCGCGGGTACTGGTCGAAGTCTTCGTTGGGCCCGAATTGCAGGCGGTTCACGAAGATGCTGGCCACCACGGGGTCGCCGTGCTGGCGCGCCAGCTTCATCAGTGACAGGTGGCCTTCGTGCAGGTTGCCCATCGTAGGCACGAACGACACGCGGTTCTGTCCGCGCAGGTGATCGCGCAATTCCTGGATGGTGTGTACGACTTTCAAGGGGACTCTCCGGGGTTGGGGGCAGCCCGGTCAGGATCAGGCCGCGACCGCCGCCACGCTGGTATAGGCCAGGCGCACGTAGATGGGCGCATAGGGCTCGGCCTGCGTGATCTCAAGCAGGGATTCGCGGGCCAGCTCCAGCATGGCGATGAAATGCACAACGACGACCGCCGCGGGCGCGCCTTCGCGGACGCGCTCCATGAACAGGTCGCCGAATTCCATGAAGCGCACATCGTTCAGGCGCCGCAGGATATGCGTCATGTGATCGCGCACGGACAGCTGTTCGCGCGTGATGTGGTGATGCTGGTTCAGCTTGGCCCGCTTCATGATGTCGGCCCACGCCTGGCGCAGGTCGTCCACGCTGACTTCGGGCATCATGCGCTCGACGCTGAGATCCGCCACGGCCTGGCTGCTGACGAAGTCGCGGCCCAACTGCGGCAGCTTGTCCAGCTTCTGGGCGGCCAGCTTCATCTGTTCGTATTCGAGCAGGCGGCGGACCAGTTCAGCGCGGGGATCTTCGGGCTCTTCGCCGGTGTCGGTCTTTTTCACCGGCAGCAGCATGCGCGACTTGATCTCGATCAGCATGGCGGCCATCAGCAGATATTCGGCCGCCAGCTCCAGATTGGTGATGCGGATCTGGTCCACATAAGACAGGTACTGCCGCGTGACATCCGCCATCGGGATGTCCAGAACGTTGAAGTTCTGCTTGCGGATCAGGTACAGCAGCAGGTCCAGCGGCCCTTCAAACGCCTCGAGGAAGATTTCCAGCGCGTCCGGCGGAATGTAAAGATCCGTCGGCATCTGGAACAGCGGCTCGCCGTACAGGCGCGCGAACGCCACGCTATCGACGGTGTCAGGCGTGCTGTCCACAGGTGGCGCCACCAGCTTGGCTAACGCCTCGCCAGGAACTGAAGGGTTTTGGGACATGTCTGCCGCAATGCGATCAGTCTGCCGAATACACGTAGGGCTTTTGCGGCACGCGGGCGGCGCGGAAGCCTTCCAGCAGCTCCGAATCTTGCGGTTTATCCCAAAGACGGGCGCGGCCTTCGCGCTGGCGTTCTTCCGTGCCAGGGTGCGACTGCTTGAAGTCTTTCAGGAAAAGGGTGATCTCGGATTCGTAGTTGGTCGCCATGGCACCAATTTCAGTAGGTTGCAGATCTGAGGAGTTTACTTCACGCGGGGCCAATCCCCCGGCGTTACAATCGTCAGGCATCCAACGCCCCCTCCCGCCATGTCAGCCGAATCCGCAGCAGCCGCCAATCCCGCTCCGCCCTCAACCCCGGACGCGGTGCGTGCGGCCCGCATGATTCCCTTTATTGTGGGCTGTGCGCTGTTCATGCAGATGCTGGACGCCACCGTCGTGGCCACCGCCCTGCCGGCCATGGCCCGCGCGCTGGGGTCCACACCCGTGCGGCTGAATGTGGCCATTACGTCCTACCTGTTGTCGGTGGCCGTGTTCGTGCCGGTCAGCGGCTGGGCGGCCGACCGCTACGGCGCCCGCCGGGTGTTCGTGGCCGCCATCGGCCTGTTCACGCTCAGTTCGGTCGCCTGCGCAATCTCGCAAGACCTGCCCCAGCTTGTCGTCGCCCGGGTCATCCAGGGGATGGCGGGCGCGATGATGGTGCCGGTGGGCCGCATCATTCTGCTTCGCACGGTGCCCAAGCAGGACTTGCTCAAAGCCATGTCGTTTTTGTCCATCCCGGCCCTGCTCGGCCCGGTGATCGGGCCGCCGCTGGGCGGCTTCATGGTGACGTACATGTCGTGGCACTGGATTTTCCTGATCAACATCCCCATCGGCGTGCTGGGCATTGCGCTGGTGCTGCGCTACGTGGCCGAGATCAAGGAAGAGACCGCGCCACGCCTGGACTGGCTGGGATTTCTGCTTAGCGCCGTCTGCCTGGCGGCGCTGGTCAGCGGTTTCGAGGCAATTGGCCGTGACATCATGCCGCTGCCGATGCTGCTGGGCCTGATCGCCGTGGGCGCGGCCTGCGGCTTTCTGTATGCGTGGCACGCCCGGCGCATTGAACATCCCATCATCGACTTGTCGCTGATGCGTATCCCCACCTTCGCCATTTCCACGCTGG
>Ga0256772_1000054_pt1 | contig 20508 bp, 19 predicted proteins | sample MC6MC0923MT_FD_186044 | JGI IMG/M metagenome (GOLD analysis project Ga0256772, IMG submission 186044) | Metatranscriptome of enriched soil aggregate microbial communities from Iowa State University, Ames, United States - MC6-MC0923-MT... | ecosystem: Environmental > Terrestrial > Soil >... | reverse complement strand
TTGCCGGATGGCTGATTGCGCTGCTATGGCCGAAAAGCAGCGGCACGCCGTCGATTGGAGGCGGTGGCTACGATCTGTCTGATTGGGTCTACACGCTGGCGTTGCTGGCGTTCACGGGGCTGTGGACGGTAATTGCGGGGATCGTGGGGATGAGCCGTGGAAATGCCCATGCGGCCAAGCGCGCGTATACATTGGCGGCGATCAGCGCGGTGACGTTCGTGGCGTCGGCGATTGCGTTTGGGGGCAACCTGCACTAAGGGCGGAGGGGCTTCGCCGCGGTTTTTGGCTACACCACCGCCAAGCAAAAAGCCCGCTGAAACTTGCGTTTCAGCGGGCTTTTCACGAGGAATTCTTGGTGCGACGGCGAAACTCGAACTACATAGGTAAATTCCACCGCTCATCGGTGAAACCTACTCAAAAACATACTCAAATTTGACTGTCAGGCCGCTTCTTCGTTGCCAGAGCGACCCGCTACAGGGCCTGCTTCTTCAAGACAACACCGCCCTCTAGTTGCCAACTGCCAAAGTTATTTTGTTGTTGATCCGACACGGCAGCCGCCCCTAAGCTGGTTTTAGCACGCCTGAGTTCAGCCCTCGGCGCGCCCCTCAACCAGCGCCGCAACGCTGCCAGAAAGACGACTGCCTCAACGGCGATCTGCACTTTCCGCCTCTCCCAGTTTGTCCATTGAGTGCCCCTGATGTCCCTGGGCGGCTTCGTTGCGCGCACCTGAAACGAAGGAATGTGTCATGCCCAACATACCCAGCACCGTAACCTCGACCGCAGACGGCTTCCAGCCCGCCTTCGCTCGCGTCGCGCAGAGTGGCGACTTCGATTGTGCCTTCGCGTGCATCGCCAGCATCACAGGGAAGCCGCTTGCAGAGGTCCGCGAGCTCGCAGTGAACAGGTTCAAGCATCCCGCGCATGGTCCCTACTGGATCACCGAAGACCTGATTGCCGGACTTCTGGCGCACTACGGCTGGGTTGCCACGGTCTACAAAGAGGTAAGCAAGCTGGCGGATGTTCCGGATCTGGCCATCCTGATGGTGGACTACGACCCCGACAAGGAGATCGGCCGTCACGTACTGTTCCACCGTGCGTCGGCGAGCCACTCGCCAAAGACCACCATTGCCTACGTGATTGACCCTGCATACTGGGTCGAGACGTCCGCGCATGTCCGAACTGACCTCAAGCCGCTTGGCGCGGCCTGGTACATCGACGTGCATCCCATGGCCACGAAAAGCGCCGCCGGCAAGTAGAGCTAGGGGGTGACCAGCTCCGCCATCGTGACATCGAGTGCGGCCGCGATGCGTTCGATGTTGGCGATCGATAGATTGCGTTCCCCGCGCTCCACAGAAGACACGTAGTTCGGATGCAGGCCCGCCCTTTCAGCCACCTGCTCCTGAGTTAGCTGCTTTTCTTTGCGGATGCGGCGCATATTCGCGGCAAACAATGCCTGCGCATCACACTTTTGCGTTGGGTTAGACATGCCGCAGTTTTTCTTATCCCTTCCCCTCATTCCACACACTTTGGGTTTGGTTTTGGTACATTCAGCCCTACAACCAAACCCAAAGTGTGATTTTCAAACTCTTAACCCTCGATATGCAGATCCAACAACAAACGTTCAGCAGACTCCGCGCACGCAATGCGACCCTCGCCCTGGCAGGAATATTTGCGGCCCTTCTCACGACAGGCTGCGGTGCGGCGGCACCAGGCAATGCGGAAGCCAAGAACTTCCTTGAAGGTCGATTCTCTGGCTGCCCTTTGTGGACCATTTCGAACGCCAGGAAGATCGACAGCGTCCAGCGGGGCGACAAGTACCAACTCGATTACGAAGCTACCCTGACGATCCGAGAAGACTTCGCCCGCAGTACTTACGCCAGCGTTCGCGGATTCGTCGATGACCCTCGCAACAAGCCTTGCATGGGTGAGATGGGGAATGTCGTTGCAGGCATGGCAGGCGCTGTGAACCCGCAAACGCGACAAACGGTCCTGCGAGGCGCAGTGCTACTGATCCAGTCCGAACAGGGCTGGCGACTACTCAGAGGGCCCGAGGAAGAATTCGTCATGCCCGGCCGCTAGCTAAACGCCCGTTCTGTTTTCAGTCCTACTCTTTAAGGAATTCATGATGCGTTCGTACGCGTTGGCAGTACTTTTAGCTCTCACCAGTCCCGCCGCCCTGGCAGAAGTCGCGGGCAAATACATCAAACAAGGCGGCGAGCTAATCGTCAAAGAATCCCAGCAAGGCGTCCAGTTCACCTTTAACACCAATGTGGGCGCCCATGCATGCAGCCTGGGAGAAGACGAGCCGTTATTTGCTCGTCCCATTGACGGGACCCGAGCTGCCTGGACGTCGGAAGACCCGGCAGACCAGTGCGTCGTGCTGTTGAACTTCTCCAATCGCGCCGTTCAAGTGACCACGAAGGGATGCGACAGCTACTGCGGCATGAACGCTGCCGGTTCTATGGCAGGCAAGTACAGCCAGAAGTAACCCTCTCGACTAGCAGCATCCTCTGCGGGAGCCAAGGCCACACACCTTGGCTCTTTTGCATTTCTGGTACTCAACTTTTTCTTGCCAATCCAGAGCGAAAGCCCATGCAAGCACCTCACTGTGACACTTCCTCAACTACGCAGCGCCGCAGTCTACCCATTCAACTTGGTCAAGTCGTAGCAACTCTGGGCGCATTGAACCTATTGCGGCGCGCGAACCTGAACCCATTCCAGATGCTGTCGCGCCACCGGTCAGGCGATTGGGGCGATGTGCCAATGGAGGATTCCTTGGCCAACGAGGCAGCGGCTATACATGGCAACCGCGTCATATCCTCGTATGAAGTAGCGGGCGAGCGGCTATGGGTCATCACCGAGGCCGACAGGTCCGCTACGACGCTCCTGCTGCTAAAGGAATATTGAACATGGGCTCGAACCAAAATTCTTGTAAATCAGCCACGCATAGAGCCCCATTGCGTGACCTTTGCGCGATGCTCTGCTTGTTGCCAAAGACTGCAGATCCTCGTCTCGACTTCGCAGAGGCAGACCCCGAACTCCTGCGGGCATTGGCCTCATAACTAGACCTCACGCTCGATTGCCGGCATCAAGGCATCGCGGGGCTTGACGCGCGCCTCGCCTGTGTCCCACTGCATGATGCAGGCAATGCCACCGCGCCACGACAGTCCATTGCAAGTGTTGGTGCGCAACTTCCCGACCTAGGGCAACTACTCCCGTATATCCATAACTCTACAGCGTATGTCGTTTCCATCTGGCTGATTACGCGCCTTGTTCTGGCCTTAGTCGTACAGCTTCCCGCCGCCAATCGTGCACTCTCCACGAGGACTCCATTTCGATCATGAAAAGCCCCTGCAGACATGCCGCCACGGCATCAGAATCAAGTGTCCCCAATGCTCAAAGTGTTCCCGCCATTACTGCCTCATCATTGACGGCGAAGCATTACATTGCTGCATCCCGATCTGCCGCAACGAAGAAAGCATATGCAGCCGATCTCGCTCATTTTCTGGCGAATGGTGGCAAGCTGCCGGCGACGCCGCAACAGCTATCCGCTTATTTGGCAAAGCTCGCGGCAACTTTGGCAGTAGCGACCATAGAGCGGAGACTCATCGGAATCCACCGTGCCCATCAGGATAGAAACCTCCCGTCGCCCGCTGTCCATGTCAGCGTGCGACAGACAATGCAGGGCATACGTAGAACCTTAGGTACAGCGCAACGCCGCGTACGAGCTATCCTCAAGGACGATTTATTGGAAATGCTCGCGCTGATAGATCAGCAGAAGCCGATAAAAGCCGCGCGGGACCGAGCTCTTCTTCTGATTGGCTTTGCGGGAGCATTCCGACGCGCGGAGCTTGTTGCCATCCAGTATGAAGATATACGCGCAGTAGACGAAGGTATCGAGATCTTGCTACGGCGTTCCAAAACCGATCAGGAAGGAGTAGGGCGAACCGTCTTTATCCCGCGTGCTAAGGGTGCCAGATGCCCAGTCGCTGCCATAGATCAGTGGGCAGCATTGAGCGGTATAAACTCCGGCTACGTATTCCGAAGGGTAACGCGCGGCGACACCGTAGGAAGTCGTCCACTTACCGGTCAATCGGTCGCGCTAATTCTCAAAACGGCGTACCGACGTAGCGGTGGCAATGCAAGTCTTGTCGCTGGCCACAGTCTGCGAGCAGGGTACGTAACTGCGGCCGCAATGGCTGGCTTACAGCCTTTTCAGATCCAGCAACAGACCGGTCACCGTTCAACGGCGACCTTGGCGCGATACATTCGGCCAGTGGAGCGGCGCAAGATACCAACTCTGCTATAGAGAAGTGCCTTTTGCGAGGGCAGTCATGCGCTCGCGCCCAGTATTCACCGGAATTTCCTCAACCGTTCACCTGACCAGTCTCTACGGCAGCCCTCGCTCATAAGCCGCGAGTTGCCTACGTCCGCTTTGGGGTGGGTGCGTACGGTATCGCCCGGGACGAGATTCCCTCCGCGTGTGCCGGCTCCAGCCGCGAACCTGTGGGCTGCTCGCACTAGGGGCTATGATTGGATGAAGAACATGCGAACCGGCATGCCACCTAACAAAAATCTGGCTTCCATATGCAATCTGAGTCCATCAAGAAACGCATCATCAAGAGTCTTATTGATGAGATCGTCTCCATTGACGCGGCATCCCTCGAACTGTTTGGGCACGGACTAATTGAACTCATCGAAGGGAAACGACTGGTTCACCATGGCTTAAATCCAGACCATCGCCCAGTAGGGTATACCGTCGATACTTTCTCTCAAAGTGGTGATGTGATTGGAGAGTACAGCGCAGAAAAGGGCTACTTCTTAAATGCAGCGGGAGGAGATGAGACTCCCTTTTTCAAGAAGGTCGCGAACGACATTGATCATGCCCTTTCCCATGGAAATCCTAAGAAGATCTATCTCGTAGCAAGCCAAGAGGAACCGGAGTCCTTTCGGGCGAAATTTCTAAAGAGCGATCACGGCCAGAAATACGGTGGCTTGGTTGAGATCTTAGACGCGCGTGAATTGGCTAAATTCGTTTACGAATTCTCTGTGGCAAATCCTAGCGACGGCGCCTTCTTCGGAGATTTCTTCCCCGACTTCGCCAAGAATCTAGACAACTACGAGTATTACGGTCGCATTCCGAGCCGGTGCGAGAACCATCAGTCTGACGATTCGGTGCTGAATGTCGTGCGTAAGCAGCTCGAATCGGGATCTGGTATCTGTGTGTTGCATGGTCTTAGTGGCACAGGCAAGACCCAAGCGGCTATCGACTACGTTCGACAGAACGTAGATCGAATTGGGAACTATATCTGGATCTATGGCGAGGACTTAAAAAAGGGGGCCTCGTTAAGTTCGATAAGGCGCTCACGCGGCGGCACCCCTTTCAATGTTGTGGGGGCCTTCAACTCCTACCCCACGTTGCTGGTGATCGACAACCTAGATTGGGTGGTCGATGAATCGACATTCGAGGAACTTAAGCCAGGGCTGGCTGCCGGAGGTTTTGTACTCGTGACGTCGACCCTGAACTTGCCAGGGAAAAGCTACTACGTCGCCACACCGCCGCTCTCCTTCGAAACGGCGGTCAAGGTCTTGGGTGAGGACGCCAACTCGCTCAGCGATCTCGCAAGTCGATATATCGAGGCGTGCAGATTTTCACCCCTCATACTTGCGACCACGCGAAGCATCTGCAAGGTGCATGGCATAGACAAAGAGTCCTTTTACAAAGAGGTGCTCGAGAAACCAGATCTGCTATCAAGCCAAGATGGAAAATCCATCATGCGTGAGATCCTTAGCCGGCTAGACACGCCCTCGCAGGATGCTCTTGTCAAGATTGCCAATTCGGGTTCCGGCACGCACGACGCGCGTTTCCTCGGGACGTTTATCAAGCAGACCGCATCCATCACCCTCCAACGTCTCTCGATTCTCCAATCGGCGACCACTCCGGGCCTCTTGAAAGTCCACGATTTAATCTGTGACGCAGTAAGGACAAAGGAAGACCCCCAGCCCGTCTCTGACGCCCTTGAGAAGTTTGTCGCCGAAGGAGGCGGGGAAATGCTACCTGCCGCGATCCGCCAGATACACTTGTGTGAGTCGCAGTTGATGCAGACGCATCGCGCGCGTGGTGCTAGGTCTCCAGATTGGCTGATGTATGCCTTGATGCAGGCGGGCGGGGATGTGCGTTCGGAGATTGCAGCCTTCCTTCACGAGTTGCCAATAACCGACGAATGTTCACTTGCGGCCGTCCTCTGCATAGTGGATGCAAGGGAGGAATTTGCATACACGATCGATCAAAATATTACCCGCCAAGCCTACTACAAGCAGTGCGCGGATGAGTATAAATCGGTCATTGAGTCGGGGGTGCGAGATGAGCTGAAGATGGAGCTTCTTCATCATCGTGGCAAGGCGCTGCGGCGTTCTGGTTGCGTCGCGGAGGCGCTCAAATCATTTCAAGAGATTCTGACTTATCGGCCGGAATGGCACGCTGCTCACGGCCAAATTGCGCATTTAGGTACTCAAAAGGAAGCCGACGTCCAGATGACGGCGGCCGGCGAAGATTCAATTAATTGGCTAGTTGACCGAATTCTCAGCGGTTCTTCGGCTGTTCCGCTTCGTGTTTCGCTCGCTGCGATTGCTCGCCTACGTTCGTATCCAAGGGTGCTTTCCGCTGTATCCGCGGATCCTAACAAAGTCAAACAGGTTTCGGACGTAATCGCAATTTCAGCACTGGATGGCCTAGACCAGTTTTACGAGGCGTTCCTCGCGTTCACTTCAAAGTTCGGGTATGAGCATACTGACGCAACCGTTGCACTGGCAGACGCAATGCCGGAACTTCTCACAGTTCCGCCCGAGTCAATTGACCGAAAACAATGGACGAGCGCGTGCGAAGCTCTTTCAAACACTGCACAGTCGGCCAAGAGCGTCGAAAAGACAAAGTTGGCGAATCGACTTGCAGCGTCCGCGACGATTTTTGCACAAGCATTGATCGACACTGGAAGCCTGAACGCATTCTCAGTACGAGCGATTATGAAGGCATTCCTCACCGCTGATATGCCCGATAGAGCCCTCGACGTTTGTGAGAGGTTCGCGCCTGAGACGAAGGATCACTGGCTACTCTATCGCAAGAGCCAGGCGTTGCTCGAACTGGAGGACGCCCAGCCAGCCTTGGATGTAGCGCGCGAGGCGCTCGAGCTGGCTATGCAGGACCGCAAGGCACAAGAACGAATCGCAAGCTATTACGAACTCCTCAGTAAATGCGCCGAAGCAGTTCCTGACATTTCCGCTGCAATCACTTATTGCCAAGAGGCCATCGAATCGGGCGCTGGTGACAAGTACACGCAGCAGCTCAAAGATCGGCTTGCAAGACTCGAGGCGGTGCCCCGTCAGCCTAGTTGACCGCTTCAAGTTTGTCTGCGATGTTCGCGTTGATCGGGGGGGAGTCGCAATCGCGCATATATGTACTGCATCCAGCAGTACATATATGCGCCTGTATCGGCGACCATACCCCCACTCATGGCAATCACGCGATTTAGGTCATGGATGGCAGCTCCCAGCCAAAAGCGGGCGGCGGGCAGGCCGATCCTGCGGCGAACGGTCAAGCGAGGATCCGAAGCCCGCCATCAGGCCTGCGGAGCTTCGATCGCTTCGTCGAGCTTGATGACGGTCTCGAGCATGCGTCGAACGATCGCGGCGTCGAACTCTTCCGCCCGGTCCTCTTCATGGGTCCCCTTGTTCAGGTAGTTCCACTCGAGTTTGTGTTTCTCGCCGTATCCAAGCATCTCGCCCAGGTGTGGCACCACTTTCTGGAACACGGTCACGTCCTGTCTGCCGAGGAACTGGTGAAGCCCCGTCGCCAAGCTCATGAGGTCAGGATCTCCCGGCCCCCTCATCCCCACACTTAACTGCACCGACAGCTTCTTATTTGCAATCTTCTTCCAGAGACGATTGAGCTCCTCTTCGAAGGCCTTCCGAACATAACTCAGGGAGTCGCGCGTACGCCCTTCTTCGTGGCTTCGGGTCGCCACCGTGAGGTAGTGGCGAGGCGAATCAAGCCTCACTGTGATCTTCTTGGCGGCGAATGGAACGAGGAAGTCGATTCGCGTCACCGTTTCCTTGTAATCTTTCATCGGCACGGCGTTCTCGAGGCGCTTCACGAAATCCTCACCGTGGGTCGTGACGATGAGTTGCCTTTTGCCGACCTCTTCCGGATTTAAGATCAGGTCGATGATCGCGCTACGGTGCTCGTCGTCGATCGAGTTCACGACGTCGTCGAATATTAGGAACGGGACGCGGTCCGTGGTGATCTTCGCCAGCAGGATAGCGAGTCCGAGGCACCGAATGTGACCTTCGCTGAGGACCTGAAGCGCGTCGCAACTGTCCCCATCGTTAAACGTGATCTCTATCCTCTCCCCTGCGGCGGTCGGCAACCTCAGGGATTTGAGCCTATCGGAAGGGTGATCGTTCTTGTTGATCTCATTGTAGAACTTGAGCGTCTTCTCGTTGAGATCTGCGGCCAGAGCCAAGGGCAGTCCGGCGTTGTAGGCCAGGAGCTTCCCGCGGAGCGAGACATAGGCGATGCTGTAGCTCAGGTTTCTCGCGACTCCCGGTTTCTCCGCTTCTGCCTCCCTGATGAGCTCCTCGTTCTCCCGGTTGAATTTCTCGATCGCCTGCATTGCCTCCGCCTGGCTCTTCGCGTTCGCAGCGATGAGGGTCGAGATGGCCACGATTTCCTCGAGGTCCTTGGAGATCGCGAGATTATCGTCCTCAAGCTTCTTGATCTCGGCTTTGGATTGTTCGACCTTTCCATTATGGGTCGCGGTCGCTTCCTTCAACTCCTGTAGGAGATCGCGCTTTTCCCGCACGGCTCGGAGAAAGGTCTCGATGTTCGCTGCATCCTTGGCATCGGACGCCTTGGCGCTAAACGAGCCGACCTCAGGTTCACCGACGAACCCGACAGCAGCGGCGGACGCTGGAAGCTTGGCGATTTTCGAAAGCAAGTCCCGCCAACCACGGTTGAGGAGCTCGCGGATTTCCTTGATCCGCCCTTCGGCCCTGAGGGCGGCGTCGAATTGCTTCAGCTTTTCCTCCGCGTTGCTGTACGGATCGACCGGAACGGCGAGTCGACCGTCTCTGTAGAGTTCGGAGGCGCACGCCGGACACTCGTTGCCGAACCTTTCGCGGTTCCCTAGGATTGCGCCGTAGAGATCTCGAAGGGAAAGTTGGTCCTTGTACTGGTTGAGAAATTCTTCCGATTCCGCCTTCTCTTTGATGAGCCGTAGCAATTTGTCGGCATCGGCTAGGATGTCGTCCGTTCCAGGATCGACGGCCGTTTTAAGGTTCTGCAGCCGGCCGATTTCGATGTTGTTCGCTTTTTGCTTGCCACCGTTGCCTTCAGGGCCGATTAGGGCTGTCTTGATTTCCTCGAGGTCCTTACAATCCGGATATTTCGCGAACAGCACGGCGCCTCGCGTTTCGGCGGTTTTAGCTTTTTCCGGAATGCCTTCAAGGATCGCCTGGTGTCCAGCGATGCCCTTCGCACGGTCCGCGAGATCCTTCCCTTTTTTTCCGACGCAGTCCAGGTAGGAATCGAGGGTCTCGTTGAACTGCGTTGCGAATGCGTTGAACTCTTCCAAGCCGAACAGCGCTGCCAATCGCGCCTGCTGGGCGACCGGGGTGTTAGCCGCCACGCGAGCGAACCCATCGATCCGATTCTTTTCTATGAAGCAGAATTCGAAACTGCGGGGGTCCGCTTTTACTTCAATTCCCTTCTCGTTCGCAGTATCTCCGAATAGAACGGGTTTCACCGACTTCTTCGATATCGCGTTCCTGATGTAGTCTGAAACTGATATCCGCTTCGAGTCCGCTTCGTGGATCGAGGCAAGCAATCCATATTCAAGCGCCTCACAAAGACTCGACTTTCCTGTCCCATTCGGCCCATAGACGAACGTATATGGATTTTTGAATTCGAAAGTGTGCTTTTCGGAAAACCCTCGAAAATTTTCGACCTCCACTTTGGTAAGTCGGACGATCTCCCTCGCATTGGCGTTTGCTCCGTCGGCCGCAATTTCGAGTACTGGAGGCGCTACCTCCCCCTTGTCGACAATGAGTTTCGCCAGGACTTTCCCACGCCGACCTCCTGCCGTTCCGGCGGCCGCAACTTCTTCGAACCCTCCCAAAATTAAGTTGGCCAGCCTCTTCTCGTGTTCGGACAGAGTCGGGCCCGACTTGGCTAAGAAGCGTTTGAATTCGACTAGAGACTTAGACATATCGGTTCCAGGGTCAGTTGTTTATCGATTTTTCGCTGGGCGCGGGTTATCGGTAAGACGCTTTATTCTAAGCCAAGCATTTGGGGAAAAGCCTGGTCGACGCTTTGCGGAACACGGGGAGCAGGTCAATATGAGGCGACGACTTCAGCGCGCAGCGGATGCGTAATCCGACAGGGTCGCCAGCCACCTTGGCCCAAGTGTTGCCGGACAAAAACTGCACTTTCCGTCCGCCCGACTCAATTTCCTGCCATTGGAAGCCGAAACCTGCGAACGCGTACGGAGTGCCGAAGGCGGAGATTTGAAAGAGGCTGTGTTCCGCGGTTTGATCGCCACTACATAACGCCAAATAGCGCAAACACACCATTACCGATAGTTAGCGGCGACTGGCGCCCGACTTTTTCGGCGGTATCGGACGCCCGCGCTGTAGAGATCGAATTAATTGCGATGAACTTAATCGAGTGAGTTCATGATAGTCATCATGAGCAACGGCTATTTCTCGGCCTTGCCAGACTTGGCTGACTTGGCTGACTTGGCTGACTTGGCTGACTTCTTTGATTGCGGAACACGTGCCGTCTTCAAAAACTGGGCAAGTTCATACTCAAAGGCGCCCTTGCGAACAGCGCGACGGGACCATTCAATCAGGGCTGTTCGATCATCATGTTGGGGAAGTTCGGTCTCATATACCAGCTTAAGAAACTGAGGATTGCGATGCGCCCAATAGTACTTCCCATTCAAAATCCAATTCTTGTAACGTCTTAACGCTACGACCAGTGCCGGAACCAGAGTCGCGAGTACGGGCTGGGCAGCTAAGCAAGCAAGACCGTCCCAGCCATCAGCTTCAGACTTGCGCGTCCAATACTCGTAGCTAAACCCGAACTTCTTGTCACTACCGTCTTGCCATAGCGAGTCATCCTCCCCCCAAAGAAGAATTCGGCACGTCTCAAGAAGATCTCGAAAGTTCACGTCATCGACTTCCGTGCCTGCATCGTAGTGATACGCGTCAGCAAGTAATTTGAGAAAGTCCCCAAGCTTGCGCATCGCCAATGTGATTGCGTAAACATAATCTGCCGCGCTCGGCGCAAGTGCAAAAACTATGGTTGCAAGCTTTGCTGTGTCATCAGCGTTTTCACCTGAGTCCAAGAACTTGATCGACTTACTCGAGTCGCCGCCGTCAATAGCTTGCGTTGCTTGCCAGAAAAGGTTTTGGCTGACGTAGATCGTTTCAGTCGCAAGGTCTACCGCATATGCGATCACGTTGGTGCTATAGCTAAGTTCACACCAATAATTTAACGTCGATTGCTTGACCCCTCCAACAGATGGTGTACCGTCGCGTCGCAACTTGAGAGCTTCCGCCGACTTGACTTGGATTTTTGCAGTCCGCGCGGTTACCTTCCCCTCGTGAACCAGTTCAAGTTCGAAATCTATGCCGTAGTCATTCGAGGTCAGATTCCGGAATATCCCAAGGTCACGTAACCTATAGAGAAGCACTGCATAAGAATGCGCTTCCGATTTTTGTTGTTTCGTTCGCTTTGGAAAATCCATGCTAGCCCTTTAAGGTCATAACCGCCCGAACGACGGTCAAGAGTCCAAACTAAAAATTTTTTCGCCGCTAATAAAACGCCTCCCTGGACATTCCCGACGTCAATTGCCATTTCGACAGAGCAAGGACAAGAATTTTAATATCGTTTCAGCCATTAGAGGTCGCATCTACGCTGGCGAAGAAGTCATTCAGCTCCGAAGTTGGCCGGCACGCAGGGACATTGCGTCGGGATACGTTTGCTCTTTCCCCGCGCGACCCGCGGCGCAATGTTGCCACGCGTTCGAGTCGAACGACATACTAGACCGCATCGTGCGCGCCTCTCGAAGCTTCTTGGTTCGAAGTATCCGTCGGAGTTGGGGTTTGTTTGCGTAATGCTCTGTCCTGCTCCATCGCGGAAGAGGCAACGGCTTGTACCGCTTCGCTCAACGAGCCCGCTTCCTCCACAGAGTCGTCTGTGCCTTTCCGCTTTTTCCGAAAGCCTTTGATCTGCTGAAGGAACACCAGATCTCCTTTTGGCACGCTCCTGCGCATCCGCCAAAGGTCATGCCTAACTCTTATCCAGAGGACTTTGCTCTGTCGGTATGCCAGGAACCGGAGCAGCAGCTCTAACTGATACTGGTGCCTAAGATAGCCAGTCTCGTAACCGCCCAGTAGAGCTAGGTACACAATGGGCTGCGCGGTGAATGCGTCCAGCTTCTTGGATTTGACGAACTCGTAGTGGAATAGAATATGGCGAAGGTGGTACGCCTCTATTGGGTAATAGGCACCCAATTCATCGGCTATCGAGGCCAACCTCTTGGCGTGCTCGTCACCTCGGACTGTGTACTCTGCAAAGGAATGCTGTCGCCTGCGCTCCCATTCCTTCACATCGGCACTTTGGTTCTTCGCATGTTCTTGGGCGAGCTTAACCTGCACCATTTCACGGAACACAAAGTAGACCAGCGACATAGCGCGTCCTATGACGCGTCGGCGCTCGATGGCGCGCTTGCCGAACGCGCTGCCTTCGGCTAAACCCCAGCCGATCACGATACCCAGAAGGGGAAGAAGATCTTTAAAATCCACGTGGTTTATCTCGCGGTCACACATACGGCGTGAGGGGCAACCAGCGCGCTAGCTGTGGGTCGCCCCTCACGAGGGAAGGGTCAGAAACTCGATCACGCGAACCATTCCTTCCAGAAAGACTCGGCACGAGCTCCTTCAAACGCGGACAAGTTTTACAGATCCGACAAACCCGAAGCCTAAATCATATCGGACCACCGAATATCCACAAGCATCAAGCTTGAGTGATTAAGTTAGGCGGCTTCCTGCCGTTGCTACACGACATCCCGCCCAGCAGCGATGGGTGGCAAGCGGCCTACTATCAAGGTCTGCAACCAAGAGCGCTTTCTGACCGACCCTCCCAACGCCCGCACTGGGCTAGTCATAGGGCGAAGTGAGAGCATTCAAAGAATTATCGGCTAGGTATTTGCGGAGAAACTAAATACATAATTTTTGCGACCTTGTACACTCCCGTCTCCTACATAAATCGAACGTCGCAGTTAGCGAACGAAAAAAAATGAAGAAAAGAGAACAGGAAGAGCATGTCCTCGAGCTGACGAAGCCGTTGCTTGAGAAGCTGTATGGCAGGTTTTCCGTCGATTCTGACCAGAAGGACAAACCCGATGCGGCCATCACGGTCCACAAGCCGCACAAGCGCTTTGGCAGAAACGCCAGCCCCTTTCGCGTGGGGATCGAAATCACCACCGTGGACAAGGCGCAAGACCTTGCCTACCTGAACGATAAGAAGCATGGCCGGGACGAGATCATCGCCCAAACGATAGACGCGCTGGAAAACGGCATCGACAGCGGCATGCCGATCAAGAAGACCACGATCGAAATCGCGGACTCCTTCATCTACGACGGGGCGATCCCGAAGAAAGACAAGTATCAGAGCTACGTCGAATCCGGCGCTTACCGCGAAATCATCCTGCTATGTTTCAGCGATTTGGTGGAAACCGAATCGCCTCTTTTCAAAGAGCAGCTACAGGGCTGGACGAACCATCTGCTTAGTAAGACGCAATTTCCATTCGATGCGGTCGTCTTCGTTAATCTCCGTCGTGGCAACCCGGTGAGGGTCTATAAAAAGCGCGATCCACTTCTCGCCGCTCCAGCACAATCCCGCCATTCAGGGAGCACCGTAACGGTCTTCCAGGGCCCGACCATGCGGGTGGGGCAGCAATACAACCTAAAGGAAATCATGTCGAACGACCCTTTGATTGCTCCACGGCAACCAAAGGGAGCGCCAAAGTCAAAATCGGGCGCGTGAGAGCCAGAAGGCGATGCGGTCACCAGATCGGACCACGACCACTGCATAGCAAATATCTGGTGACGAGGCAGGGACGGCAGGTACGGGGCGGGAACGGACAATCGCCCCGGGTCGATCACCTGGAATTAAGCAAGTCCTCATATGCAGTGACCCGCTAAAGGCATCTTTTACAGCTCCGGGGAGAAGCTCCAGGCGCCCCCCCCTTCGCAGGGAAGGGAGCTCCTCTGATCGATGCCCAGCAGTCGGATTAAGAAATTCAAGCCAAATGAAGGCTTGCTTAGCCATCGCCCTCGGTCTCCTCCTTACCCATGTCCCGCAAGGGAGGCATGGGACAATCGTCGCGCCCGCTCAACTTCACCTGAATGTACCAATTCAACGTCTCAACGTATCTGGGCACACTAGCCCGAGAGAACACATGTTCAGCCCACTCGGTGCGCGGAGAATACTCGCCGGGATACTTCAACTTGGCGGAAAGCGTGGGTACCAGACGGCGCGTGTGGCTGGCATACGGAATGTTCAAATCAAGACCAGTAACCTCAAGAATTCGTCTACGAGCGGCGGAATAGGCCTTGCACCACGCCCGGTGCTCCATACTCCGCGCGTCATTGTGCTCTTCTCGAATGCAGACTCCCTCGAGGTAAGGCAACAGGTAGGACTTCTCCCTGGAGTTGAGCGGCAGAGACGCCACGGTAGACCTCTTCAATCGTTTCGAGCGAATGTTCTCGTCCAGTCTCAGATCTTCGCGCACCAATCCGAAAGCAAGCTCGTAAGCATTTGAATTCTCGCGCCAATCCTGCAGGCGGGACAGCTCACGTGCTACCAGCCACTTCCCGTGCACCTTCACCTCTACGCGCAGGGTGGCTTCGGAGCTAGCCTGCAGCGAGGCTTCCAGGCGCTTATTTACGACGGGCAGCAAGAAGGCCCCAGGCTGGCCCCTTTCCTTCACATAGGCAGCGATCTTATGCTCCCTCATACGGACATACGACGTATACGTGTAAAAGTCCTTGCCAGGATCAGGCTTGGGGGGATAAGAGAAGGCAGCGGGCAAACCTCCTTTCTTAGTCTTGGATGCGTTAAGCACGGCCTCCGAATGGGTCCGGAACTCGTGCAAAACTTCACGCGCCTGTTGTTGCGTGGCGTAAACGAACAGGTAGGTCAGCGTCACCGAAGAGATGAAGCTGTTCTTCGATTCAAAGTGAGCGAGGCCCTTGGCGGTGCAACCATTTTCCACGAGCCAGCATTTCAGCAAGACAATAGCGATTAGCCCAGCCTGCCACACTCCGTTTACCAACTGCCTGTTGTGGCCCGCGGTGCACGCGGGGATGTTAGCGGAGACTTGGTAGCCGGCAATACGTCCGTACTTGAATCGCTCACCCTTCTTACCCGGGATCGGCATTCCCAACGGGGTGATGATGAGGCCGGCACCGGTCAAAGGGCTCCGTGCTTCGGACGGCTTGAAATCCGCAGATGCCGCAGGCTCGAAGTATCGATTTCCAACGGGGAATCCGCATTGGTCGTATTCGTCGTCTGTAAGGTCGGCGGGGATCAGCACGTTCAAGACGATGGAATCAGCCATGAATATTTCCTTAACTTTAAGTTTGGCTCACTGCTACACCTAGTCAGCATCAGGCTTGCCGCTGCTTGTACTCATCCACACTTGTTCGCTAACGACTAAGGGGCGTGGTTGCACACATTGACGGTGCTGATCACTGGTGTCGTAGTCACTGCTCACTTGTTGTAGTTACTTTTATGCGCATGTCGGCCGAGGCATTCGTCTACAAAACGTCGCGAGAGGCTTTAGAGGCCTGCACGCGGGCCCCGCGAGAGCCTGCCCTTCAAACAGGTTCGTTGCCTAGGAGGCGCGAAAGGGCTCAACGGGCTTGTGACAAATAGGTCCGACGATGGGATCAAAATTGTGTGCAAATTTCGAAGGTTTCACGCCCCGACATTTGCATGATCGTCTCCCACAATTCAGTTTTCGACATGCTCGGCAAACTCAGAGCGGCTTCGATGCCGCGGCCTCTCCTCTATCCTTCGAGAGAGGGTCGGCGTCGCGTTCCAGGATTTTGGATTCGACCCAAGACACGAGTTCTTCCAATACGAAGCGCGTAGAGCGGCCGAGTTTGATGGGCTTGGGGAATGTAGGATCAGACTTCATACGTTCATAGAACGCTGCCCGACTTTTATGACCGGTGATAGTCATCGACGGCGGCACGCCGATAAGCGATTTGGGGTGCATAGTGCATCCTTGTGCACTCTCAGTTAGTTATGCTGGACAGGATGGCGACGCAGAGCAGAGGGAGAGTACTGAGCCCTGAATCAAGAGCAACTGCCCTAACAGTTGCGCATCACTGACAAGCGTTTTGATCCGACCGCATTGGACTTCAATCTAAGTCACACCTCGGCGTTGCACCGAATAGCAGTCGAGCAGCTTCAACGAAGGGGGCCTTCGTCTGAACTGGAGCCTGACAGGCTTGATAAACCTGTAGACAAGCGCACCGTAGCGGGTGCTCGGGCTCATTGGTGATTGGACACCAATCGATTTCCAAGCGCGGCGCGCTTGGGCGTGCATCAGAACAAGCTGAGACACGTAGGGCTGCAAGGAGAATACCAGAATCAACGGGACGCACATCGAGATCTGCACAACACCTATCGCTCAGACCTTGACCACGGCAAGCCCTCCACGCCGAACAACGGTGTATTTCATAGAGCAAATCGCCCCTCACCACTGATGGAGCAACGCGCCACACCCAACTAAACCCTTACCAGGTCAAAGGTGCCTGTCAGCCCCACTCGCAGCTTGGACGTCCAGGTAATCGGCCCATTTCTGCATGGCCTCTTTGCGCTCCTCAACGAAGCCAGTCCTGTCATAAGCTGCTTGAATTTGATCCCGTTTAGCATGGGCCAGTTGGGCCTCCAACACGTCGAAGTCAATCTTGAGCCGCTCCCGAGCGATGGTCCGCAGCATTGCTCGAAAGCCATGAGGGCTGTGCTCGCCAGCAAACCCCATGAGGCGTAAGGCACGCGAAAGCGCATCTCGATGCAGGTGCGGATTCTTCAGTTTGCCGACTGCAGGAAAAACATACTCCGAGCCGCCAGAGAACTGTTGCAAGTCTCGCAACATGACTACGGCCTGAGCCGGCAGGCTGACCAGATGATCATGACCAGTCTTCATCCGCCGAGTCCCGTCGGCATTCATTCCGGGAATATGCCACTCCTCCTTTTCCAGATCGATCTCCGACCACCTGGCGCTTGCCACCACACCGGGCCGCAATGCGGTCCAGGCCGCGAGCAAGAGCGCCGACCGGACTACGCTACCCTCGTAGGCTTGGATCGTTCTCATTAATTGGCCAACGTCTTGCTGCCGAGTCACGGCCGGCACATGCCCGCCGCGATGCCTGGGGAGTACCCCTTTCAGCCTAAGCACCTGGTCGTCTTCACGTACGCCCTCGTGGATGCAGTAGTCCACAACACCGTTCAGGTACTGAATTGCTTTCTTAGCCAAACTCGGAGTAGTTGCTGCGATGGTTCGTAGCGTTTCGGTGACATCAGGGCTGCGAAGCGTGCGCATGTCTCGCTTCCCGATGGCGGGCTGGAGGCGCTCCTGAACGACGTATCGCGCCTTACGATAGCTCTCATCTGCCCACCCCGGCTTGCGAGATGCCAGCCATGCCTCGGATAGACGCGTGAAGGAGTACCGCTCTGCCTCCTCAACCGCCTGCTGTGCGAGCAATTGCTCAGCCGTACGCTCTTGGACGCGCATCTTCGCTTCAGCGCGGGCACCGATGATTGGCCCGCCCGTTCTGCCTGCCAACTGGATCGCTTCCGCTTTCACGCGAGCGTCGGCGAGGCTCAAATCTGGATATAAACCCAGCACTACAGTGCGTTGCTTGCCATCCGGCAGCCTGTACCGTGCGAACCAAGATTTCCGACCCGTTGGCAGCACTTCCAGATGCAACCCCAGCCCATCCGCCAGGGTGTAGCGCTTGCCCTTCCGTTTCGCGTTTCTGACCGCAAGATCGGTCAGTCCTTTTGCCAGACTCGGCATGACTCGTGGCCCGTTTTGAGTATGTGGCTGCAAAACATACTCAAAGCCCTACTCAAACGCAATGGATGCTGATGGACAAACGGGGACGCCAGGCAACAAAAAACCCGTATCCTCATAGGAGAGATACGGGTTCTTTACACCCCCAGGGACAACCCCGGACAAATTCTTGGTGCCGACGGCGAGACTCGAACTCGCACAGCTTTCGCCACTACCCCCTCAAGATAGCGTGTCTACCAATTTCACCACGTCGGCTTTCACCAGATTTCTAACGCTGCCCATAGGCAATGCCAGAAAGTCGAGCATTCTAGCACGGAAATTCTTAAACACAGAACCCCCCAGGGAAATGGGGGGCACCTCGCCCAGTTAAAACGCGTACTTCGCGCTCAGCATGACGTTGCGGGGTGCGCCGTAGACGCCGCCATAGGCGCTCAGGCCGCTGTAGTACGCCTTGTCGAACAGGTTGTTGATGTTCAGCGTGGTACTGAATTGCTTGCTGAATTCGTAGCGGGCCATGGCGTTGACGACGGCGTAGCTGGATTGCTGCGCTTCGCCCACATAGCCCGACGTGCTTTGCCAATTGACGCCGCCACCGACGGTCAGCCGATTCAGCGCGTCCGGCAAGCGGTAGGTCGTGAAGAGTTTGACGCTGTGGCGGGGAATCTGGGCGATGGCGCGTTGGCCCTTGGCGTCTTCGCTGAGCGAGTACGTGTAGCCGGCCGCCACATTCCAGCCGCGGCCGAGTTCGCCGGTCAGTTCCAGTTCGGCGCCCTTGGTCGTGATGCCTTGCAGCGCCACGTACGACGAGGTGGCGGCATCGTAGTTCGCCAGGTTGCTCTGACGGGTTTTGAATAGCGCCAAGCCAGCGTTCAGGCGCTCGTCGAAGAAGCTGGATTTGACGCCCAGCTCATAACTTGTGCCGCGCTCCGGGTCCAGGACGTTGTTGTTGACGTCGCGGGTGGCGGCCGATTGCGGGCTGAAGATGCGGGTGTAGCTGCCATAGACGGACCAGTTTTCGTTCAGCTCGTGGACCAGGCCAGCATAGGGAACGATGACGCCGGTCTCGCGCGTGTCGGCGCGCGTGGTGCCGGGTACGCCAACGACGCTGGTGTCGGCCTTGCGTTCCCAGTTGATGACGCGGGCGCCGGCGATCAGGCTGGTGGGGTCTGCCAGCTTGAAGCGTGACGTCAGATACGCGCTGTACTGCGTTTCCTTGGTCTGGGTGTCGCCGGCCTTGACGAAGTTGGGCTCGTTGGACGCGCCGTCCCAGTGACGAAAGTCGGCGATCGTGCCGTCATAACCCGTCCACGGACCCAGCCATCCGCCATAGCTGGGCGTGTCTGAACGCAGTTGGGACAGCGACAGCCCGGCAACGACTTCGTGTTGGCGGCCCAACAGGTCAAAGGGGCCGCTGATCTGAGCGTCCAGCGTGGTCTGCTTGTCGTTGCTTTTCCAACGCACGGGCCACAACGCCGCGCCCTGCCCGGTTGCCTGATCAATGGAGCCGGTCAGGAAGTACAGGGCGCTGTCGTAGTTGTAGCGCGTGTGCGTGACTTCGACCTTGCCGTTCCAGCCTTTGCCGAAGTCGTGTTTGACGGAGGCGAACACGTTGCTCAGTTCGCTGTCGTAAAAGCTCCAGTCGGGCGCGGGGTTGGTCGACCGCTTGAAGTGCGTGGGCACGCCGTTGCTGTAGGCAAACGGCAGGCCCGTGCGCAGCGGGGAGTCGTTGTTGTTGGTTTCGTAGCTGAAGCCCAGCGTGAGCAAGGTGGCGCTGCCCAGGTCCAGCTCGGTAATGCCATAGATCAGCCGGCTTTGTTTTTCGTAGCGGTCAATCCACGAATGCTGGTTTTCTTCGTCGACGACCAGGCGGCCGCGCAGCTTGCCGTTATCCGATAGGGGGCCGGACAAATCCGCGCCCAGGCCATAGCGATCCCAACTGCCGGCCTCGGCGCTGATGCTCGCCTGCCAATCCGCAGTCGGACGCTTGCGCACCAGGTTGATGCTGGCGGCGGGCGTGCCCATGCCGCTCATCAAGCCGGTGGCGCCGCGCACGACTTCAATGCGGTCGTACATCGCGGTGTTGCGCCAGTAGCTGGACGAACCCAGCGAACTGGGAATGCCATCGACCAGGAAGTTCGAAATCGTGAAGCCGCGTGACCACAGGCCGCTCAGGTCGGTGCCCATGCCCTGACGGAACGCGGTGACCCCGGTGGTGCTTTCCAGCGCATCGATCACGCTTTCCAGTTTTTGATCGTCCAGCCGCTGCCGGGTGATGACCGTAACCGACTGCGGCGTCTCTTTCAGGCTCAACGCCAGCGGCGTGCCCGTAGCGCTGGGCCCGGTTGACGTGTACGAG
>Ga0256772_1000053_pt1 | contig 20531 bp, 16 predicted proteins | sample MC6MC0923MT_FD_186044 | JGI IMG/M metagenome (GOLD analysis project Ga0256772, IMG submission 186044) | Metatranscriptome of enriched soil aggregate microbial communities from Iowa State University, Ames, United States - MC6-MC0923-MT... | ecosystem: Environmental > Terrestrial > Soil >... | reverse complement strand
CCCGAGCATGTCCCCAGTCTCGCTTGGCGTCGAGATTGCCGAGATAAAGCACCGACTGCAGACCGGCATCGATGCGCGCCACGGCTCGCGTGATTTTGCGCGTCACGAATGTTTCTCCGCGAATAGGGCTCTCGTGATTGAACAAAATTCCGTTCGAGGCGTGCATGCCATAGGCTTCGCGATAATTGACGGTGATCCAATAGGCATAGAGCTTCGCGACGCCGTAGGGCGAGCGTGGATAAAACGGGGTCCTTTCCGTTTGCGGTGTTTCCTGAACCTTGCCGTAGAGCTCCGAGGTCGAGGCTTGATAAAACCGCACCGAATTTTCGAGACGCAGAATTCTCAATGCTTCCAAAAAACGCAGCACGCCGACGGCATCCGAATTAGCCGTATATTCGGGCGTCTCGAAGCTCACCTGGACGTGGCTCTGCGCCGCTAGATTGTAGATTTCATCGGGCTGCGTTTCCTGCACCAGACGAATGATGTTCGTGGAGTCGGTCAAGTCACCATAATGCATGAAGAACGACGCGCCGGCGTCATGGGGATCCTGATAGATCTCGTCGACCCGTTGCGTGTTGAACGAGGACGACCGTCGCTTGATTCCGTGAACGATGTAGCCCTTCTGGAGCAAAAGCCGGGCAAGGTAAGCGCCATCCTGGCCGGTGACTCCGGAAATAAGCGCCGTCTTTTTCTTTGCCATCTGACACCCCGTTTATCCGATGGACCTTATGGCGGCTCATCGCCGAGGTTGCAACACACTGGACTCCAGAGGTCGCATTGAGATTTGATGGTTGGTGCCGCTGAGAATAGACGGACGACTTGTGCAAGGGTACAGCATTTGAACCGATTGTTTCTTGTTTTGGCTTTCTTTGGGCTGGCTACTGGCGCTGCAAAGGCGCAACCCTCAGCATCACGAACAGCTGATGGGGGTATCAAGCTAGAGTTGCCCGCGGAACTGCAAGGAGCCGTGGCGCTTCGACTTTACCGAGAGGGTGAAGCCCAGCCGTTCTGGGCTGTCGACGACATAGATAACGCGGATGCCAAACTTGTTAAAATGGCTCGCGCGCCGCAAATCAGCAGATGCGGGAAGCAAGGTCAACAGTGCTGGCAAATTCATCTTGATCAGGCGCACCGGGGCACTATTCGTGTCGTAGCGACCGATGTCGGGGGAATACGATTTGAAGGGCAGGTGCTTATTGGACGGCAGGCCAGCCCTAAGGTTGTTCAATTTCAGTCTTCTCAAACGGGTGCTCTGGAGACTCTAATCCGTACTTCAACTTACGACCCCGACGGTTTCGAAGATATCTCCAAGGTGCTCCTCGTCATCGGGACAAGCAAGACAGAGCCTGTAGGAGATGCCTTCGGGGTGGACATGGATGAGCGTCGCCTGATCAGCGGCCGCTTCAACCAAGTCTTTGAGGCTGGGCAGGCGCGATTAATTCGGCTCGATACAGGCAGATCGAGCTTCGAAGGCTTTTCATCCCTTGTTCGATTTTATCCCGATTTACGTTTTGGCGACGGAGCGGATAAGGCGAAGCTCTATGCATGGATGGTTGTCGAAGATAAGTATCTCGGAACGAAGGCTACGTTTGAGCGCGAATTTGATTCGCCGGGAAAATCTTTCGCATCCATCAATGCTATTTCATTGTATAGGATCGGCAAAAATGGCGAAATCCGAGTCCGAGCCAGCATTCCCGATGCGCCGAAGAGCTTCAGCAGCGCTCACATCGACACACATTCAGGTTCTGGAACATGCACTTTTGTGCTAGCGTCGCAAACGGCAACTGTTCGGCAGAAGGATTGTGTGGCGCCTATTGCGCCGAAGGTAGTGCTCTCGGACGACGGAGCGGAAATATCTTTTCAGTTTCCGCTTCCGGAAAAAGGAGCGGTGAGCGCTCAGGCATTCGTGGTTCTGAACGATGGCTTCAGGTCGGACCTTTCACGAAGCGGCCCGCTCGACCGGAAGACGCCTGAACTACCACTGTCCTATGTCCCTGATGTAAGGCCCGCCGCCGACTATCTCCGCTTCGCCGCGTCTCACCGCACCGACAAGCATCTCTATGATAATTCCAGCGTCGTGCTAATGCGAGCCAACATGCCGCTAGATCGTCCTGAATGGATGTCGACAGAACAATTCAAGGATATCTTCCCTAACCCATCAGAGAGGTACACTTCCTATCCGTATTTAGTTTATCCGATTGACTTCGATATCTGGAGTTATTCCAGGCTGATTTCTGCTCATAAACCTTATGTGAAGTCGATTTCATTCTCGGTCGACACGATGACGCTGAATTTCACCGGTCTGGACAATACAGAAGAGGATCTCAACCGGATGGCTGCCGTCAATTTCGACGGCAAACCTGATGTGACTGCACCTTGGATGGCCAACTTTCCATTTAGGCAAATGATGAGCGCGGCCCGTGAGCCTTATTTTGACCGTCTGTTTCGGGGCCTTGATCAGGCAGTTGCCCATGGTGCCGACACGATCCAGCTCGACGGTTATCCGAATGGTGGAGTTATGGTCTCGCTGGGCGGTGATTTTTCGCCTGAATCCATGCGCAAATTCACAGCTTGGCTCCAACATCATACCACGCCTGAACATCGCAAATCACTGGGGCTCCCGGTGGATTTAGCCAACTTTAACTATCATCAATGGTTGATCGAGAATGGTGTAAAGACCCGCTCTGAATACATGGCTAAGCTAAATGATCTGCCTGCGACGGGTCTTTTCCGTAGCTTCAATTGGGACGTTGCAGTCGAAGCCTATCGCCGCATTCGCGAGCACCTCAACGAAATCTCGCCGAAGAAGTATATTCCATTGACTTCTAATGGCGCGCCGGATTGGTTTGCGCCGTCAGCCTATGCCTACAATTCAGTTGTTGTGGATGGCCTTTCGGCAGAGGTTCATTTCTTTCCGAGAGAAGGCCTCAACTCATTGAATGCAATTTACGCCTATCAGATGGCTGGGGCGATCGGCGTTCAACTCGCCGCGGTTCCAAAGGGCGAGGAGAATTTTTATTTTTCGCGTCATCTGGAGGAAGCGAGGGGGCTACTGCCGAGCTACATCGCCGAATCATATGCGTTTGGCCAGCGTATTATGGTGCCTTGGTCGTATTGGATGAAAGGAACCGACAGAAGGTTCTTTGATGACCCTCAATATTACCAGCCATATTTCAAATTTATCGCCGATCACCGTGATCTTTTTGACGGCCTTGAGCGCGTCGTTTCAACTGGAATTATTGTCCGATATGGGACAGAGCACGCCAAGACTCAAAAAATCATGCGCTACCTTCTGGAACGTGACGTTCCGTTCGCATTGATAATTGCTGACGATAAAGTTTATTCTCGTCAGCTTAAACGCGCTGATGTAGCTACCATCGACGATATTGTCGTAGTGGATCCAATTTACTGGTACGATCATGCAGATCAAAGCGTGCTCGTCGCCAATCAGCATAAGGTCGATTTCGACGGATTTATCGCACCGGTGCGCTCTTCCGATCCAAACATCTACGTGGTGCCCTGGTCCAGGCCAGACGGCAGCGAGCAGGTCATCCACCTGCTTAATCGTGATTATGACTCCTCTGCGCACAGAGTAATTCCGAAAGCACACGTTAGTTTGGCGATAGATGCGACTTTTCTTGGCTCAAAGTGCTGGAAGTCCAAATACTATGAACCGGGCACGGATTCTTTAGACCTTCGGATGGAAAAAGAGGGCAGTAAATGGCACATAGAAGTGCCGCGCCTCAGTGTATGGGGCATCGTTAAGCTGTCAAAAAGTGCTTGTAATCATTAGTACGGTGGAGCACGTCGCCGGAGCGAAGTTTTGCTGTCGGCTAGGGCCCTTGGCATCTTTTACCCTTCGCTTGCGTCAACGCGGTCGGTAGCAACCGGAGAACAGTTCCCTATTGAAATTGATTGCGCAAGAGAGAGTTTGCCGGTGTTCTAGATACTGGTTGCTTTGATACGCTTGAAACCAGAAGCGCGACTGAAGCGTGCAACTTCCAATGAAACAAAAGGCAAAGTTGAGGAATGTTCGAATTTATTGAAGTCACCTATCCAACAGTATCGCGCTACACGAGCTATTTTGATAGTTGCCCGGAATTACTGGGATCGGCGCTAAAGGAAGTTCAACGTGGATGGGTTTTTGATACCTGTCGCTGCCTTCTCCGCCCAGGTGCAAAAATCCTTGACCTCGGTGGCTCGGCCTGTGAGCTCGCCAATTACATGAGCGAATGGTTTGATATGTGGGTAATTGACCCCTACGACGGCTCCGGTAACGGTCCACGCTCCCCGAAGTCGTTGCGGCAGAAATTCCCCAACTTGCACATTATTCAAGGGTTCCTGACGGATAAAATCGATTTAAGCGGCTTCGATGCCGTTCTCTCGACAAGCGTAGTTGAGCATATTGACACGGAAGCGTATTCCTCGACAGTTGCCGGTATCGCGCATGTTTTGAAGCCGGGGGGCTACTCAATTCATGCAATTGACCATACCGTTCGCGGTGTTAACGGCTTCCTCGAATACACTGGAAAACGACTAGAGGATTTCGCGCGGCTGCATGGTGGAGAAATTAATATTGAACAGCTCCGTCGCAAAATGTTGGACGATCCCGATACCTACTTTTTATCCCCCGCGATGTACCAGCAATGGCGAAAGGGGCGGCCCTTCACCCAATATCCGTGGCGGCAAGTGTCATCGTTCGACATGATTGCAAAAAGGGTCTGAGCTTAACGCTTACACCAAGATTCCCATTGTGGCGCTGACGAGTGATAGCGGGCGGTATTATTCCCCCTCGGGCATTTAACTCCCGAATCATGATTGAGAGCGTCGATTGCCACGTTGATCAGCCTCATCAAGCGGCCCGGAGACATGGTTCACTTTGTCGTGGAAAAGACTAGCCCGCTGTTTGATCACCGCTCATCGAGCGCCGAAGCAAACGTTTGCTTGAAATAGTGTATCGCCCGCATTGGTGAGAATACGTCTCGGACGCCGGTGTCGAAATTTGTGACCGCGTTCAAGACGATATGTGGTGGATTGATCCCTCGCGAAAGGTGTGGTTCACGCCAGAGACACCATGGCGTGGTGCCAAGAGGGCCCTGATGTGGACTTTTGCTCAGATCGGTTGCTTGCTGGCTCGGCGTCAGTATAATCTCTCCGGCTAGGCTGGGGGGACAGAGCATGGCGATACTCGCTGAAGCACATCACTCAGAAAACAATAGCATCGGTGTTCCTGCGCTACGACAGCCAGGTGTGCAATCGCTCTATGACGCGAAGGGAAACGAAATCTTTGCTGGCTCGTGGGACCCTCGCGTGATGTTCGAGACGATCTCTCGCGGCGGTTTTTCATGGCACGGAAAAACTGTCCTTGAGATCGCGGCCAACACTGGCGGGCTGTCAGTTGAAATGGCCCGAGCCGGCGCGGTCGTTACAATGACCGAGCCGGATCCCTATAAAAACACTCTCAATCTTTCACGTGACGTTCTCGATAAGATCATTGCAGATGAGGAGCTCGCGATTACTGTTGAAGAGCGCGACTTTTTTCAGTGTCGCGTCCTTCCACCGCACGACGTCATTGTCTGTCTTGGCCTGATCTATCATTTTCGTCATCCGCAAATGATGTTGGACGTTCTTTCGTCAATGCGGCCAGGCTGGCTTTTCATTTCGACTCAGACACACGCATCTGATGAACTCGCCATGTTCAATCGTATGAGCCCCGGTATCATGCGGAAAAACTTTTACGAAAAAACTGACTTGGCTCTCAGCGGTTGGCATCCAACACGAGCACTTTTTGTTAGGATGCTTCTTAGTGCAGGATTTGATTGCGTCGAGAGCCTGACGATGGAAGATTTCCCAAAAAACAAAAAAGGTATGACGGACTCTTCTTATTTCAGAGCACAATTAATAGAACCCATCGATATCAATGCAGAAATGGCGCGCTATTACCCGCGTTAAGGAGCAGCTTCCACCAAATCACTCGACTACCGGTGCGGCACGCGAAGTCCTCGTGCGGAGATCTGCTGCGTGGCTTCTCTCGCAAGCCGCGCCGCTCCCTCGTCCATGCAGCATCCAGCAGAAGTAACAGCCTGAACTAACATGCAACCCGAGCCTCTCGGTGAGGCTGATCACCGAGTCCTCGCATCGCTAGATCCGCAAGAGCCGTTTGCCGTAAGTGCGTTCTGGTATCCTAAAGGCTTCGAACAAACGCGAGGATGTCCTTTGCGGCCAGAGACGGATCCAGCGCGGTCAACACGGGCTTGGTCTGTGGCGGCTTGCCGGTAATGAACTCGCTTAAAATTTGGGAATTTAGACGGCCTTCGTAGAGCGTCACCCATCCCGGGCCGACGCACTTGGCAAGGTCATCGGCGAAAGGCGTGGCGGGCGTCAGCGATCGTCTCTCGGCACACGCTAAATAGACGAGCGTGCCGGAATGCAGATAGTGGCGATACGGAGCAACCATGACGTCGCAAGCGGCGGTCGTGAGCGCGAAGTCTTCATCCGAGAGCAGATCAAAGCGGAGAAGCACGCGAGTGTCGTCCCCGGCTGCTGCTTCGACTTCCTCACGCGCTGCGGCATTTCTGGGGTGTCCGCAAATGAGAAGGCGCAAATTGCTGTCTGTTATCGCGCGGAAGGCATCGATCAGTTCCGGCAGACCTTTATACCCGCCAATCCGCCCGAGTGCGCCAATCACGTAAGCGTCTTGTGGGACTCCAAGATGCTGCCGTTGGGCGAGGGCTTGTGCCGGCGTTCTAGTCACCGCGCGGTATGCGGGATGGCGGAATGAGCCCGCGGGCTTGGCGCTCAATCCCGCATACCTGCGCAGGACGACACTTTGCGTCGCAGGACTGAGAGTCATGTATCCGTTCGCGAGATGCGAAAGCGCGCGACTGAAGTAGAACCATAACCGCCGTTCTGCAGGGGCAAGATCATGAGGTACGTCGTTATGGACGATCCAGATGAGCTTTTTTCCGGATCGTCTCCATCGCCACAGCGCATTCAGCTCGGAGAGCGCAGCGGAATAGGGGCCCCGGCGTCGTTGATTTTTCCAAAAAATTTTGTCCGGCCACTGAACCAGCAGAGCTTCGGCTTCGGAGGGGATACCCTTTCTAGGGCTGTCGACTGAAATAAGCCGGGCGCCGTGACTCGCAAGAGAGTTCGTAAGGATCTCGAGAAACGGATTGCCGTTGAGAACTCCCGGCCAAGAAGCAAGAAACATCGAACCCCGATTACAATCAACGCCGCTGGCATCTCCTTCAGGCGAGATACTCTGATCGCGAAGCGGCGCGCGAACATCAAACAATGCGCAGTCGATCAAAGACGCCAACAGCACGTCAACGCAGCAGGACGACCTTCAATCAGACGAGCCGCAAACTCTCTTAGATCTGCCGTGCAGCGACTGCTGGCTTCGCCCCTGCGGTAGCCAGCGGCCGCTTTTTGGTTCCCGGCCATAGCAGCCGCTTTTTGATTGATCGGCCCCAGCGTTTGACCTGGTGGAAGGGCCCGCGCTTCGGGTCATATTTGACCTTTCCGATACGGTCTTTCACCTCTTCCGGGAGTTCGCTGGCGAGAAGTGCTTCGATGACATCGTGATGAATCTCTTTTGCCCATCGCATGGAATCGGGGCGCCCCTTGTCTTGGGACGAGGCGTAGATGTTTTCTGAGATCCAGCGATTGTTCTCATGCAACATGCGATAGACAAGAGCCTTGCCCAAAAACAGCGTCCCGCCGAGTAGGTGACACCCTCGTGCCAGATAAGAATCCAGGCACCCTTTGTAGAGAAGGGTCTTGCGAGGCTCCATGTAATTGATAGCCGTCCGGCGGAACATCAACGATGACGTCGATGTGTAATGCCATCCTGGCACCGAAGCGTCGAAAAAGAGAAGACAGGGCTTCTGATCTTCCGGAATTTCGAGGGCAACGCCGCGCGTTGACATGGCTGGCCGATACATAGAGAACTGCTGCCCCGAACCGATCGGGCCGCGTTTCGTAACAAAAACCTGGTCGCTGCATACGATGGGCGTCATGACATACAGGTTTAGGTGTGCTGCGAGCGACTCTTCCAGAAATGTCGGCATGTATCTGTCGTCCGGGTCGAGCGGGCAGACAAACTCTCCAGACGTTCGCGCCAGTCCCTTGAAGAATGTCCGAACCGAACCTTCGTTGCTCTCCGATAGTAAAATTGTGACTCGCTTGTCGTTGATCTCGTCAACGATTTTCACAGCCTCCTGGCGATGATCAGGGTCTGAGAAGTCATCGACAACCACGCATTCCCAGTTCGTATGCGTCTGGCTGAGGATCGACTGAATCGCCCCCTTAAGGTGCTTCGAATAATTATAATGAGTGATGACAATCGAGATGAGCGGGGAGGCGAAAAGCTTATCCACAGGTCTCGATTTTTCAACTAAACTCAAATCGACAACGCTCATCATTTATCCCCCGCTAGCGCTGGCCTTCACCTCAGAGCGCAAGCACCATCAGCTCACTGAACAATTGGCAATCTCATTGATTTCAATAACAAAGTCATTTCGAGCGGAGTAGCGGACCCAAAAAACAGCACTCAGATCAATTGCCACGGCAACTAAAAGGTCAAGCGTTCAATAAAGATCATCAACAGGTAAGAGCGTCACCAAGGTCGCGGTGCGGACATTGCATGAGTGGCGCATTTTGGCGAGCGGATCGCTTTACCCTCGCTCCATATTGCGATCGGAAGATGGCTGCTTGAAGTCCAGTTCGACGTTCCCGACCTGCGCTTCTCGTGATCCATCTCAGCGATCGGCGACTTCGATCGAGCTATACAGGGGACGGCTGCTAAGAGCTGAGACCAGCAGGCTGCGCGTAGGCCGTTTCGATCCCCAATGTATTTTTTGCATGAGCTTAGCGGCAATCAGGCTTTCAGGTCCGTAGTATTTACGGCTTCCCTCATAAGAAATACTGGAAGACTCCTGGAGCCCATCGCGATAGCTGCGATATTCCGCCCCTTCATTGTAATAGGCGCGGCTCTCGATCGCGTAAGAAATCTTCTCGTTAAGGTCTGGCAGAAATTTAAAATGCAGAAGCGCCCCGGAGGGCGCCAAGCGAGATCCGAATGCACGATATTCGTGGCCGTTTGCTCGGCGCCCCGTTTTGTCCCAGTAGAAAAAAGGATGTTTTCTCAGGAGCGCCTTGGAGCCGAACAGACGCGATCGTGGACCGCCTTCGAGTCCGACAATCCAATGATGCGAACGACAAACCCGATAGCTATCGCCATCGAAAAAGGGACAGGCATCGATCTGCTTGTCTCCACTTCGGTAGATAACTTCGTTGAAGGGCCTATCCGAGTACATGTCGATCATCGGAGCAAAAAACATCTTGGCGCTCCAGGAGCGCAGAAATGCACCCAGATCATGAAGGTCGCGTCGGCTCATATCAGCGTAAACTAAAAGTTCGTCTGCATCGATGGTGAGATACCATCTTCCATGACCGTAGCGTTTCAGTAGCCACGACCGCCAAAAGGATCCGTTTCGCGATTCGGCATAAGGGGCAGTCGTCGCGTAGAGATCCACGTCGGGCTGATCGGCTAACAGATTTAGTGTTTCGTCTGATGATCCGTTGTCTAGGATGGCGAAACGATCCACGCCGATCTCGCGATGATGTCTTAAGCAATCCAACAGTCGATGGGCTTCGTTGCGAGCGACCAAGATCGCGATAATCGCCTGCGGCTTCGGATGTGATTGAAGCCGGATCACCTGAATGTCGTGATGAGCAATTCGCGCGAGTTGGAGGCGCGCAAGGTCGCGGGCTTCAAGCAGGGCTTGACCGTATTCCACCAAATGATTTCGCATTAGCGCATCAGTATTCCATTATGGCCTTTAGCGACGTCAATTCAAATCCAACATCCTGTCTGCTACGGCATTTGCGGCCGAGCTAACGACCTGGTTTGTTACGTCGGATGCGAAAGAAAGCTTCTCTTTGATAGGTTCGAGGCGAAGGCGCGTGACCTCATTGTGAAATTTAAAACCGGTTTCGCAGAGGAACACCGCTCCGTGCCGCTGATCCACGAGGAAATCGTGCGCGAAAAAGCCAAAGCCAAGGGCCCGGTCGATATCGGCTGCAATGTCATCGAATTGACTGCGTCGAGCATCAATAAGGACCGAGCGAAGATAGTTGAGAAGGTCCGGATTTGGCGGCGTGTCGCCGCCATGAACCGAAGGTGATCCTTCGCTGATGTCTCGTGCGCGAGGGATCATGGCGATGATGCGATGTCCGACACACATCGCTCTAACGACGGTATAGTAATCACGGCCCTGAAAGCTGACGCGCGTGTCAATGAATTCGGTATTGTAACGCTTCCGATTCAAAGCTGAGTTTGCACGTATCACGTCGACGTCTTGGTTCGTCCCCGTCCGGACGTTGGAAAATGTCGGGACCTCTTCCGATGCTCCAGCGACCTTCGGCATCCGAATGCCGCGACGGTTCAGAAAGTTGTTGGTCCGCAGTTTGTCACCAACGATGCGGGCAACGCGCAGCCGGTTGGCAATCGTCGACGTCGGAGATCGCAGCCGCGTGGCAATTTCAATGGCGGCGACGAAAGCAATCGTTTTCCGACTACTGGCTTGCTCACAATGTCTTTCTTCATTGTACACTGGGATTACAGTGGAGCCAGAGGGAATGTCAGCCGATTTTATGAAAGACAGCGGTGCCGAAAAGTATTCAAAGGCTATGCCACGTCTCTTCAATGTGTTTTCAAAAATCGGTATGAAAATACCCGGACGCATCTTGCCTTGAGCACCGGGCCGTTCAGCATCCGCATTGACAATGAGAACTTTTTTCACGGCATACCCTGTGCGTGCGCGCATTCTCAAATGACAGCGTCAGACCGCCGGACCTGTTGCGGCGAGCGGGCCATCGTGTTGCCCCGCTACGCAATTCTTTTCATAATTGATCTCTTCCACCGTCTCATGTGATGGCGGGGATTGGTCTGCCGGAACTCGAGGGTCTTGCGTTCGATTGCCTTGGGCACAACGCAGGGCGCGCCATTCGCGCTAATTGCGTCAAGTGCATCCTTGTAGGCATGTGCTGCCCACTGGTTGGCCCCTGGCCGCTGCTTATCCTGAAACGACGAAAATATTTCATCACTGATCCAGGAATTTTTTTCGTGTAACGTCCGGAATACCAGTGGTTTTTGCAGAAAGAGCGTGCCGCCAAGGACATGCGCGCCTTGTGCGAGATAGCCGTCGGCACACCCTTTGTAAGCGAGCGGCTTGTGGGGTCGCAAGTAATTGAGAGCCGCCCGGCGAAACATGAGTGCTGTTGTTGAGGTCCAGTGCCATCCGGGAACCTTAGCGGGAATATAAAATACTCGCGGTTGCTGACTGGGTTCGAGCTCAAAGTAATTTCCGACCGGTCGTGCCGTTGCGATGCGGAAATTTGCGCGCAATCCACTTCCAATGACACCCCGCTTCGTTGCAAGAATTTGGTCTGTGGAAACAAGGGGACACAATATGCCGGCATCGAGATGTGTGGTGAGAGCATCTTCTAAAAACGTCGATGCATAACGGTCATCGGGATCAAGCAGACAAACGAAGTCTCCCGTTGTTTTGCTGACACCGGTAAAGAACGAGGGCACTTGACCCATGTTGGTAGAATGACAATGCAGACGGATACGTTCATCTGCAAAGCCGGAGATAATCGTTTCGAGATTCGTGCGGTGACGGGGTTGCGAGGCATCGTCGACGACAACACACTCCCAGTTTTTGTATGTCTGATTGACAAGAGACTCGAGTGCGTCTTTGACAAAATCGGAATAATTATAGTGCGTAACGACAATTGAAATGAGCGGACCGCCTAATCTGCGTTGGGCAAGATCGGGCACCGACTGCTGATCGCAACACAATACTTCCATTTGTAGGCCCCCTATCTGGTTGTACTTTGTTAGCGGTCGGGGCGCGTACGGACAAGTTAGGATGTTCGGGACAAATATCCCGAACCATCCGCTATCCACGGGCCTCGGTTTCTCCGACGGTGACGAGCTGAACCGGATCAATCCCCAAGCGTTCATCTTGCCAACCGCATCATCGATGCGGTCGCCCCGCTTCTTTAAAAAATTACTGGGGATTACGAGTGCTGTTGCACAACGTAACGCCTAAACACGCTCCGCAAACTGAACACTGATTTTTCGTGAACGCCGTTCGAGGCGTAGGAGCTAAGCGTCTGCGAGGGATACGCTGGACGACTTGCTCGCACTGTTTTCGTCACTGTCCGGTGGCGGGACTCCGCGTGGAAGACTGTTAAACGTGCAAGGTATTCCATAGTCCGGCCGAAGTTTCTGTGTGCGGGGATTCAGTCAATGCGCATTCGTAAGCTGCGTTCTTATCGCAACGATAGCCGTGCTAGCGTTGTGCAGTCCGATGTCGATGGAGAGTTCCTATGGTTTTCTTCGGTCGACACTCATCTAACGGCATGCCCCGTAACATTTGCCAATGCGGTGTTTATACCCGCGGGGCGCGATATCGATTCCTACCGCGTGCCATCTGAAGCCCGTCGACCATGACGAAGTCGCGCTCTTTTGCGCCTTCAATTCTGCACAAATATAGGTCGGGGCATTAGGGATGCCACATCTCGCACAGCACGGTCGGGCAATTTCTGCGCCTAAATGTCGTGCTGCCCCGGTGACATTGACGATCGGCGAACAGTCTCTGGATCAACTGGCTGAGGGCGCTCTCAAGCCGCCGCTCGTTTCGTTTGTCGTTATATGCTGGAATTATGCGCAATACGTTGGCGACGCCATTGCATCAATCCGGGCACAGGATTATCCGCATTTCGAGTGCCTTGTTATCAATAACGGCTCAACTGATGAAAGCGGATCAGTCATCGCGCATGCGATCGAAGGCGACAGCCGCTTCACGATCTCGATGCTGCCAGAAAATCTCGGCCAGCTCGGTGCCGCCATATGGGCGCTGGACCAAATCAAGGGCAGCTTCGTAACCTTTGTCGACGCAGACGATATTTTGTTTCCGTCGTTTGCATCGACGCACCTGCAGGTGCATCTGGCTCTTCCCAGGAACGTGGCACTGACGTCCTCCAATGTTATCGAAGTGAACGCCGACGGCAGGCTCATCACAGGACAGTACGATAACTTCGGCCGCAACGAGGAGGATAGCCCGGGGCTAAATGCGGAGCAGGTTGTGCCGCGGCTGTCCTCGGTATCCGCCGCCCAATACCAGTTGCTCAGTGAACAAGTAAAATGGCGGCCGCCAAACAGAGGCGGTTGGTGCTGGGCACCGGGAACAGCCAACATGTTCAGAAAGACCGTCCTCAATTTCTGCCGACTCGAGGGCGAAAATGCACAGCGTATGCGGGCCGCTGATGCGCACTTCAATCGTCTCTGTCATGGTATCGCCGGAACCGGCTTCATCGACCTTCCATTGTCTGGCTATAGGCAGCACGACTCCAACTATTTTGCGACGTCTGAAACATTATCCGGCATTCGCCGCGGGTCGCGGGAGTATGCTTCGAAAGATGCCGACAATCGCCGGGAAACCGTTGAAAGCGTGGTAGGCAAAGCGTCCCACTTTAATTGGCTTTTGGCCGGGAGATTCTGGTCGTTCATCGACCAGCTGCAAAATATGGGCATAAGCCCGCTTCCCGGCTACCGTGACGATCCCCGGATAATAGAAATGTTTACGCGCAAAATTTCCCATATTTGCGATGAATTCGGATACCGCCGCAGCGTCAAAGAAATAGCTAAGCGGTTCGGACCATTGACCGCGCAGAGGATGTTCCACGACGGTCTTCCACCGGCGCGTTATCGCCGTGTCAGAAAATACATTGCAACCGCATCGATCAGGAACGCTCTGTCCGCTCTGAAAAGAAAGCGCGACTAGTCGCGTCAACCTCGGTCGAAGAATCGCTGTTGCACTTTGTCAATGGGATGCGGAGGGGAGCATCGGCATATGTCGGTAACACGCAAGCGCATATTAGTGACAGGAGGAGCCGGATTTATCGGTTCTCACCTATGCGAAACTTTGATCGGGCAAGGTCATGACGTTCTTTGTGTCGATAATTTTTTTACCGGTAGCCGGCTCAATTTGGTTGGCGCGCTTCAAAACCTGAATTTTGAATTGTTGAGACACGACATCACGCATCCGCTTTTTGTTGAAGTTGATGAGATTTACAACCTGGCTTGCCCGGCCTCACCTATTCACTATCAATTCGATCCCGTGCAAACGACGAAGACGAGTGTCGCCGGCGCGATCAATATGCTCGGTCTCGCTAAGAGGCTGAAGGCAAAAATTTTTCAAGCATCTACGTCTGAAATCTATGGCGATCCGATCGAACACCCGCAGCGCGAAGAGTATTGGGGCAATGTCAACCCGATCGGTCCGCGCGCCTGTTATGACGAGGGAAAAAGGTGCGCCGAAACACTTTTTTTTGATTACTGGCGACAGCACAAAGTCAGGATCAAGGTTGCGCGAATTTTCAATACTTACGGACCGCGCATGCACCCCGCCGACGGTCGTGTCGTTTCGACCTTTATCGTGCAAGCTTTGCGCGGAGCCGATCTTACGCTTTTCGGCGATGGGTCACAAACGCGTTCGTTTTGCTACGTCGATGACATGGTTGACGGCATCATAAAGATGATGAACTCACGATCGGATGTCACCGGCCCGATCAATCTCGGCAATCCCGTCGAGTTCACTATGAGAGAGCTGGCCGAAAAAGTGATCAACCTGATCGGCACTCGCTCCAAAATCATTCACCTTCCCCTACCGGCCGACGATCCGAAACAACGCCGCCCAGATATAACCTTCGCTAACCGCGAATTGGATTGGAGTCCCAAGATTCAACTGGAGTACGGACTCCGCAATACGATCGCGTATTTCGATCAGCTGCTGAGAGCAGGAAGCACGAATTTTGCGGCTGGTGCGATCGCGCGATAGCGTTTGGAAAACGCGGTCAGGATACGGGCGGGCGACATTATTCCAGTGGCGCCCTTTACCGGTCGGAGCCGGCCCACCGATCCGCATCGGCGCCGACCCGAGAGGACGATCGAAATCGCCTCCCGTACCGGCGCGCAATCCATCTTCGCTAATGAAGCGCGCCTTTAGAAGAAGACAACGCACTGATCAGCGCCTCCTCCTTGTTAGCCAATTCGCGACCGACTTTCACCGCGCCATGCATAGTCACAGCTTCGGCAAAAACTTCGTATTGCGGAGGCGTGAGGTATAGCGTGATGCACCGCGTTGAGCGTATTGGACCTTCATGCCGGACGATGAGGGAGAGCTCGTCTAGAGATGATTTTTCTGCGAGGTCGAGCAAGTAGTCGCAATTACTGCCCTCAATGTAATCGGCGAGCAGCCTCAGTTTTGGCCACCCGATCGCAGCAAGCCGGTTTTCATCGACCCCAAGCTCTCGGAAGGTCCGATCGAACCTCGCCAAATAGTATGCGCGGCGCAGCCCGATCTTGAGAAATTTCGCGGTGACGGGCAAGAGATGCGGGGACTTGTCCTGAACCTCTCGCAGCCGGCGTGCTGCCAACAGCAGTCCATCGCCAATCCAGTCGGCGGCGATCTCGGCTTTTTTGGTCGGATTGTTTGTCTTCATATGTGTTTCCTTGAAATATATTGTCCGCAAATCGTCTGTGAAAGCCGAGTTGAGGCAAGGAAATAAACGGATAATTTTGAATTTTAGGAATTCATGGAAACGGCGCTAGGACTCGCCTCGTTGACACGACATCGCTCGCGTTTTTGCGATGAGGGGAACCGAGGATCGCCGGCAAATCCCGTCGGCTAGCCGAATAGCGTATAAAGCGCGGCAAGCAACGCGATGACGCACGCGGTTTGCACGAGCAGTGCGAAACGAAACTTCGCATTTATCGCCGCGAGCTTCGCCTCCAGATAATCTTTGGTCACCCACTTATTGTCGTTCATGATTGCGATGCTTTTTACCGGATGTGCGCCGTGGGCGACGGCTGAGTTTTCCAGACTGATCGTGCGAGCAAAAACTTGTTCCGCTTTTAAGGGATCTTGCCGGCAGCCTTGAGCTTGATGTATTCGTCGATGGCGGCTTGATATTCATCCTTGACGTCCTGCGGGTACTCTTCGCCTTCGATCAGAACACGACCCGTCTTCTCGAAAGCGTAGATGAGCTCCAGCCGGATGCCCGCTTCGCGCATGCTATCGGCCAGGTTGGCCATTGCCTGCTCCAAATCGATCGCAACCGCAACATCTTGATCGGGGTCGAAGAAGATTGGTTCGCCAGGTAGCGGATCGCGGCCGAACTTGACTTCGAATGCTTCGAGTTGAGCGCGTTCGACGCGATCCAGCTCGTTCGATGGCTTTTGGGCGCTCCGGCGTTTTATGTTGCGTTTCATTAGTCCTCACAAAAGTAACCTATTACGGTGCACGTCATCGTTTCGCTTCGCGAAGCCTCGCGCGCTGAGAGTCACGGCTCACTGCGAGTTCTTGCGGTGTGAGCCTTTTCGCCATGCCGGCTCGTTGAACTCTGGTTCGCTGTCCGGATTGATGACTTGGCTTGGTTCGCGCGCATCGCGCTGTCGTCGCGAGGCCTTCCACAAAGCCTCGGCTTGCGCCAGCGGATCGGTTACACCATTGCCCGCCCAGAATGCGCGCTCGTCTCCGTTCTGATGCAGCTGACTGTGATGCGTGACGCAAAGCGGAACTGTAAATTCATCAGAGACCTTGAGCCCAAAAGCCCGAGGCTGGGCAAAGCGTAAGTGGTGCGCTTGCGAGGGTTGCCGGCCGCAGATCAAACACGGATGACTGGCGACGAATGCCAGATGCGCACGATCCCGAAGGCGTTTTTCCTTCGGCAGCAGATACGATGCGGGAGGCGTGTCTGACCTGTTGTCATCCGTTGCGATGCCGACGGCCCGCGCGCGTGCCTTTAGCGACTCGGCGATGCGCATGACCAGCTCATTGCCGCAGCTGCTCGTCGTGCGCAGCTTCTCAAACGTTTCGAGGTTAGCTTCCCAAAATGCGTAAATATTTTCCAGAGAACTCAAGCTGTCGATGTGGGCCAGCGTTTCAGCCATGAACCCATCTTGAGCGCCTTGGTCTTCTTGGTTTGAAATCTCGATAAGGGCACGCTGTCGAGAACCGTGACGCGGTTCTTTTCGATTGAACGGTTGCCCTTCCTTCGAGACGTTTCTTTGCTGCGGATCATACAGCGGCAAGCCGAACGGATTGCCAAAAGTCGCCAGGGCCCGCTTGGTTGCATCGGTTTCGGCGGACTTGATTGCGAGATCGTGGGCAATATCGGCATGGGGCGAGCGTCCGCTACCCGTTCCAATCCCTTCACGAACGATCACGCTTTCGCCGGCGCGAACGGTAATTCGTACCTTCGCGGAATAAAAGCAGACCAATTCGCCCTGTACCTGCTTTGCCCAATGACATTGCGGTGTGCCGGTCTGGCGATCCCAATTTTCGAAATGAAAAATCCGATTGGCTTCGGCGATGGCATGCCAGCCTTCGATATAGGACAGCTTATTGCCACCAAAGTCGCGCGTTTTGACGTGTTGTCGCTTGAGCTTGGCTTTTAGCGACTTGATCTGGGTATCATTGAACGCCACTATCTTGTCTCCACTCCTTCGGTTTCAGATGGTCGATCGTGATCGCGTACCGGTTGCTGCTCTCGGCCTCGATTCGACGAATGCAGAAATTCCCGCCTGCAAGGCCTTGGCGGCGGCATCCCTTAAGCAATTGCTTTTTCCGTTAGTGCTTGCACTAAGGCCATTTCTTTATAGGTCAGGCCGCGCGAGCTTTTCTTGCCGCCATGCGCCAGCACCGCGTGTTGAAAGACGTCATATTGCTTGGAAGAGAAATACAGAACGACGCAGTGTTTGCCGACGGAGTATGTATCATCGCGAAGAACAGATGATAGCTCGTGAGCGCAACATACCTGTGCGAGCGCAAGCAGCTCTTGGTGATTGTTGAGGGTGATGTGCTGGCAAAGAATTTGCAGCTTTGACCAACCGATATTGTGGAGCAGCTTGCGATCAACGTTGAGAGTCGCGAAGCATCGCTCGATCTGGACCAGAGCATAGGCCTTTCGTCGACCGAGGCCCGCGGATTTGGCGGCAGTCGTGAAAGCGTCCGGCATTTCGTCCTGAATTTCACGTAATAGCTGCGCGGCAGCTAAGAAGTCATCATCGACGAGGGCGTTGATCAGTTCCGTCTTGCTTGTCTCAGTGGGTGAGTGGGTCATTTCAAAGCCGATCCGTAAATCTCTATCAGATTTACGATTCTAGGTTGAAGGCGAAATGAGGCAATAAGAAAAGGCAATATAAAATCGAAAATAACGAAGGAATAGATTGTGTTTATTGCGGGCGCCAAACTGCCAACACGTAAATCTAGCGTCGAGGTATATATAGAATAAACTGTTACGGGAAATAACGGAAATGAAGTGGCTAATGAATGACGGCGAAAACGTTACATATTTTTGCGATTTATCGCGCGGCATATTTATTCGTTGGAGTTCGGAATAGTCAGATCGCTCGATCTCCTGGCTTGATGGCACCTACGAGCCGCGACAGGCGCTTCAAGTATGCGTTCGAAGCGCCATGCTGGGCCATAGGTTGGCTTTGACCGTCCGCGCAAATTCGAAAAGGGGCGTCGAAATACAAATCCGCGCGCTCGGCAGATCCGTGTCTGCGATGAAGTCGACGTCACCAGATTATGACTTTGCCGCTTTTCAGGGCGGCGCGTGCATGTATGAACACATCGCGCTGGCTGCAATGGGCGGCTGCCAAACGCTGTCGGGGGACCCCATCCTCATATGGGATTCAACAACGTCGCATCGCTTTCGCTGCGGGGGCAGGCATAGCCTGTGCTCTCAGTGGTCCAGAATGCAGGAGAAGAGCTTACGTACTTCATTTTGGTATTCGGACCTAATCAGGGGGTCGTTCAACTTCGCAGACAAGGCGCAACACGCGTTCTTCGGTTTGAAGACTTCCGACAGAAGAGCATTAAGCTGCACTAGATCGAAGGCGAGCTTGCGCTGCAGTTTCACGACAGAATGGCGGAGTCGCCTGCGCAGCGGATAGTCGGGGTAGGAGTCCAGAAGCGTGGCGATCTCCTGCAGATCGAAACTGATCTCCTGCAGCATATGGGGGATGCCGCGAGGATGTTGCGGACGTACGCCAAAGCGCTGGAACAGATCATCGTCTGTTGCGATCTTGAGAACGGGGAGGAAGTCTGCTTCTAGCTTCTTAACAAGGCTTAATTTGTCCATCGGGGCACCTACTTGAATTTCAAAGAAAGAGGCAGGCTAAAGCAAATAACGCGCCAGAATACCGATATCAGCTTTTAACCAATAAGACGCAAGCGGCGCTCTCTCTATGGCCGAGTCTTGTTCCAATCTTTTGTGGCGACTTCCGAGACATCAGGGCGGAGAGAAGGCGCGCATGAACGAAACCGCTTATCGTGGACAAGGCCCAGTTCGTTATCGCGCGTGCGCAACACCTCGGCGTACGCGTGCTCACGCTGGAATCGTGTACTGCCGGTGTTCTTGCTATCCTTCTCTCTGATATTCCTCGTGCGGCAAAAGTGTTGGAAGGCGGGTTCATCTGCTACGCCAAATCCTTCAAGATCGAAGTGCTATGAGAAGGCGCTTGAACAAGAGACCGCGGTCAGCCGAAAGGTCGCTCTTGCCCGGGCGCAGAAAGTCGCGGTTCGTCCAACGATGCGTTGCTCATATTCGCCAGGCAAAGACGAATAGCGCTATCGCATCGTCCAAAGTGTCGTCGCGATCGAACTTCCAGCGCGCGGCCACATCGTCCGGCAGCAAGCGTCGCAGCGGCTTTGTCCGCCGCCATCTGGCGAGCACGCGCTAAGCGTGGCTGAACAAAGAAATGGGTCCCAACAATGGTGACTCATTTCAACAGGTCTTCTCATCGACTTTGCAATGGTTACCACGTCCAGTCTTGATACCAGTGCTTTTGCGGGAACGAGTGCGTGATAGAACGTCCAGTTCGCTGGTCTAAATCCTTATCCGGTCGTGCCACTCATGGCACTGAGCAGAAGAAGCCGTCCCGTTCGCTTACGGTTGAATAGCCGACACGCCGATGGACGGCGTGCCCCACTCGATGGAACATGTCTGCTTTCTCTGCAACGCTGCGGCACGAGATAGCCGCAAGATCCCAATTGCAGACATCGGTTTCAAACGCGGAGCTGCTGCTCGACACTTTAAGCAGGTGTCGGCTTCAGGGTTAGGACCCGACGTCACCGGCATGCCAGTGCTGCTATCAAACGGAGGACGAGTTCGAGACGTGGCTCTACGGAACGCCGGCCGAAGCGTTCAGCCTAACTAAGAGCTTCGACCCGGCGCCTGTATCGCCTCTTTCAGGGCAGCGCCGACAAGGAAGATCCGCTTGGACAATCTCAGGTCACGATAAAAACTGCGCCGCTATTATTATAGTCTCCGCGATTGGTGGTTTTTCTGACTTGCCCAACATGCCTGACCGTGGCCGGGCGTTGTAGATCTCGATCGGAATAAATGCGTACGAAAGGTCGAAAGTGCTATAAGCAAAATGCCGT
>Ga0256772_1000038_pt1 | contig 22347 bp, 1 predicted proteins | sample MC6MC0923MT_FD_186044 | JGI IMG/M metagenome (GOLD analysis project Ga0256772, IMG submission 186044) | Metatranscriptome of enriched soil aggregate microbial communities from Iowa State University, Ames, United States - MC6-MC0923-MT... | ecosystem: Environmental > Terrestrial > Soil >... | reverse complement strand
TTACTATTCTATCCTATTCTTGTCCTCTCACACCTCATTGTTCAGCCTGAGCTGCTACTGAGCGTCAGTCAGCAGCGCCACGGACTGGTCACGATTGTATTGTGCTGTGCTCCGCTGCGCTGCCTTGCCTCTGGCACCTGTCAGCGTCAACCCGTGCGGTGCGTCACACTCTGTGCGCTGCTGCGGCCTCAGCCGTGCATGTCCGTGTGCAGTCACTGCAGGCTTGTCACTGCTTCTCTTTGTTGGGGGAGTGAAGTTAAAAGGTTCGCTCAGCTTCCTTCTCCTCCCATCTCATCGTCTTACTATTCTATCCTATTCTTGTCCTCTCACACCTCATTGTTCAGCCTGAGCTGCTACTGAGCCGTCGACGTGGCGTGACAGCCCCACCGCACACTGCACGCTGCGCACTGCTCCGTGTCTGAGTCTGACATCGCTGACTGTAGATCGATCGAGCCTGACATTGGGACTTTCACTATACTATCGCTGGCATATGAATCATGATGTCGACACGCCAATCATCATCACCATCAGCATGTGATGGCGATGCTCCCTCCCCTCCGTCATATGAGATCGGTGTGGTTGGTATGTCCTGTCGTTTCCCCGGGGGGTTGAATTCGTTGGCAGCTTTCTGGCAGGCCATGGTCGACAAGAAGGATTGCATCACGGAGGTGCCCAAGGAACGATGGAACACGCAACTGCACTGCTCAAATAACAGCAAACGGAGGGAGAAGGAGGACACAGGGAATGAGAATGACAATGAGAACGAGAATGAGGGTGGCAGCGTCGTCGTGCCTGAGTTGACGAAGTCGAGCACGAAGTGGGGTGGGTTCGTGTCGACGCCCCCCGAGGAGTTCGACCCCCTCTTCTTCGGAATCTCGCCACCGGAAGCAGCGAGCTTAGACCCACAACAGCGCATGCTGTTGGAAGTGACGTATGAAGCATTGGAGGATGCTGGAGTCACGATCGAACAGATGAGACAGACGACAACCTCGGTCTTCGTCGGCTTGATGAATGATGATTACAAACTCGCCTTGCATGATGACCCGATTCGATTGGATGGTTACAGCAACACTGGCACAGCACCCACACTCGCCTCAAATCGCATCAGCTATGTCTTCAATCTGTTGGGTGCGTCCCTCACTATCGACACGGCTTGCTCCTCGTCATTGGTGGCGTTGCACATGGCACGTCAGGCATTGGAACGAGGTGAGTGCGACTATGCAATCGTGGCCGGTGTCAACTTCCTGCTCTTGCCCGATACATTCATGGCACTCTCACAATTGTCCATGCTCTCACCGGATGGACGATGTAAGGCATTCGATGCATCGGCGAATGGATATGTGAGAAGCGAAGGAGCAGCGGTCGTGCTGCTGCAGCGGATACCAACATCCATACCAACACAAACACAACCAGATCGTCTCGTCGCCTCACGCACATCTCCTTTTCCTTCGCCTTCTCCGTCATTTTCCCTTCGTCCACGCGTGTATGCGACGCTTCTGTCAACCGCAGTCAACAGTGACGGCCGACTCGACATGCCCATCACGGCGCCCAGTGCCAGGGGGCAAGAGACATTGCTGCGATCCATCTACGGGGGAGAAACAGAACAGACAAACACACAGACACAAGCACATGGTCAAGGCCATTATCTCCGTTCCCCCATCTCCCCCTCGGATGTGTTCTACGTGGAGGCACATGGAACCGGCACGACCAAAGGAGACTTGGCTGAATGTACCGCCATCGGGTCAGTGATTGGCCAGGCATCCAGGAGAGTGCGATCGCGTCCTGTGCTGATTGGCAGTGTCAAGACCAACATTGGACATTTGGAAAGTGCCGCAGGCATGGCTGGATTGATTAAAGCATGCTTGATCCTGCATCATGGCCTCATTCCTCCAAATCTCCATTTCAACCACCCCAATCCAAATATTGACTTCGACAAACTTGGACTACATGTCGTCACGGAATGTATGGAGGTGCCGATGCCGACCACGCCAACACCAATCCCAAGTGGCGGCTTGGTGGGTATCAATAGCTTTGGTTATGGAGGAACGAACTCGCATGCGGTCATTGGGAGGCCGTCAATGACAAGGACAACGATCGCACCAACTCCTGTGAATAATGGACAAGAACAAAGCATTGCTCCAACTCAGCGTCCTGGTGAGCCCCATCCAAACCAGAGATCCAAACGGCGCTTCGTTATGTTGATTAGCGCTCATGACTTGCCTACACTGAAGCAGCAGATCGACTCCCATTGTCAGGCACTGGCATCAATGAGCAACAAAGATGATGACGCTGACCACTCCACCCTGCAGCGTATGTGTTTGACCTCGCTCCTCCATCGAAGTGCATTCAAATATCGTTGTGTAGTGGTTGGCGACTCCTCCTCTGCACTCCACTCCAACCTCGCCTCTCTCCACCAACAATTCGACTCGCTCAAACAGCGATTTCTACCCGGACGATCATTCCTATTCACGACTGGTCAAGCTTCAGACGCATTGACGTTGACATTGACATCTACCTCTCCCTCTGCACCTGGCTTCGCCTCACTGGGTTGTGTTCCCTGGCCCTGTGTGTCCGTCGTCTCCTCCTTCCAGCCCCTGCGCTCCCAGCCGATCATCTTCGTGTTCGCTGGACATGGATCGCACTACCCTCAGGTGGCCAAGAGGTGGATGAAGACACTGCCGTTGTTTCGAAAACATTGCACCAAGATTTGTGAGGCATTTCGACCCTTTCTCGATGTTGTTGGCAATGGCAGTGATGGTCAGCGGGATTTGATGTCTTGTTTGTTGCAGGACGATCCAAGTTGGTTGAGCAACGTCTCCATCTACCAGCCCGCTATCTACGCAATTGAATTGGCGGTCGCCTTCACACTCATGGAAGTGGGCATCTTCCCGACGGCGGTCATGGGACATTCTGTTGGAGAGTATGCGGCGGCCACATGTGCCGGATTGCTGTCACTGAACAGGGGAGTGGAGATCGTGGCGAAGACTGCACAATTGATGGCAAACAAGATGAACCGGGGTCGTTTACTCGCTGTCTTCTCTCGCAACTCGACCTCCGCAGACCCCTCCAGTAGCAGTAGCCAACCCGCGACCCCAGATGAAGAGCTGCTTGCACTTGCACGTTCTCATGGCGTGGAGTTGGCCGCAACGAACACTTCCTCAACCTTCACCTTCTCTGGTCGGGAAGATGGCATTCGCTCCTTCCAGCAAGCGCTACAGGAGCAGAGCCAGAGCCAGAATCAGAAGCAGAGCCAGTGGATGAGCAAGGAGCTGGATGTGTTCTTGCCAGTGCACCATTCAGACATGGATCAAATTGAGGTGGAATTCAAACAAATTATCAATCAAGTCAATGCTGACAATACCGACAACGACAACTGCTCATCATCATCTTCGTCTCCCTCCACCCCCGCCCCTCTCTTCTTCTCATCGGTGCTTGGCCAGTGCTATTCGGCTTTTTCTCTGCCATCGGATTATTGGTGGCGCAACATTCGTGATTTGGTTTCATTCCATCAGGCAGTTCGTGCATGTCACGCACATTTTCATGATGATGGCATGGATGACGCGGGGAGTGGATCGGGAGCGGGCCAGACTCTGTCCCCACTCTACATCGAAGCGAGTCCACAATCCGTCCTCACACCACTGCTGACGGAGATCATTGATGAGTATCACACAGAACAGGCCAACACACCATCCTCACCAAGATCAGCCTCTTCAATGGCGTCCGACGCCAGTACGAGCCATTCCATCATTGGACTCCTGAATCGTTTTGATCGTGGTCAGAGTGAGGATGGTGAGGACGGTGAAGCCTCCTTCCTTCGAATCTGTTCCTCCCTCTACGCTTCAGGACAGGTTCCATCCATCCGATGGGAACGACTGCTGCTACTTGACCATGCCGATGCTGCTACTGATGCATTGGGCATCCAGTCCCATCCTCTGATGTTGACCTCCTTGCCTCCATATGCCTGGCACCGACAGCGCTATTGGGCTGAAGGAGACATCAGTCGCAATCGAAGGCTCTATCGACGATACAGCGGATACGATGACCAACACATCCACGGCAGCGGCAACGCACATCCAGAACACGATGACATCATGACTGGTACAATGGCTCCATTCCATATTTCTGATCGTCACCATCATCATCCGCTACTCAGCATGTGTGAAGTGGCTCCCGTCGAACCATTGGATGAGTCCACGGCCATCCCTGGTTCCTTCAGTCTGCAGTGGCATGCATCCCTCAATGTCACCCAGTATCCTTACCTTGCCGATCATGTCGTGGAAGGTATGCGTGTCATTCCTGCCGCCTTGTTCGTCGAGTATGTGTTGGCGGGTTTATGGACGATGGCCTCGTTGTCTCGGCAGCATCCTGGAATCACGGAGCAGACGATCTTGGTCTTACAACAGGTGACATTCAAGTCTGCTCTCATGCTCGATGCAGCGTCCAACACTTCCAGCATGCTGACTGGCTTACGCATGACTCCGCGTGCTCAGGGCGCTGCGTGGTCGATTGCCATCGTCAAGGAGGGCAGTAATAGAAATGGCAAGGGGGGCAATGGCCATGGCCATGCATCCACTGAGGAGGTCGTGATGGAGGCGAGTGGAGGTGTGTATGAGCAATTGGCGCGTGAGAGGTTGGTGTTATCACACAAGGATGATCTGATCGAGCGCGATGATGCCACCTTCATCGATGCCTCCAACTTCTACGACAACTTTCAACAGCGCCAACTGGTGTATGGAGACACATTCCGGTGGGTGGTGGCCACCTGGCTCGTCGAGCAGACGATGGTTGCTCATCTGAGGATGCCTCTGGAACTACAACAGCAACAGCAAGATCAAGATCAGCATGCATATTTCCTTCATCCATCTCTGATGGACTGCACCTTCCAGTGTGTTGCCTCGTTGGTGTCCCGCTCCGATGATCGCACCTACATCCCCACCTCCATCGGCAAGGTTCGTTTCTACCAGCGCTGTTTGAGCGCGGACGCATGGGTCGTGGGCAAGCTCGCATGTCGATCGACCAACTCCATCACGGTCGACTTGAGATTGTTCGATGCGAATGGAGAGATCGTGGCGGAATTTCTTGCATTCACTGTGTCGAGTGTGAGTCAGCAGCGCACGGCACATTCGAACGAGTCGATTCTGGATTGTGTCGTGAAAGCTGAGTATGTGCCGTCTCCTGCCTCGACTCCTACACATACTCCAGCCGCATCAGTGTCAGTGTCAACTGCTGCACAAGTCCATCCCCTGATTGCTGCTGATGATGAATCAAGCAAGCCAACCATCGTCTGTCTCATCCGCTCAGATCCTGTTCAACAGAAGCTGGCTCAACTTCTGAAGACACAACTCGCACACTCCAATGACATTCATGTCCTCTCCTTAGATGAGATCGAGAATGCGAATGCGAGCGGTGAGAATGAGAGCGAGAAGGACGATGCATCCAAGCTCGAGCGACATCTCGAGCGTCACTTGGATCCACTGCTGGTGCAACATCACGATGCCGCTACCAAGCAACCGTCTAGCTCTAGCTCCTCCACCCCTCTCATCATCGATTGCACGCCTCTGACCACGAACTTCCCCGAGGAAGCCAACATGGTGTTGGACGCACTTGTACGAAACAGCTATCGAACCATGCTCATTGCTCGATACCTACTCAATGCCGCTGTCAATGGCAGATTCAACTCGTCAATTCCTCATCTCATGGTCCTCACCCGGAATGCTGTGGCTGTACCTGGATTCACGTCATCCTCATCGTCATCGTCATTTTCATCCTCGGTGAATCCAATCCAATCATCGTTGCTTGGTCTGATTCGCTGTCTCCGTCTTGAGAGTGAGGGCCTGCTCACCAGTTCCACATGTGACCTGGAGACGGAGATGGATGGAGAAGAGCAATTGGAGTCGTGGAGTCAAGCGATCCAACAAGAGCTTCAGTCTCTGCTCTCCTCGCGTGACCATCGAACGGATGGTGCCGAGGTTGCATATCGACGAGGCAAGCGCTTCGTCAGCAGACTGCAGCGTGTGCCTCTCGATCAATGTCTCACTCAGACGAATCACATTGCAGGATTACATGATCCACCTCCCGTATGTTTCACACATTCAAGCAAAGTTGGTTGGTATATTGATCGTCATTCAATGGATGAGTATTCGTATCATGTGCGAGATTATGCGCTCTATGCTTTCCGCCAAGCCTCCTCGGCCTCCTCTCCATCATCGACAGAAGAAACAGCGCAGGATGATGTTCTTGTTCAAGTGGAGTATGCCGGGTTGAATTTCAAGGATTTTCTCATCAGTCGCTCGACTGGTATCTTCGAGAGTGAGTTTGGGTACCTGGGCTTCGAATGTGCGGGGTCGATCGTCACACCTCCTGCTGGCGCCCACGCCAACACGGTCGATCTGAAGGTTGGTGATCGAGTGTTTGGATTCGGTCTCGGCTCACTGGCCAGTCACTGCTATGCACACCCTCATTGCTTAGTGAAGATTCCAGCGACATGGAGTGCCTCATTGGCTGCAGCCTTACCTGTCGCCATGGTCACTGCCTTGATGTGTATGGAAGGAGTGACGGCCTCCTCACATGTACTGCTGCATTCTGCCTGTAGCACTGTCGGTCTGTGCTGTCTGCATATATTGGCATCGAGGGGCTGTTCACATGTGTACGTCACAGCGGGCCATGCGGATCGTCGTCGCTTCCTCCTTGACAGGTATGGGTTCGTCCAGGTGGTGGGTTCAGGAGAGAACGGCGACTTCGTACAAAAGGTCAAATCGTTGAGCGCAGAGCGTGGAGGAGTGGATGTGGCAGTGTGTGCAGTCAATCCAGCCATTCGTCGCCACACATTGGAAACGCTTCATCCTGCCGGGAAATACTTGGAATTGAACACGCGATCTCAGGCCGTCCCCTCCACTCCTGCAACAGTTCAATACATCAACCTGTCACGATCGATCTTGCAGTCTCCCACGTATATCCGAAGTCTCCTCGAGCAGGTGGTGGCAATGTTCCCCGATGATGAAGCGATTCGACGAGCCATTCCGATCTCCACCCTCCCATTGGGACAGTTGGCTGCACTTCAATCGTTTGTGGAATGCAATCGATACATTGGAAAATTTGTCGTCCAGATTCCATCAGTTGTGTGCACACATCAACATGAAGGATGTATGGCATCATCGACGCACGTCTCTTCGTCCGCGCCATCTGCTATTCCTTCGATTCCCCCATCTAGTGCTATGGTCCCCTCGGCATCGTTGTTCTCCCCTGATTTCACTTACGTCATCCTGGGTGGTACTCGTGGTTTAGGATACCGTGTCGGCGAGTTCCTCGTGGCGCATGGAGTGAAACATCTCGTTCTGCTGAGTCGAAGGGGTCGAGCGGCCATGAGCGACGAGGAGGTTGCACGCCTGAAGGTGCACTGTGCACGGTTGGAAGTGATCGCATGCGACATCACACTCGAATCAGATTTGGAACGATGCTTCGCCACGCTGCGAGAGATGCCTCCAATCAAAGGTGTGGTCCAATCATCCGTCTTCCTGCAAGACGAACTCCTCTCATCCGTCACGGTCCAATCCTTGCGCAAGGTGTGTGCACCCAAGATCTCCGGAACGATGTCCTTCTTGAATTATCTTCGTCAACAGTCGGTTGCGTTGGATTTCTTCGTACTCTTCTCCTCTGTCTCCGCACTATTCGGCAACAGTGGCCAGGTATCCTATGCCCTGGCCAACTGCTTCATGGATGGTCTGGCTGCACGCTTCCCCGCTCTCCCTATCTACAGTGTGGCATGGGGTGCAGTGGCCGATGTGGGTATCTTGGCGGAGAGGGATGGTGGACGGGAGGTGGAGAAGAGACTCGCTGAGACAGGTATCTTATCCCTATCGAGTGATGAATGTCTTGCCATTCTCAACATACTCTTCTGTCACCTACGGAGGAAGGCACAGTCTCGTGCTAATCCTTCCATCCCGGATCATGCCCTCTTGCCACTGCCCGCACATTTTGGTGTCGTGCGTATTGATGGGACACGATTGCTGAGAAGCAATCCGGCATTTGCCACCTCCTCTCGTTTCAATGTCTTCAAGGAGTCGCAACAAATTGCATCATCGCATCAGGAGGGCGATGGTGAGGACGAGTCAGGAGAGGATGGATCGGAAGTCAGTGCGGCACAGCTGGCTCAAAGCATGTCGTCACTGAGTGTCGAAGAGCGCGCATCCAAGCTTCTGGATCATGTGCAACGTTGCGTGAGTGATGTGTTGGGTGTGAGTCCATCGGATCTGGATGCCGATGCTCCACTCTCCTCCTATGGCTTGGACTCACTCTCCGCGACGAACCTTCGAAGCACCCTCTCACAACGCTTCGATACACCCGTCTCACTGTTGGCACTCCTACAAGAGACATGTCGAAGTCTCACCAATAGAGTCATCAAAACATTCGCCACACTCGCTGTCGCAGCCGCAGTCGAGGAAGATTCTTCAAAGCCGACCTCGTCGAATTCGAATTCAAAGTCGAATGCATCCTCGTCTCCCTCTCAGCATGTTGGAAAGGAGAAGAAAGACTCCGAGGGAACCACAATGACGACGAAAGCGAAAGCGACTGCGACAAGAACAACGACAGCGATGACAACAACAGATGCATCCGCTCGCATTTCCGAACATCCTCATACTCGTGCTGAGCTCATCCGCCGCAACTCTTCGTCTCATGCTGAGGCTGAGCGTGGCTCCGTCTCCATCTCCAAGCACTCCTCTTCCTCTTCCTCTCCCATCCTTTGTCCTCTGACCTCCATGCAGTCCGCCTACTTGTTTGGTCGATCCAGTACGGGTACCTCGTGCCATTTCTACTTGGAATTCCAATCGAACCATCCAATCTCCAAATTGCAAGTCGCACTCCAATTACTCATTCGGAAACATGATTGTTTGCGCGCGGTCATACATCGAGACATGGACACGAAACAGAACGCGAACTCGACCTCCAACTCCACTACTCCACTCTTGAAGGTCTACCCATACCAGGATCTTCCCGACTATGTCATTCGCTGTGAGTCCAGTTCGGAACTGGAGAAGGTACGGGAGCGCATGTTGCATGCCCGTCTGGATGCCTACTCCTTCCCTCTGTGGGAGGTGATGATCACCACCACGACCTCTCCTTACAGCCCCGGTGATCGCATTCATGTGCACATCAATTTTGATCACATCATCATGGACTTCCAATCGGCTCGGGCGCTGTTAGTTCAGTGGGATCAATTGTGCAAACAGCCGGAGGAGAATCTCCGACAGGACCTGCTTCACTCTTCCCACCACTCATCTGACAGTCATGGCAGTCTCTCCTACGCATCCTACTTGATCTCATTGGATCGTTCTCGCTCAAGTGCGCCTTACGAATCCAGCTGGAAGTATTGGCGTGATTGGTGTGCATCGTTGCCTGTGTGGCAGGGTCCACCTCTTCCACTGCGAGCCGAATTGAAGTCGGTTACCAAACCCAGCAGTCGAAGACATGTCGCACTCCTCCCATCCAAATACTTTGTGCCACTCAAGGCTCTTGCGGCCAAACATGGTGTCACCCTCTCCTCACTTTGTCTGACGGCCTATGCATGGTGTCTGGCAATGTTTTCCAACTCCGAACGATTCCTCATCAACATGGTCACATTCCAGCAGCACACGCAACGTCTCTCTCAAGACCAACACAAGCAGAAGCACAAGCAGAAGCAGAAACAAACAACATCCGATCTACTCGGTGATTTTACCAGTGCATTCTTGGTCGATTGTGATGTGAGTCGTGGCAGCTTCGCCGAGTGTGTGCAAGCAGTGTGTCATCAGGTTCTGTCTCATCTTGATCATTCGATCATCTCCACCGCTGATACCCTCCGTCTGTTGCATCAGCAGCATGGCATGGAAGGTGTGACTCAAGCCGTCCCATGTGTGTTCACTTATGTCAGTGCAGCCAACCATCCAGAGCAGGCTTTCGAAAGCTTTGGACAATACGTCACGGGACTATCTGAGACGCCCTATGTCTACTTGGACATGATCATCCTGAATCAAGGCGACCATTGTTTCATCCACTTGGATGGGGTCGAACAAGTCTTCTATGAAGGGTTCGTGGAGTCCATCCTGAAGGCGTTTGTCAGCTGCTTGCAGATGATCGCTGCAGAGCCCAACGCATATACCAACAACCATGCCATCACTCCTGCGCACATCCTTGACAAACAACCATTGAACATGAACCCATACAATGTGGTCAAGAAGGAGCATCCATCCCTGCATCTGTTGGATGGAGTGCGACGGCATCGTGACAATGAGAATGTTGCTGTCGTATCCTATGGTGTGGATGGTTGCATGTTCTCCACCTCATTCTCTCAGGTGTTGAGATCATCGTTCGCCATCATGGACTTACTTGTTTCTGTTGGTTGTGAGCGTGGCGAATATGTTGGAGTGTATTTGGATCGTGGTGAGCGCCTGTTGCAGACCCTGTGGTCGATGATCTGTGTCGGCGCTGCATACATTCCATTTGAGCCCTCGGTGACTCCCACCAATCGTATTCAACAATGCATCGAGACAGCCAAGATTCGATTCCTGTGTACAACGAAGAAATACTTCAGCTTGTTCGAACATATCAAAGGATTGACTCTGGTTGACGTCGAGCATCTCGACAGTAGCACTGGATCTGCGGCTGCGTCGGTTGCGTCCGCTGCATGTTTATCTCGCGTCTCCTCTCCCACTGATCTTGCCTATTTACTTTTCACGAGTGGCACGACTGGTACCCCGAAGGCCGTGATGGTCGAGCATGGGAGTGTGTGCAATACGCTTCATAACATGTCTGATCTCATGCAGCTCACCTCACACGACACATTGATCAATCTCAATGCCGTCACATTCGACCTGTCCGTATTCGACTATATGGCCCCACTCATCGCCGGATGCAAGGTCATCCTTCCGACTGGGTGGAGTGTGAGGGATGTGGAGACCTTGGTCAAGTGCTGCCAACAATACTGTGTCACCATCTGGAACAGCGTCCCAGCACTCTTGGATATGTGCGTGGAGTATTGTGAAAGGAACCACGTCCAATTGCCCGCCATGCGTCGTGTGGTTCTCTCGGGTGATTTCATTCGTTGGTCTTTGTATCGTCGTATGCGACATGTGATGCCCCATGCGGAGTTGATTGCATCGGGTGGTCCAACTGAGGTGACCATCTGGTCGAATTTCTACCTGCCTCATCTTCATCCATCTTCCAATGATCCAGCCTACACGTCCGACTTCCTCCCCTATGGCTATTCCTTGCCCAATGTTCGCATGTATGTACTGGATGAGCGTGGTCGACTCTGTCCGGAGTGGTGCTATGGACAGATCGTCATCGGTGGTGCAGGAGTAGCGAGAGGATACTTAGGAGCAGACAATGATGAGAGTGACAAGTTCGGTCTGATCGATGCACAATGTTCCGCAACGAATGCACCAGAGCGTGTACACTTTACTGGAGATTATGGACGATACATTGGCAATGGATTGATTGAAATCGTTGGGCGGAAGGATCGTCGTGTCAAGGTCCAAGGTCATCGCATCGATTGCATCGAGATTGAGAAGGTCCTGCAACGGAGTGGATGGGTTGAGAGCGCCACAGTCGTGGTGTCTGAGCAGCAGCAACACCATTCAGGTTCAACCCTTGAGACATCTGGAAGCCAGCAACCTACACAGCAGTTGATCGCATTCTACATTCCCGTTCTCAAGGATGTCACTGCGACTGCAACTGCAACTGCCTCTCCGACCGGATCAGGTCCAGGATCGCCGCAACCCAAGGTTCTGCCAGCTGGTGCGAATGCGGAATTGGCCAGTCCTGGCGCCTTACTCCAATTCAAGCTGTCCCGTCCTGCCATTCGCAAACATGGCTTAGGAGACGGCGGAGTGAGTCTGAGAGCATATGATGCAGAATCTCAATCTCAAGACGACAAGCTTCAGTCACCGCCGATGGTGAGGAAGAGTTGTCGCAGCTTTGATGCTCTACCCGTTCCTCTCCACGCATTGGATGGATGGCTACGCGATGTACATGACTCACAAGTCAGCTCTGGGTCGATCTCTCCATCCATGTACATGGTCACCAGTCATCTCCGTGTGTTGGTCAATGTGCATCGATCCAACACCAACAGCGACGCTCATCCCGGTCTGTATCATTGGTCTCCGACACAGGGTCTGGTTCCATTTGTGTTGGAGCCCCATCTAATTCGAGCACAGGATCATGTGGAACATAATCGACGAATGGTTTGGGAGAGCGGTGTCACACTCTTGCTTGCCTACTCGACCACGGATGCCCAAGCCATGAACATTGGGCATCGACGACTGATGATTGGTGCCGGGCAGTATGGACAACTTCTCGCGAGCAAGGCCTCGAAGCATGGGTTGGGTGCATGTCCCATTGGAGATTTCGATCGATCGCATCTGATCAAACGAATCGGAGATGAATGGCAGATCGTCCATACGTTTGTTGCAGGCTTGCCTGCACCTGCACCTACATCTACATCGTGGACAAGCAGCGATGAGGAGAGTCGGCTGCGTCGTTTCGCTCAAGCTCTTCTGCCATCGTATATGGTGCCCTCTGCCTTCATCGCTTTGGACAAGTTCCCCATCACCGGTACAAATAAGATTGATCATCGCGCATTGAGACAGATTGCAATGGAGAGACGGATTACCGCGGCGGCAGGGGCAGCTTCAGCTTCAGCTTCATCACTATCATCCAAGCCTGGTGGAACTGTCGCAACTACCAGTGCCGCTTCATCCTCCTCCTCTCCATCCATCAACGAATTATCCGATCGTCTTCATGTGTTGATGTGTGAGTTATTGAATGTTCCATCTGTTGGTTCCGAGAGCGACTTCTTCCATCTGGGTGCCAACTCCCTGTTGCTGTTGCGTTTGCACCAGTTGCTGCCGACGCGGGTCCATGCGACTTTCGCCAAGTGCAGCATGGCCGAACTGTTCGAATTGACGTCCATCCGAAAATTGATGGATTGGATCACCAGTCGTGATGAGACGATTCAACATGGCAATGGCAGCAACAACAATCAATCATCTGAGTCAGATCAACAACAGCAGTCCTCCTCGCATCCACGTTCCAAGACTGACATCGCTGTCATTGGCTATTCCTTCCGTTTGCCTGGAGCGGTGACAGTTGAGCAGCTCGTTCAGTTGCTGGCACGCGGCGAAGAGAAAGTCATCAGTCTTGACAGTACGGAAGCGGTGAAGCGAAACCTCGTCACACCTCAGGTCGCACAAAAACACAAGTCGAGACTTGTATGTGCAGCATCAACACTCGGAGGAGGTGGAGGAGGAGGTGGCAATAGCAATGACAAAGGCAATGGACACGATGGTGTCATGGATGCGGCTGCGGCTGCGGCTACGGCCACGGATCCTCATGCCTTCGATGCCGATTTCTTCCACATGAGCCATCATGATGCGCGTCTGGCTGATCCCCAGCATCGACTCTTGCTCGAGTGTGGCTACGAGTGTCTGGAAGGAGCGGGCTATACGGGAAGTGGAGCGAGAGTCCAGCAGGAGGAGGTGGGAGTGTTCACCAGCTGCAATGAAGCTTCTTCAACAACATCGTTCGATCTTGATGGCAAGGGAAGTCCATCAGACTCCGTGACTGAACGAATTCGTCGTATGATTGGCAGGGAGAAGGACTATTCTGCTTCGAGACTTGCATACTATTTGAACTTGCACGGTCCAGCGGTTGCCGTTCAATCTGCGTGCTCGAGTTCGCTGGTTGGTGTGAGTCTCGCGTGCCAGTCATTGTCCATGGGTGAATGTGATGCAGCGTTAGTCGGCGGTGCCGCCGTTCCTTTCCCTGAGTTGAATGTGTATGTCCATGAGCCCAACTGCATCTTCTCGTCGGATGGTCACTGTCGTCCATTTGATTCCAATGCCAGTGGCACAGTGCGTGGTGCCGGGGTCGTCATGCTCCTACTCAAGCCTCTGTCCAAAGCCCTCCAACACCAGGATACCATCCATGCGGTCATCAAAGGTTGGGCGACGAACAACGATGGACGGAAGGCATCGTTCACTCACCCGTCACCACAGCAGCAGGTTGCATGCATGAGGAAGGCATGGAAGAATGTACCACACGAGACACTGCAAGCACTCAGCTATATCGAAGCACATGCGACGGGTACCGCCATCGGTGATGCGCTCGAGCTACAAGCGATTGATACGGCGATCAAGACACATGGTCTACAGCGTCACCAGCCCATCCATGTCGGCTCGTTGAAAGGCAACTACGGTCACTTGGAGTGTGCCAGTGGAGTTGCAGGACTGTTGAAGGCCATTCTCTCTGTCGAGTATGGTTTCATTGCACCGACTGCCAACTACAAGCAGTCTGCTGGAGTATGTGCGAGTGTGCTCAGCCATGGACGACTGCAGATTGCCGCGGGTCAGCATGCCATCAAGTGGGAGGCAGAGCATCGAGTGGCTGCGGTCAATAGCTTTGGAATCGGAGGAACGAACGCACATGTCATCATTGAATCGCCTCCAGTTGACAGAGACGAGGAGATGGATGTGGCGAAGGCAGATACATCAGCAGATGTTGATGTCGCAGTTGTGCTCCCTTTCTCCGCCCATACCGTTCGTTCCTTGCAATTGCAACTTGAGCGCATGCGTTCCCATCTCCTCTCATTCACAGCCTCTCAAATTCAATCGGCCGTGTCGATCAATGACTCCTCGATGTTGCCATCGTTGCGCTTCAACTTTGCATCGCTTCATGCGACACACAAGTCTGAATCGCGTCTCTTGGCAGAGATGGCCTACACACTCTCCTTACGCCGGAATCATCATTCGTACAAGAGGGCCATCGTGGCATCCACCATCAAGCAAGCCATCGATGCTCTGAGCTCAGAGTCCAATCCTCATGACAGGACTGCTCCTGTTTCGGATGGTGTCCCTGCAGCAGATGCGACTCCCTCTCCCGCACTCATCTTCCTGTTCCCGGGCCAAGGTAGCCAGTTCCCTTCGATGGCGCATCGATTGTACCAGACCTTCCGTACCTTCCGTCAGACTTTCGATGAATGTATGACGATACTGCAAGGTATCGATGGGGAGTATGCGGAGCAGCTGAAACAATGTCTGCTCCAATCCTCAACGCTCCCACACGCACAATGTGAGACGCTTCTTCGAAACACGTCCTTCACTCAGCCGGCCTTGTTCCTCGTCGAATATTGTTTGGCGAAGCAATGGTGCCAGTTTGCTTCCATGCCCATGTGCGTCATTGGTCATTCATTGGGTGAGTATGTCGCTGCATGTCTTGGTGGAGTCTTCTCTCTGGCCACTGCGATTGAACTCGTCTATACACGAGCGAAGATCATGCAACAGCTACATGGAACTGGACAGATGATTGCAGTACGAGCAACAGCAGACAAGGTCAACGCCATCTTGGCTGAAAACAACAACAGTAGCAAGGACATCAACGTGTCTATCGCGGCCGAAAATGAGCCGAATCAAGTGGTGCTGAGTGGTGCCACCTCTGCGGCCAAGTCAGCTGTTTCCCTCCTCAAGCAGCATGGCATCAAATGTCAATTGATCAATCAATACCCATTCCATTGCTCCATGCCTGAGAAACTTGTCAATGAATTCCGACAGGCGCTCGAACGTGCCTTCCAGCAGCCGAGCCAGAGTCGCAGTGAGAGTGCGAGCGGCAGTGACTTCAACAACTTCCCCTACATGTCCAACTTAACCGGTCAGCGCATCGACCTGAATCAGGCGTCCGCACCTGGCTACTGGATCCAGCATATGACTCGCACGGTCAAATTCAGGGAGAGCTGTGAGAACATTCTCGCTTCGGAATCACTCTCCAACTCGACCATCATCACGTTGGAAGTCGGTCCAGGCCGCACTCTGTCGACACTCTTTGGCCGATGTGCTCGTGGTCAGACTGCCGCTGGCAGTGGTGCATCATCCTCATCTGGCTTGAATTCTGGCCTCTCCGTGCTTCCTGTTCACACGCTACTGGACACTCATGACTCCCCAGTCGATGCTGTTGAGCATGTCCCATTATTGAGTGCCGTTGCCAGGTGTTGGAGTCTGGGTATCAACATCGAGTGGGAGAAGTATTTCGACGACTTGCTGCAGATACCGTCCGACATGCATCGATGCTGCACGACTCTACCGACGACAGAGTTTGATCGAATTAGAATGGAACCAAAGGCTCAGACACACACGGCTGCTCAAGGCCAAGTCGAAGACCAACCATCGCAACGTGCCACGATGGCACATGCTCCTTCATCCAGCGCTCCTTCTTCCATCTACACGAGTGATGAGCGCGAGCCTGTCGATCGCCGCGAAACCTTGACCTTGACCTTGGCTCCTGCTCACATTCATACTGATCATGCAGATGATGATGCAGATGACATTCGCGCAGCAATCGTTTCATCCTGGCGTCGTGCTTTAGGCTCCACTCCCACCGACACTTCCAATTGGCTTCAATGTGGTGGTGACTCCTTGTCAGCGGTGAGCTTCAGTGCGACCTTGTCTGACCGTCTCGCCATGCGCATCCCACCCAATGCAGTGCTCACTCACCAGACACTCAAGGAGATGATCAACATGGTGCGCAAGGAGAGACGAGCGCAGAGACAGACGAACATGACGATCCAACCAAAGGCAACATCAGAATGCAGCGCCTCGTCGATCGATGACAGTTGCTGTCATTGGAGTTCGAGCTTGTCGTCCCATCAACGCTCCATGCTCTACGCTGAGCAATTGACGCCCAACAACCCCGCACTTCGTGTCTCGCATTTCCTCCATCATCATCGTGCTCATGCGCATGCACCGAAGCTCGATGTGCAACGTTTGGTTGATGCCATGCGGATGCTCATCCAGCAGCATGCCTCATTGAAGACCGTGTTCAGCATGCGGGGAGGAGAGGTGGTCGCGCGACATCTCACACCAGAGGAAATCAACAACTTCCAACCAACCAAACACATCACTCTCACACTCCCATCCTCGCAGCGTCTTGGCCAAACGATCAACTCATCCGAGGTGCAAGCTTTCATTCAAGATTGTCTCGAGCTTCCTTTCGCAGTGTTTTCTGGCGACTCTCCATTGGTGCGCATGTATGTCGCTGAGCTTGGGTCAGATGAGTGTGTCATTGGATTCACCTTCCACCATGCGATCATCGATGGATTCTCATTGAAACCGCTCATCAAACATCTATACGAGGCATACCACACGACGAGTGGGCCCAGTAGCAGTGCGAATAGTACCACTCCTCCTTCGACTGCCCCTCGCCTCCATGGTCGTTATGACTACAACGATTTCATCCGTGAGGAATCTGTGTTCCTTGCCTCAGCTGAGTGTGATGCCAGTGTGGCATATTGGAGAAAACAGCTCGCGGATGCGACACCATTCGTCTTCCCATCGGACCGTACCCATATCGTCAAGGAGGAAGGAGGAAGAGGCAGAGGGAAACTCTTGCCAGTCGACTTACCGGCCGATGTCACCCGTCGACTTAGCAGTGTTAGTCAACGCAGCAGCAGTAGTATGTTCACTGTTTTATGTGCGGCTCTGTCCATGTGTCTTGCTTCTCGTAGCGGTCGCTCCGATGTGTTGTTCAAGACGGCCATGTCTGGTCGTACCCGTGCAGAGCATATGTCCGTCATTGGTCTGTTCGCCAACACGGTTGTCCTGCGACTGAAGGAGGTGAACATGGGCTCATTCGCACGCTTGCTTCAACAATGTCGAAACACCATTGAGGACGCGCTGCAACATCAGCGGATCCCACTGCCCAAAGTGCAACAAGCAGTCCGCACGGCCACGGCCACCGCCACCGCTGCAGCTCGCACGAGTGATTCTCAACCGTCTCACACCGATCCGTTCAACATTCTCTCCAACGTGGCATTCATCTTCCACAATGAAGGATCAGTGAAGCAGTTGACAACGGCAACAGCAACAGCAACCCCACAAACGTCAAAGACTGGTCCTCAGCTGCAGCCCATCGACTTGCGCCACATGAGCAACGCTTCACCGGGCCTCAGGAATAGTCTGACCGTGCACCTCTGGCAGAAGGCAGAGACACTTTCTGGGTCGATCATCTATGATGAGCAACTGTTCAGTCGCCAAGCCATGTCCAACCTCTGGACACACTTCACTGCCATCTGTCAGGCGATCGGCGACATACCCGAGGCAGGGAGCGAGTCAATGACTACTGCGTTCGAATCCATCGCTGTCTCCTCGCTCAACAACCTTCCTGACGTGGAGCTGAAGGCGGCCTTACATCGTGAGACCGTGCCTCGTCACTTACTGCAGCGGGTACAATCCTATCGTAGCATGAAAGATTTGTGCTTGGAGCGCTTTGGACGTCATGCGGGTGCGGGTGCGGATGCAGTCGCACTGGAAGATGTGGCCACGTCAACCAAGCTCACATACTCGGACCTGTTGGAGAGGACGGCGAAACTGAGTCAAGCGCTCACTCATCACATTCGAGCAACACCTGCTTCTCAACCTGGCCATGGTCCTGTCGTTGCATTGAGTATGCGTCTGAGCATCCACACCATTGAGGCAATGATCGCGATCTGGCGTTGTGATGCAACCTACATGATCCTCCCACCACATTATCCCGTCACCTATATGGCCACATGTCTGAAGCAAGCTGCTGCCATGATGCTTATCGTCGATAATGAGGCAGACATCAACAAATTTGAGCAGATCGAACTTGGTGGTGTGGCCATCATACCCTTCGCCAAACTGGCTCACACTGACAATGGAAACCATGAGAAGCAGCTGGAGTCGGAGATGCTATCATCAACATCAAGCGCTGACTCTCATTCTACATCGTCTACCCCTGCTTACATCGTTTTCACTAGTGGCAGCACGGGCTTGCCCAAGGGTGTCCGTGTCCCCCATGCTGGGCTGGTCCATTATCTCTTGTATAATTCCGATTTGCTCTACCTTGATTCGTCGTCATCGCCGCCGTCACCGTCGCCGTCGGCTTCGACGTTGAAGCAGCTGCAAATGGGTGCATTGGAGTTTGATTTTGCCGTCGCGGAGATCTGGACGCCTCTCATCAATGGGGCCACTCTATGCATCTCATCCCAACCAGATCTCCTGCTGCCCTCGCCTGTATTCACCAAACTGCTGTCCAAGCATCGCATCACTCACATCAAACTAAACCCGTCCTTCCTCACTGTACTACTGGCGTCGACACGCACATCCGAATATGGACCTGGGTCCAATGGAGTCCGTGGCGATGATGACGCTGATGATCCTTTAGGTGATGTTCGTTTCGTGACGTTGGCCGGTGAGCGTTGTTCGACTCGTCAGTTGTTGCGAATCTGGAAGGTTGGTCGCACTGTGATCAATTCGTATGGACCATGTGAATGTACCGTCAGTAGCTCGAAGCTGATTGTGAAGAGCGAGGAGGATGTGGCAGCCATGGCGCAATATACATTCCCACCCATCGGCAAGCTCCTACCAGGCAAGGCCGCTATCATACTGGATCCAATCACACTCTTACCCAAGCCGACAGGGGTGGAAGGCATGCTGTTCATTGGAGGGGTGGGAGTGAGCTCTGGATATCTCTCATCACATGCAGGCAAGGACTCTGACTCCCACTCAGACTCATTCATGAGCGCCACAGCCTTCCCAAGCGTCACGCGCCAACTGCTCACCACTCACCCGGATCTCGATCTCGATCTCGACCTCGACCCAGACGGCCGTTGGTATCGAACAGGTGATATCTGCTTCTTCAGTGCGGATGGTCTCCTGCATTACGCTGGCCGATTGGATCATGAGATTAAGGTGCGTGGATTCCGGGTCAATTGTGAGCAGGTGGAACGCGCTCTCACAAACGTTCCCAATGTACTCGATGCGGTTTGTGTACCATCAAACCAGATGTTGGTTGCTTTCATTCGCATGCAACAACACAAACAATTCGACTCACCAACATCCTCACAATCCTCATCAAGCCCGTCTGTGACCGCGTTATCTGTCGTTGAGAGGGATGTCTTACTGCGTCATCTTTCCTCCCTTGTCCCTCCACACATGTTACCCAGCCAGGTGTATGCGGTCGATCGCTTCCCCCGGGCCAGCAGTGGCAAAGTCGATCGGAAGCAATTGACCAAGTGGGCGGAAGACCGGTACCATCGCACTGGCACCAACCAACACAACACCAACACGAAGACGAAGACGAACAAACCGGAGCCGAAGCCGGAGCCGAACCCGAACCCGAACCCGTTGACCTCAAAGTTCAGTTCAACCACAGTGATTCCGCACTCTGCAAATCAGACGACGGATCAGCATCCATCCTCGGAGCCAGTGCCATTGTTATCCTACAGAAAGATCTTGTTGGTCGTGCAACGTGCATTTGTCGACGCTCTCAACATTGACGAGGACGGTGCACAGTCGATTGAATGGAATGGATCAAGTGATGATAATAGCGATAGTGACAGTGGCAGTGATAGTGGTCGCGACAGTGATGATCACGATCAGCCCGACTTCTTCAGTTTGGGTGGCACATCATTGCAGATTGGAGTTTTGATTCATCGTATCAGCCTCTATACTTCTGTCACACTTGATGTCATGAGTATACTCTCCGATCCGACTGTCTCCGGTATTGCACGAGTGATCCAAGCCCGACTCGCCACTGCGACTGGTACCAGCACGATGCCACGAGCCCGTCCTTCCAGAGCTGCGTCTGGAGCTGTCGCACCCGCAGACTATGACTGTGTCAACGGCAAGGAGAATGGCCATGGCAATAGCACTGGCAATGGTAAGGATGCTCCCACATCCACCAAACCGACTGACACTCACAATGGCGTGCACTCGACTGGCACTGGTAGCGTTACAACCACTGGTATTGCCGGTATCTACAAACTACCAAGCGGAGTGAAAGCCAAGCAAGCTTCCTCCACGTTATTCTGCATCCATCCAGCCGGTGGTTCCTGTCTCGGCTACATTCGTCTGTCGTCTCATCTCTCAAGCGATGACGTGTATGCCATCGATGATCCAACACTCGCCACGCTCACTCCGAATAGGATGCGCAATGTCATGGAGAAGAAGCACGATGATGACTACCGCTTTTCCTCTGTGTCAGCCATGGCTTATCACTATGTTGATCTGATATGCAAGATCCAGCCCAATGGTCCCTATCGTTTGTTAGGATTCAGTTTCGGAGGCACGGTCGCGCAAGAGATGGCAAGAATCTTGATCCATGAACGACAACAAACGGTGCAACAACTCATCATCATTGATACCATGCTACCCGATACCGATACGAATACCACAGACACACTGGACCAAGCGAGCCGACCAGTGGTGGAGGAGTCTGAATCGGCGTTACAACTCAAGGCCCTTCGCTTGTTGATCCATCGACTGCAATCCTCGTCGCATGCTCGTTCCGCTGACAAGGCTGAGCGTCATGATGTGACTCTCGATATCGACACTGTCGCCTCCTATGACAAGCTGTTGGATCGTGCACAGCAACTATTGGATGGCGTCAATGACGCCTTGCGCTCGTCGCTACCCACACACGATGCCAACAACAATAAGGAGCAGTCAGGTCGTGTCGCTGCAGCAACCTTCGCCTACCTCTTTGCCAAACACACCTGGCTCGTGCGTCAACATCGTCCAGTGAAGTTGAGCAATGTGCCCACCGTGCTATTGTACTGTTGCGCTCCTCCATCCTCTCTCTCTTCCTCTGCCACTGTCACTGCCACTACCCGCCATGAAGAGATTTTAGGTAGTTGGCAACGAGTGTGTCCGTCCGAGTATTTGACATCGATTCCATTCCGCTCCGCATCGCATGACACCATACTCGATCCACCGAACGTGCAGACTGTCAGCGCACTCATTCAAACACACAACCAAAATATATAACGAACGGACTTTCCTCTCTCTTCCACTTGTCCTCTTTTTTTCTCTCTCTCTTCTCTCTCTTCCTCGCTCACTTTGTGTGTTGCTCCCTTGTTTGGACCCGATATTTTCTTGGTCCAACCGCATCCTCTTTTTCCTGTCTTATTTACTTCAATCTACCTTGTCGATCCCATCGTGGGTACATGTGTCAGTTTTTTTATTTTTATTAACTTTCCTTTCGCTTGGGTGATTCGACATTTTCTCTCTCCCTGCCCTCCACTTACCTCCACTTACCTCCACTCTGCAATTTGAGGTTCGCATGATCCGGTTGAACATGCAGTTTCATGTTGCCGGCTGCAGCTTCCATGCGTTGTCTTACTCGTCCTTGATGGCTGGATAGTTGGATGCACCGATTTGCGATGATGCATACACTCAGCTTTCGCAGGGAGTTCACTTCAATCTACCTTGTCGATCCCATCGTGGGTACATGTGTCAGTTTTTTTATTTTTATTAACTTTCCTTTCGCTTGGGTGATTCGACATTTTCTCTCTCCCTGCCCTCC
>Ga0256772_1000029_pt1 | contig 23439 bp, 1 predicted proteins | sample MC6MC0923MT_FD_186044 | JGI IMG/M metagenome (GOLD analysis project Ga0256772, IMG submission 186044) | Metatranscriptome of enriched soil aggregate microbial communities from Iowa State University, Ames, United States - MC6-MC0923-MT... | ecosystem: Environmental > Terrestrial > Soil >... | reverse complement strand
GAAGAATGGAGCAAACCCATGTATGTCAATGATTGAATTGAAGGATGACGGCATATCCATCAGCATGCATCGATGTGTGGCATGTCGCAATGAGTCTAGATGTGTGGTGTGCAACAAAAGAAAATTCAATGGCCACACCGGCAAAGTCAAAGTCAACAATCGAAATCAGGATTCATCCGAGATCGATCAGCGAAGAAAGGAAAAAATGCCTGCGAGGCTTCGGCAGGGAGGGCAGGCTGAGCGAGGCTACGCTGCAGTAATATGGCGCTTAGCTCTACCGTCCTAATAATATGTCTGCTCACCTTCCAGCTCATGCTCCTCATCTGGAGATTGAGCTTGATAGGAATACTGAGACTGATACTGATGCTGATGCTGAGACTCATGTTGCGGCTGTTGCATGATGCTCGCTGCACCGTGTGCAATCGAGTGTGGGGCCGGAGGCGGCGGGCCTGCATGGACATTGCTATTGACACTGGCATGGGCAGTGGCATGTGCATGTGCATGTGCATGGACATTCGTCTGCATGACCATTCCACTTGCTTCAGCCAGCATGGCCGCATTCAAACGGCCGCGGCCACGACGATAACGTGACGACACGGCACGAGGATGAGGACGGAGGAGAGAGGAGGAGGAGGAGGCTGAGGCTGACGTTGATCCCATGGCAACACCACGCTCACTCTGCCCTATGCCTGCATTCATGGCGAGGGCAACATGGGATGGTGACGCCACGCTCCTGCTCATTCCATTCTCTCCATCCTCCACATATGTATAAAGCTCCCCATCTGTTTGTGTGTCCTCCATTTGCTCCCTGTGTATGGCGATGATCGACGCCTCTGGTGTATGCGCCGTACTAGCCGTCTCACCCTTCTCTAACGACGCAACACCAAACTGACCCATCAGACGAGAGGGAGTACGAGGACGAGGATGGGCAGCAGCAGCAGCGGTAGCATCATCACCTTCACCATCACCCGACCCAGCAGCCATCCCATCATTCGCTAACCTTCTCCCTCCCTCATGCTCCCCATCACTACTGTTGCTATTGACGCTGCCACTTCTGCTGCCATCGTGATGTTGTTGTTGGAGCCTCCACTTGACTTCCTCTTCAGCTCGTCTTCGTCGACTATATGGAATCCAGCATGCATAGTAGATGAAGAGTGAGGCGAGAGCGAGACAGATGGTGCCACCAATGGAGACGATGCTGATGAATGCTGGACGATTCTCCTCGGACAACAGACCACTCGACTCACCATCACCGCCGACTGACTCACCAGTGCTCGACGTATCATTGCCATTGCTGCCACTACTGCTGTCACCCATGCCGGTTGATGACGGCATCGCATCGCCACCACCATCGGTGCAATTGACATGATAGCGCCCATCCGCACACAGTGTGAATGGAATATACGTGGCATGTGGAGTGGAGTCATAGGCCGCCGTCACCTGACCAGACCCGAATGTACTCCAGCTCACACCGATCTGTGCCTGCATCCGACGCCATGCATTCTCAACCAATACATCTGAGCTGGAAGTCGAGGGGAGGATGTAGTAATTCGCAAGGATCATGGACGAACCATGAGCACCCGACGCAGCCTTCAACCAATCCACCTCAACACGATCGAGACTGAGCTGCATGGAGCTAGCCAGGTCAGACTGAAGCTCTGTGCGTACTAAGGCTTCCATGCTTGCATCATTGAGGAATGGTGCTGGAGGCAGGTTGACTAGCATGGTGGCATTGATGCCCCATGCTTGTCTTGTTGGATCGGGCAGCTGCTCATCGGGCAAGGGTGGACCCTGCAACTCACCCCAACCGCCCAAATCCCAATCCACACCACTCGATGAACTACTCACCGAACCCATGCCACCATCAACACCACTACTACTACTACTATCCCAACTCATACCACTACTGGAATCATGATGAGATGGACTAGTGTCAATGATCGGGACGGATAGGTTGGGCGCATGGAATGCAGCGATGGTGAATAGAGTCGATGGCGGAGTGTCACTGGGTGAGGTGAACAGGAGACAGTCAACAAAGCCAGAAGCTGAAGTATGAATCAATGAAGGGAAGCGAGTCGTCACATTGAAAGTAGAGGTAGATGCACTCAATGTCATATATGGGCTCCAACGTTGTTCATCACCGTCCCACAACATGCAGATAGGGATACAGCCAGCACGACACACTGCTGAGTCATAGGGCAGACTCAATTCAGCAACCATAGACATGGAGGAGGAGGAGAATGATGCTAATGCTGGTGCTGCTGATGAGAGAAGTGTCATCGTGCTTGTGCCCACTTGATCCTCTCTGATTTGCATGGCTCCAGTGAGTGCGAGCGTGATATTGATATTCGCACTGATGTTATAGGTGAGTGGATTGTGTACATGATAGAACGCTCGTCGATCCAATGACAGTGGCACTGACAGACTCGATCGACTCGTACTCGACAAGCTGGCATGGAAGGTGATGGAAGCGCCATCAAAGAACGAGTAGTTGAATGAGGATGGAGAGGTAAGTGTTGATGTTGCTCCACTGTCTGACAGTGTTGCACGAGGCGCATCCATTCGTGCCAGCATGGCATGCACCTGGCAGTCCGGCATTTCGATGAGTTGAGTCGGATGAGTGATGGCATTGGATGTGGCCGGGAGGAGTAATCGATCAGCAGCACGGTCCAGTGTCGCATGCATGGAGGTGAGCAGCGATGAGATGGTCGATGCTTGACTTGCAAGAGAGAGTGCGACAGGAGTAGGGTCAGTGAGAGTCTGAGTGCTGAGTGTGGTGGACGTCACATATGAGACCAACATAGCGATGTTGGTCGTCATGGATGCATTCAACAATGCCTGTTCAACATCGAAGCAGCCGCCGCCAACACTACGACACGTAGGTGTGGATGATGATGACGAGGATGAGGATGAGGCCGGGCTGACTACAACGGCCACAATAGGTTGACAGAGTGAAAGGAGTTGATTGGTTGCCTCTGGACTGCTGGCCACAGCTGGATTGTTCGCGACTGCCATACACGCACTCAACGCCTCTCTCACGGATTCACTGCTGCCGCTGCCCATTCCCATTCCCATTCCCCCATCTCCAATGTTCCATGCCTTCATCATATATGGCAGTAGTAGATTGTTCGTACGCAGTGTGAGTGCCGCCATGCTCGTCGTCATCGATGCATCCTGAGTGGAGTCGAATGTTGGATCCCATGCTGAGTGCGGTGTGAGCAGAGAGGATGCATTGAATGGAGTGAGGAAGCATCGTGGGTAGGGAGCATAGCTACCGCTGGGAGGGAGGGAGATGGATGAGGGGGGAGTGGACGGTATCGGCATGAATACTTGGCTCGCTGCCAGACTGTGCTCGGCCACCTTGGCAAAGACTTGCATCCGCTCTCCCTGTGCAACGAGTGCACTCAATGACAGGTCGATGGCATTGTTGAGTGTTGTCTGTGCCGTGCGACTGACGCCACTCACACTCGCACCCAACTCCACGATGACTTCACGCTCCACACGACTCACTGCCACACCACCCGATGATGACGACGATGATGACGCCAATGATAAATCCACCACCTCCAACACAATGATGACCTTGTAGCCATCGGTTGGTGAACCAGTGAATGGAATCATTCCACTGTCGGCTGGTGAGCCAACGCTCGATCCGAATGTGAGCCATGATGATTGTTGTGCGGTTGAGTATGGTGAGCGTAAGAAGTATCGATAGGTGAGTTGACCATTGCCCACCCATCCGCTAGCCGTTACATGGAAGACAGTGGAGCTGGTGTAACCGCTGCTAGGCGTGACAGTGAATGTGCCACCACGTGGAGCTGACACCACACGTATACCAACCTCACCCCATCCAGTCATGCCACTACTCTCATTACGGACACTTAGACGGAAGCGAAGCATACATGCATGGGAGGGGAAGATGTGAGACAACGAACCAGTCGGATTGATGGAGAGGACAGGAGAATGAAGGCCCGATGGTACAATCAAGGGATCATACAGACCCAACCACTCGGCTCCACCATTCACACTCTCATCATCATCACCATCCGCATCCTCACCCTCACTGCGTCCATCCTCATACTTGCCTAACACCATGCTCCATGTGAACGCAAGGCCGTTGATGATGCTGTCCGTGTGCGTCTGATCGTTGAGCAGAATGGGTCGACCGTCCTCCATCGTCACGGATGCCTCCAATCGTAATGGATCAGATGAGCTCACGCGCAATGCAGAGGCAACGATGGAGACATGGGGAAGGGGAAGGGGAAGAGGAAGAGGAAGAGGAGACGTCACCGATGAGGATGACAGGGATGAGTCGGACGAAGAAGTGTGAGTGGATGGCACAACTTGTACATTGACCACGCTGACGAGGCGAGCGGCACCTGCAGCTGCAGCTGTAGTGCCCGTACTCGACGCTGATGTGACGGTATATGCAGTGAAGACATATGTATCGGGCGCTAGCACCCCTCCATCCATGCGCCACACATCTGGCATTGCATCCTCATTGCTCGGTCTGAATGGTGGAATGATGGCCTGCGTGCGCACGTTGACACATGCATGGCCAGCAGCAGTGCGACAACGCCATTCGATCGGTAAGCCAGCATGGTTGGGTGAGATGGAGGCAGCAGTAGCCGTAGCAGTAGCCGTATCCGTATCAGTGCGAGTCTGCGTTGTTTGTGCATATCGCATGGTGGTTGGATTGAGTGTGGCAGATGGTCGGAGTATGATGGGCGACTGTTGGGAGACGAGCATGGAGCTGAAGCTTGTGACAACATCGGATGAGGATGGCTGTACAACAACAGTAAAGTTGACACGAATGTCAGAGGCAGAGGATGAGAATGAGGATGAGGTGATGCTAGTGGCATGAGCAGGATGAGCCATCAATGAGAATGCATATGTTGCATCTGCTTGCAATGTATACGCCGGTATACGGAGACGAGGTGTGAGTCGACTGCCCAATCGACTCAAGTCAGGTAGGCTTGCATCCACTGGTGTCACGGCTCTCACCTCCCACTCATACACCATGCTCTGCTCATCTCTCCACTCACTCTCGACACATGTCGGAATGATGGGTTCACTGGCCAACTCCACTTCACTGCTCGCTGCAACACTCAACCAGGGCTCACTAATGGGACGCAAGGACACGATGGGCCGATCAACCTTCGTCACTCGTAAGGATGAGATGGGGCTGACCAGCGCTGTACCCGGTAGTAGATGACTACTGACGCTCACTGTAAAGACATAGCTATCGGCTGCAGACAGACGATACGATGGGATGCGTAACAGACCACTACTCTGCGCATCAAGCAACTCTGGCACACTATCCAGCAGGTCCATGATCTCCATCCCATTGTCCCTGTCCGTGCCATTGCTTGTCTTGACGCCCCATGTGAATACGATGGGTCCGGCTTGTTGATGGAGGAGTCGAGTGGAGAGAACGAGATCCTCACACACACCAATCACACTGGGACCAAGCAAATGAACGACTGGCTGCGGCTGCGCGGAAGTGGAAGTTGATGTGGATGAGAGCGAGGGTGAGAGTGAGGAAGAGTATGGTGCGGCTACTGTCATCGAGCCATGTGCAGCGGCTGCCGCGGGTGATGTTGAGCATCGTCGTATGAGTGCGTTGGATGTGTAGAGTTCGAAGTTTGATCCCACACGAATCTGAAATCCCGGCGACAGCGGCACGTGCATGATGTTGGCATAGGGGAAGGAGCAGATAGCATTGGCCGCATCCATGCCTAACATTGACATGCTCGATGGTGCGAGGATGAGTGAACAACGCTCATCACGCGAGCCTCCACCCCACACACGTGTGACTCGATCATCGAATCGCACGAGTAGAGCAGACAAGTCGGGCCTCAACTCAACGGATCGCAGAGTTGGAATGGTGTGGGTGTCACACGCAGGTCGGAGTTCATACTCACCTCGCCCATACATCGGCACACCATTAGGAATGCCACTACCAAGATCATCGACAAGGATGCTGATGCTTGACATCACACTCCAATCATTGCCACCGTCATCCTCACCATCATGCTCATCTTCCAATCGCTCATCCCACCAATAAATTTGACTTAAGCTACGAATCACTGCTTCATATGGTCCAGTGAGCGTGAGTGAACCTGCAATGTTCGTACTCCTATCAGCTGCATTGGATGCAACCCCATCGGGCAATGGTTGGAAGAATGCAAATCTTGACGTATGTGTGTGAGGCGTCAGACTCACACTGATGGGAGTCGTACTGATCGCATCACGATCACTCACACTCAGCCCACTCAGCCGGACCCATTGACCATAGGCTGAGTTACTCCCACCCCATGGCACAAAGGAAACAGGAGTGGCTGGAAGAATGACCTCAGGTGGATGATTGATTGGCTCAACTTGTAACGGAATGGTCACACGCTCATCCCCATACATGCCTCCACTCAACTGCACATTCAACACATCCGTACCATAGAAGTCAGCATGAGGGGTATAGTACACCTGCAAGAGAGGGTTCACACTGCTCGACGATGAGAGAAGTGCGGAGTAGACGATGGACAGTTGATGGAATGCCGCAACGCTGCCACTGTTCGCTGCGCCACTAGTCGAGAGCATGATGGCCCCATTGCTGACAGACAGCGTGAGTACGACCGGTGTGGGTGGGTAGAGCAATGACGCATCAATGGGTGGTATAATCCGATTTCGTTCTGATTCCGCTTGTATCTTGATGGTCTTCTGTGGGTAGGTCAATCTCTGCTTCGTGTTTGGGTCCTCCGCCCATGAGCCCAGTAACGTCTGTCGCCGCCAGCTGACGGCCTCCGCGGCCAGGTTGAGTGAGGTGAGAGCTGCGTCATAGAGCGCACCAATGACCGTACCAGTGAACACGCCAACGATGGGAGCGACACGAGTCGAATTGACAGAGACGGATGAGAAGGTGAGAGTGAGTTGCTTGCCATCAGCTGACCATGCCGCACTGTAGGCTGATGCCGGTATGGGAGTACTGAACTGCATCCATGCATCAATGTCTGCTTTGGATGCGAGTGTTGGTCTGTTGGTTGGTCGGTCGAATGTGAGAGTCATCTGACTGCCATCAGCGAATTGTGTGTAGGAGCCGGTTGGGTCATGTGCCCTGAGTGCGAGGAGTGTGGGAGTGGGGGTGGGAGTGCGGAGGCTGATGAGCGAACTCACACCCAGACCACTCCACCCCACATCATTACGAACCTCCCAAGAAAATTCATACTCAACGCCAGATGAGAAGCCAGTCAACAGCGAGGAATACAAATAGGTGGAGCCACTCACAACACGAAGAGTATGGCTGCTGCTACTATCAACATCGAAGGATGCCATGGGAATATGGAAGTCGAGAGCTTTGCCTGCACCCGGTCCATCGAGTGCGACCGCATGGAAATGAATCATGTTGATGGGAGAAGCCCCATCATCAATGAATGGCTCACTCCCATTCCAGCTCGCCCACATCGACCGGCTTGGAGCAGGTGTGAAGACAGCAGCACGCAGTGTGCGGGGTAGTTGAGGGGCAGTCTGCACGAATAGGAGTGGTGAGCTCCATGCAGATGAGCCCAGGGAGTTACGTGCACGGATGCGGAAGAAGTAATCACAGCCCGCGACAGCATCTGTCCAGAGGAACGATCGTACGTTATTGGTGGGCACAGTCGATGCATAGGCAATGGTCGTGAGTGAAACCCATCGGCCACACTGTGAGCCAAGACGGGATGAGAGAGGTGGATAGGACGATGGTTGAGCGACCGGGCCAGTAGCAGCACCATCATGCTCACTGCTCACACCATTGTTCCAGAAGTCGATATCATACATGACATCGCCACACCCACCACCAACTGAGCCACAGTGTGCAATATCACGCCAGTGCAGGTTGAGTGAGAGTGAAGTGACGGCTGATGGTTGGAGGAAGACGGGTTGAACGGGTGAGGACGGAGGGACATGAATGAAAGCTGACACTGGGCTACCGAGACGAGTGACCGGCACCCTCTCACTCGATACATAGCGACACTGCACACTGACACGATAGATGACACCGGGTAGAAGGCTGTCCAGTGCAGTCGACAGTGACGAGCCGTTCGAGATCAGCCGCTGAGTGGAGAAGGTCAACTGATCAACATTCGTTGACGGATCGGACGCCGCTAGGAAGGCAGAGTAGTCAATGGTGTAACCAGCGGCAATAGCAGCACTCGATGGTGGGACACTCGACCATGAGAGGAGCGTGCTGTAGAGGTTGGATAGGGTCGGTTGTGTGTGCGGTGTGAGGGTGAGTGGAGTCGACCATACGAGTGATGTTGATGTTGGAGGCGGAGGAGGCAGAATGTCACTCGTCTTAAATGTTCCAACCGCTGACCATGCACTCGATCCAGCACTTGTACTCGCCTGTACACGGCATGCATATAATGTGTCCGGTTGCAGTCCACGTACGAGTGCGCTCACCTCCAACCCCTCATATACCGTCATGAATGGAATCGGCGAGATGGCTGAAACTCCACATTGCACACGATAGGTGATAGGCTGCGCATCAGCTTGTTGCTGCCTTGCCGCACTCCATACAATCAGCAACGAGTCGGCAGTTGCCTCAATGAGAGTCATGGATTCTACAGCACTGGGCGGTTGGGCTGCTTGACAGGTCCGTCTGAGTTGGATTAGTGCGTTGGGGATGACTGGCTGTGAGTTGAGGCATAGTTGGAAGAATGTGTCAAGCATGGGTGCACAGCCCACTGGACATGAGGTTGGCACATGCAATACATTGATGAGGTCATTGGTGATGTCACTCTCAGTGAGACTCATCTGACATGTGCGCATGGTGGCCGAGATGAATGTATAGTTGCATGATGAGCATGTGTCCAACATGGTGGTGATGTCTTGCGCGATGATGTCTGATGGTGATTGAGTATAGAATGGTGTGTGTCTGCATGCCTCATAGATGGCCGGTAGGTATTTGGAGCATGAGAGTGGGCACCAGCTGGTGAGTGTGGGTGGCGGACTGCTGAGTAGGGCATGGTCAGAGAAGCAAACGCCCGTCTCCATACTCGCTGCACTACCAAGGATCGGGCAATTCAACGCACAGGTCACACTCACACCGGGCTCAGCGATACCGGACTGTGTAGCAGTGCGCAAGCCACCACTGGTCCACCCACCGGTGAATGGTGCAGCTGCATCGATATTCATCAATGACAGCGCATGCAACGACTCAACCGACGTATCGATATCAATCATCCAACCACTGGCATAGACACCACTGGGGTCAATGAAATAGAATAGATGATAGACGAGTGAGGGAGTGTGAGTGGATGGACGTTGGTAGTGCGCTCGACCATTGATCGGTTCGGCTGCCTCATACACACCATTCCAGTCGTCATAACTCAACTCCGTTACTCCTGACACCACTACACTCGTCTGTGGACTACACGCTGGCAGCAGTAATGGACCTCTCATATCGAGTGTGAGTTGGATGGGTTTGAACTGCGCTGCACCTGGTCCGCTGATAGTGACCGTGACCGGAATCCTCTGTGCGGCCGCTGCCCATGATGGTGCCACATACCGAGTCTGAACATATCCAATGATGGCGGCCACACTGCGACTATAACCCTTCACCATGCTGACACTCGCCGGCTCGAAGTGGCCCAATGCGCCACCTGTTGAGAAGGTGAAGGTCGTCTGAGCCTGGACCGTTGAGGATGGCAGCAGGGTGAGCAGACTACTGGAGTATGCATAGACAGTCAAGTCTCCCTCAATCTCAATGCTGGCCTGTGGTAGGATGGCAATGCGGACTGGGTTGGGTGTGGCAAAGTACGGTGTGGCAGCGGCATCGAGTGCAAACTGGAGCATGACTTCATTGCCTTCAACATTGTCACTCAATTGTAGTGTGAATGCTTGTGCGGATGTGTTGAGGTAAGTGAGTGTGATGGGAGTGAATACACATGCAGCTGATGGCGGGTAGCAGCCTGGATAGAATGTGAATGGGAACTTCGCCTCTGCTGCGGGTTGACTTGGCTTGACTTGGATGGTCGCGGATGTCTGACCAACATACAGCGATGACGGGACGCCACTCATATCGATGCGTGCTAAGACAATGATGGTGATGGCTGCCGGTGCGATGACGCTGTCTGCACTGGGTCCACTCACACTCCACTGCAGTTGCATGTCGGATGGGCTGGATGACGAGCGGACACGATAAATACGATCCAGAGTCGATGAAGTGAATTCAGCGCTCGTTGCGCCATCGATTCGACTGTCACCTCCACTCACACTCAACTCAAGTGTCACACTGCCCCCACTATCGAGCACACTCCTATTAGCTAGACGTACAGCTAAGTCAAATCCAGAGTCCGTGGCTACGCCAAGTGTCGGCACTCCACTAATATTGAAGCTCGACGTTGGCTGCACTTGTATGACGCGATCATCAATGGAAGCATAGATGGTGGATTTTCCACCACCAACCTGTGTCATGATGAACTTCAATGTCACTGCACCGCCACTCATACCAGTCGAAGTCAGATGGAGACTGAAGGTTGAGGCCGCTGCTGTCGCGCCATTGAAGGTGAAGAAATCTGTTGGAGCAATGGTCGCGGCTGCTGCTGGCTCAACTCGTACGTCAACCCTCACATAGCCACTCCCCGTACCCGTCGCCGGTAGGAGGACACTGGGCCGAATGGTGAGACCACTGATGATCGGTGTGCCATACACCGCAGAAGGAACATTGAGAACATGAATCGGGGCGAGTGGCAGGATGCGCAGAACGACAGCAGGGGGAGGGATGAAGTGTGCACTATCGTCACGTGTACTATCAAGACTCGTCACAGTGAATGTGATAGTAACAGTTTGTGGCGCCAGACCCGCATAGATGGTGAATGTTACATCCTTTGTGCTCCCTTGGCGTAATGGTATTTGACGTGGTTGAGTGGTGATTCCATATAATCCGGGCGCCCCATTGAAGTATGGAACGATGGACACATCCGATGCCGGTGCCTCACTCACGTGCATGACAATGTCCTGGGAGGATTGTTGCACGTAGAGTGAGTCAGGCAGGTCAGTCAAGGTCAGCTGGCATTGAGGCAAGACAGTGATGGCGAGACGCGGCATGGCGGCATACTCACGTGCATCTTCACCACTGATGGTGAAATCAACATAGAGGAGGATCGGTGAGAGGAGTTGGCCAAGCGTTGGCTGAACGGAGAATGTACGAGTCGTATCAATGACACTGCCATCTGCTTGCAGTCGATTCGCATTGACGAATGCGAGTACACTCCCATTGACATGAAGGTTTGCTAATGCTGGTGTGATGGTGACATTGATGGTTGAGTTATATAATCCAGCAATGGTCATTGGTATGAGAGCACTCGGCTGATGATTGTAGAGTTGTTGCGGGAATAGAGTGGGACTGACGGTGACACGTGCGAGTACATGGATGGGACGAGACTCATTTGCATAGAGGTATTGCTCGGCATTGTTCTCATTCGTCACACCATTCAAGGCTTCAAGATGGAAGAGGAGTGTGATGTTGGCAGCGAGTGATGGTGCCACGTATGTGAAGGATTGATCATCAGCCCAATTGTCATGTGTGAATACCAGTTGACTGGGCTCAGCATGTCCAGCCGTGCTACTGATATGCATGACGAGTGAGTTTCCTACCTCTGGCCGTCCCGATGCAGATGGTCGTATGGTGATGCCCGACGTCGTCGATCCGATGACGACCTGCTGTGGCAGCGTGTCAGTCAGCAGACTGAATGAGCCGAGTAGAGTGGAATTACTGGGATAGACGACAACATTGACGGGCGGCAGGGAATCGATCTGCCATGCATCCGCACCAAGCAAACGGAAATTCAATGTCACCACTGTGTTGACCTTGACGCGTGGAGCAAGGTACTGCACGTATACGCGCTGTGAGTAGGCGGCATTGGAGAAGTTTGCAATGGGTGAGAGCATCTGACCCGCACTCGGCACTACCTCCACTGCCAGGTCCGGTCGCACCAAGCCACCGTTCAACTCGATACCAATGCCCTTACCGGCCAATGGGTTCGGATCATTCGGTGCGACCTGGGCTGTGCTGAAATTCGATTGAATGCGGATTGGAAGGTTGAGCACAGTGATGGTGCCATTGCCACGGTATAGGTGGAATAGGTACTGACCATCCAACATTGCATACACCGATATCGTACTGGCATCGACGCCATGTGTGCCAGCAGGTAGTGTCAGCATGGATGAGTCCGGGATGGTCGCGATGTCATGACGACGATCATAGTTACGAATGAGAGTCTCACTCGTACTCGCATTATGATTGAAGGTCACACTCACATTCGGCATCAACAGCCATGATAGACTTGTCACGCGCACGGCACCATGCGAGTAGGGCAAATACAGCGCATAGAGACGTAGACCAGGCACATAATAGGTTGGCTGTAGTGTGATGGGTGAGAGAGGCAGCGGTGTGGACGAGCTATACGTGTACATGCTGACATTGTGGTTGAGTAGTGTGCCCGACGTATTGTAGGCAGAGATCGTGAGGTTGGCGAGATCAGGCTTCGCTCTGAATACATGTATGATATAAGTCGCATCCATGTCCGACTTGAGTAGCAGGACATTGTGTCCGACCATGAGCTCAACTCTGCCTGGTGTGAGAGTGTTGTTGCTGATGAGCTCAACGGTCGGCGCATCACGTGTACTGTTATTCACGACGGTCACACGTGCACGTGGGTCGGAGTAGAGTACAATGAACTCAATATGATCCACACGATAGAAGAATGAGACGTTACGCTCAACAATGGGTATGAGTGGATCAGCGGATAGGAGACCGACATTGGGTGGGATGAATGGAGGTCGCAGTGTCGCTGTCTGACGTACGGGGGTCAAGTCCAGTGGTGAGACAGGTGACGTGCCCTGTACAGTGACACTATACATGACAGGCATGATGCGCGTAATATTGATCCTGAACTCTCCGTCCAGTTCGGATCGTATGAAGAGTTGACTGGGCGCATCAAGGAAGAGCGGGAAGGCTCCATTCAACTCACCGGCCACAGTCCCACCACCGACCAGCAAACCACTCGACTGATTGAGGAAAGTGGCAGAGAGAGTGTCAGAGCCAGCCGCATTCGAATCGATGCGTACATGAAAGCTTGAGACGATGTAGGGGAGAATGAGTGTGTAGTTATACACGCCAGCCTGGAATGCGGGAGTGAGGCTGACACCTGGATTGCCCGCAACCGTTGAATCCGATGCATCCGCTATATAATTCTCCCCTTGATCAGCGAATATGGCAATATTCTCCACACTATTGACCCGTCTGGCAACATTGACTTTGTAGTCTCCATCAGCCGTACTGCTGAGTGTGAATGGCACCACTGAGCTGTCATTGACGGAGGTTCGCGCGCTCACACCAAACCACTCACTCCATACACCAGCTGTCTGAGCATGAGCATTGATGGAGAGAGAGTTGGTGATGGTAAAAGTTGCAAGGAAGGAAACGGCAACATATTTGTGCGAGAGTGAGACGAGGTAATCACGCACACCAGGCTGGAATGAGAGGGCCGGTTGAACGGGGTCGAGAATACTACCATCCACACTAAGTGCGCGCACGGACAATCCTGTAAAATCAGGATTGAGACGGGTGATGAAGAATGTATAACGACCATCGAGACTCGATTCAACGATGAATGTATTCTCACCAAGAGTGAGGTTGAATGGAATAATGCCAGCGCCCGGTCCACTATGAGCGAATGCCGCCTGCTGCTTCATCTCATCGTTACATAGTAGATAGACGGATCCCGGTGTCTTGAATTGTATGCCAGGGTTGACCTCATCACTGCCATATTGAACCTCGGCTGTATATTCATACTGTGCTGAATCGAATACGGGTCCGGGTGGGGTTGGCCAGCGCATGAGGGAGAATGGATTATCAAGAGTGAAGCTTGTGATATCCGGCGATGAGCGCTGAACGATGATGGTATAGAGTCCATCCACCAATGAGTTGAGTTGGAAAGTGTTGGCACCGACCGACAGACGGGAGAGTGTTGGATCGGTCGGTACATTGGATAGTACGGAGTCCGGAGGTATGCTCACACCAGGGCCTGTCAGAGTGATCGTCTCAACGGACTCAAATGCAATCTGGAAGGAGAGATTCCACGCAGTAAAACCAACCGTGCCAGTGTAAGTGAGAGTGGTGTCACCAAAGCGGAATGGTGGCTCGAGTGTTGGATAGAGTATATCCGTGGGGAAGTGTGTCAATGTATGAGCGAGCAACGTCAGATTGGTGAAGTCGGATGGAAGTCGCTGAATGGGAATGATATAGCTGCCATCCAATTCATGCTTAATGGAGAGGATATTCTCGCCAACATTTAACTCCAATGGAATGGCATACTCTGCACCACTGACAAAGATGAAGGTCGTGTTCATCGTGCCATTGTTGAACGGTGGCAGTGTGCCATTGACATTGTGGTTGAGTTGCACAATGATGGTGCCATTGCCACTCCCCTCAAATTGGAGAGTGACATGGATGAGATTGACTGCTCGGCCCAATTCGACAGTGTACGACGGCTTGTTGAATACACCGGGCTCAAAGGTCGCGATCGGTGCAAGGACATCACTACCATATGGGTTCATACCTCTCACTGTCACATTTTGCATCACGGCGGGAAGACGGATGACATTGAACACATAGATGCCATCCATGCTGGAATTGACATAGAAGATATTGTTACCAACAGTGAGATTGTACGCTGAGCTCCATGTAGCATTGAGTAGTATTTGTGGCGTGGCGTATTGTGCATATGCATCCGCATCGATATTATATGTGAGTGTGGCATTGGGCATCACCAGCTTACTGATGTGTTGTGTATGGTTGGTTTGGAAGCAGGATCGTATGAGTATGGCAGTCTGTCTGTAGGGCACGGTGACATTGAATTGGTCGGGTTGCATGCGACCCGGTATGAATGGCGGACTCAACTCATCATCGAGACGGGTGATGGCGCCGTACACATCACGCGCTGCAACGGAGATGGTTTGAGTGTCAGGCGGCAGTCGCTCGATGGTGAATGAATAGTTGCCATCTTGACTGGAATGCATGTCAATCCGCTGCGCACCCAGCGTCAGATTGAATGTGAATGCTGGAAGTGTGGTGAATGGTGAGGTCGTCTGATTGGCAGCCTGCGAGACATTGATGGCACGGACGGGTGCATACACAGGCGGCAGCTGTACAACTGTACCATTCTCCAATGTCTCACTGACAGGTGTCAGTCTCATCTCATATAACACAACACTGAATGGTGTGGTGTAATTGAGCATCATCGTGAGGGCCAGTGATAGGTATGGCACTTGCAGCGTGTATTGTCGTGTTGAGGCGATGAATTGAGATGGCATGAGTGTGAGTGGGTAGGAGGATGAGAGCGGGGTTGGGAGAAGTTGAATGTCCGTGATGTCCGGCATGGCCTTGTGCACATTGAATGTATAGTTGAGATTATCAATGGTACTCCAGACTTGGAAGAAATTATTGCCAACATCGAATCCATGTAGGAGGATGGAATCATTGGCTGGGATGACGAAGTTTGGTACCGGTGAGAGCGCGCTCGCTGCACGAATGGCATCACCAATGGTGGCATTGGCACCAATATCCCAAATCCAATTCGACTCAGACACACGAGTGATGATCTTGATATTCAATGTCTCCACCACGTATGGCACACTGATGACATAATGTTGGCCATAGGAGGGTGAGAGTGCGGCATCAGGACTGGGTAGTTGCATGTAGAGTGGGTTGAATGGTGGAGTCATGGTGAATGGGTTGGGGAGCATGGGCGATACGTATGAGTTGCCATTATATGCATCGATATCACGGAAGATGAAGTTGAGCTGCGTCGGTAGTGTGGGTGAGACATTTGATACGATCATTCCATCCCGGGTCATGATGAATCGTACACTCTGACCTCGTGCGACATTATCCGTCACATTGCATGTAATACATGTGGCATTGATGAAGGTGAGGTTGCGACATGGGTTGGCCAGGAAGCCAGTCGGCTGAGTGACGGTGTCAGCTGGTATGCCATCCCAGCCACCACCATTCATGCCATACCACACCGCAACATCGGGTGTGAAGTCCGTACCGATGAGAGTAATAGTCGTTTGGTCACGTGGATAGATGAATGCAGGCAGTACGGCCGTAATGTTCGGTACCATGGTGCAAACAGCGGATCCTTCAGCGGGTACATTCATGCCTCCATTGCGATACTCGCTCGGTACACTGACCAATGACACACTCAACAATGCAGCCAACCCAACAGAGACGATCGAATCATCGGAATGGACACACCCACTGGGTGCATGGCTCCACAGTGATTGATTGAATCCAATGGCGTCGGCACCGCTCTGTGACTCATCATAGCGGAAGGACCACATGGAGCGTGGTAGAGGGGCAGGCTGACCATGGAAGGCCGGTAGTGAACTGCCACTATACCCATGTAGAGTGATGATGATAGGCCAGAGCTGCTCGTCTCCGCCATGTACGCAGTAGAAGAAAGGATTGGAGTCGAGTGTCGTATTAGCAGGTACATGTACGCGTGCATTGGTATCTGTCGCACCCGCCGTTGCAGTATAGCCATCCACACCACCGAACGTTACCCATTCCATGCTTGTGGCAAAGACATCCAGGTTGCCTGAATTATTACTCTCACTCACACTCGCACTGTCATTGACAGTACTGCCAAGTGCAATGCTCATAGCAGAGAAGGAATAGGATGTGGGATGAGGTGCCATACGGATGATGAATGCTGATGCAGAATGGCGGAGTGCAGCGGATATGGGTAGCGCGAATCGATAACTACTGCCATCGGCATTGAGCGGTGGCGTCACCCCTCCACTCATCCACTCATATGTGATCGCTTGTTGTTGCGTCTGCACATACCCAACCCTTTGAATGGTTGATGCATGTACGTGCCACTGTGAGTAGACGGTGAACATCTGAGTCGGCGTGTCCGCACTGGTGCGGAGGATGTAGTTGGATGGATGAGCGGGAGAGAAGGATGATGAGATCGCATCAAACACCAGTCGACTCTGCAGCATGTATGTACCAGTCATCAAGTTCGATGGCAGGGAACAGTTGAATGAGCCATTGACTGTACCATGATCGTGTTCGATCCATTTTATTTGTGTGCATGGAATAAAACTGTCCTGATCGATGAGTCTGAATCCAATGTCATATGCTCTGGCCTGTGTGAAGTTGAGTTGCGTGGCTGGCCGACCCGTACCCAACACATCCTGTGACAGTCGAGCAACGAACCATTGACCAGACTCATCATCACCAAAGCTCTGAGGCCAGATATACACATCACGCAATAATGGCATGACACCAATGAGATATTGAGTGGATGGGAAGGAGAGGTAGCTACCAAGGACATTGCTTCGTACACTACTCGAAAGAATGAATCTTGCTCTGCCATCCACTGGTACATCCGCACCAGTCATACATGTCAGGTGGGTATCATTGATGACCGTCACGTGTTGACATGTTGAGTTGAGTACAGGGAGCGTGGTATGAGAGTTGGGTATGGCACTGTCAGCGTTCTCATAGTTGACGCTCCAACCATAGGATGTGTTCTTGCCAGCTACTGCCTCGTTCAATGGATCAAATCCACTCCCAATGAGGGTGACCAAGGTTGGTGTATATGCACTGGCATAGCGAGGATAAATATCATGAATGAGTGGTGCCGAGCATGACAGCGAGTTGAGTGCCAGTAGACTATCCAATGCATAGAGTACATTGAATGTCTCCTGCACACTCTTATTGCCCAACTCCATCCATGATGCACTCATGGCAGCGATGGGCTCGCTGACTGCAGTATCGAGCACGGATCGCGTCTGTGTGAGTGGAGCAGTGGCACCAGTCGCACGCACACGTGGCGGCTGTGTGGACGTCACAGCATGAATGGTGATGATGAGTTGCCACTGTGCGAGTGCAGTGCCGCTGTCATTGAGTTGGAAGCAGAATGGAATGGGTTGACTGTCAACGATGGAATGGGGAAGGATACGGATGGGTCGACCCCAGGCAGCAGTATTGGCAGCGATGGCAGACGAATCCGTCTCAGCCAATGGGACATAATCAAAGTAGACGGGCGTCAGCGTGTTGGGATAGATATCCTTACTGCTGCCATCACCCAATGCAACACTCACATAGTTGACCTCATATGCCTCATTCCACCCGATGAGTCTGAGTGCAATGCTTGTCGCATTGCGTAGTTGACCCTTGGGCAGGTTGAATCGATACGTCTTGATGTCACTGTCTGGTGTGGCCTCCAACACATATCCACTACCTGTACTCGACATACCGAGGTCGCGTGCATTGGAGTAGAGGACATCATAATTCGACCATGCATGATAGACGCCAAGCTGGGACGAGTCGGATCGTGACTCATAGCCATTGTTGAACACGACGACGAATCCATACGCGCCTGCTTGTGTGGGTAGGGTGCTGCATATCAACTGATCGGGTGCAGGGAAGGTGAGACTCTCACATGGGCGACGAACATTATCCGGTGCGATGTAGAGGAAGCGTGAGATGTTGACGAATTGGGATGCAGTAATATTCGGACCCAATGTGATCGTGAGATTAGTCGTCTGCTGTAGGCTGGGCATGGATCCGTTGTTAATGGCGAGTATGGGCCCATTCTGTGGCATGACTCTGCTAGCGGCCAAGACATCATGGAAGGCTGGCATGGTGAGTTGGAAGTTGAATGCGGCACTCAACTGACCAAGTTGGAAGAATTGCAAGGCCATCGAGTGATTCACGTGTTGGATGGTGAGCAGTGACATCGTACATGCCATCGTGTTGGGGTCATGAATGGTGAGGTTGACACACAGTGTACTCTGCCCTCCCGTGAAGTCATGTGCAATGCCACTGGGCATGGGTAGACTGGGGTCCGTGTCAGACCGAATGACATAGCTGAGCTGAATGGCCGTGATGCTGCCATCGAGACTTCGACTCGCATCCAACACTGCTGGATCGATGTTCGACATGAAGTTTTGACCAGTGACGGTGATGAGTAATGGAGTGTTGGGCAGGGTCGTGCCAAGTATGACACCAGTGATGGTTGGTTGAATGCATGGATAGGAGCTTGTTGCATTGTTCGTATCGACAGTTGCAAAGATGTCTTGCATTGCAATGAGACTGCGTTGGAACGACTGTGGCTGAGTGAGTTGATCCCAGTTCGTGCGCGTGGCGACTTGATCACTATTGATGGAGTATGCGATGGGCTCACTCGTGCTACCGGACTGGAGTACATAGGCTGAGCCAGGTTGATGAGCGGTATAGACGAGCGCCGGTTGAGTCGAGCCGGTGAGGGAGGGATTTTGCTGAATGCACAATGGCAGTGGATTGGAGTCAACAAAGAATTGATTGGCGAGTACATTGACCGGTGCATTCCATGCGGCATTGTTGAAGCGAATCGGTACGAGATATGGAATGAATGCATTGATCGTCTCCGTTCCAGTGTCCCCTACGGGTGCTGTCACCCCACCCATGTTGACTCCAAACGAGAGTGTGTCAACCTGATAGGGAGTGGTGGCATCCGCATAGAGACGAACGACAAGGTTCCCACCACCATCCTTCATCTTGTCGGTTGGGATCAATGTTCGCACCGTGCTCGCCAAACTGCTGCCAACTATGAAACTACTGCCGGACCATGCATCGAGTGGGTTGAACACAGATCGAAGGATCGGATAAACAGCGACACGTGCACCAGCCGTTGCATTCGAATAGAGATTGATGTTGGATGGGAGCGTGGCAGTGATGACGTAGGTGCCCGTCACACTCGGAGTCCAATTCTGACAGTCGAATATGACAGTGTTGGGTGTGCCTGGCGTGGAGGAGATTGTTGTGACAATTGGGCAAAGTGTGGTCGTTTGCGTGTCGGTGTGATAGACGCCGAGAGTGAATCCATTAAAATCCGCCTCCAGATAGCCACGCACATAGATCTTCAATGACGGCAGCGGTGTGTTGACAGCAACACTCATCGGACTCACGCTCACATCATTCAGCAGTGCGGCACTCGTCTTACACGTTGCACCCGATGCAGTATTGACAGCGGAGAGTTGACGTGCAGATGCCAGGATTCCAGGCGTGACCGAGACAGCGAAGTAGAGGCTGGCCAGCGGTGGCAACTTCTCTGTGATACGACAGATGAGGGACGTTGGACCAATGAGTGACACTAACTCACATACACGGTTGAGAGTGGTTGCATCCGTGCCATACGTAATGATCGGTGGGCTGTTACTGCCACCACTATCAAATCCACTCCCAGTCAATGTGATGTTGAATGGTACGCCGGGTGCAACCAATGTAGGTAAGACTGAGTCCACGACTGGTCGCGCAGGGCAGCCTGTGCTATTTACGGCATAGATGCGATAGACACCAATCAATGGGACTGAGTCGCTTGATGAGCGTAGGATGGTGGGAGTGATGGATCCATCCCAATGAGGAGCGGACGTCACTTGCTGTTCTGACACATAGTAGCTGTCCGGCTCCATACCAGCCGTGACGGCCTTGATTGGCATCTGAGTCTGACTCCCGCTGACAATCATCTGCAGGGAAATGGTGAGGTCATAATCCGTCGGTACGCTCGTCGTATTGATACAGAACGAGATTGGTTGCGAGTCGACATAGCGACCCGCATCAACACTCACCGCATCACCCACACTCCAATCAAGCTCACGCTGACCTGGCCAGAGGATGGTGGAATTCGTGGTTTGGAAGAAGTCCGCTGCATCCGCTGCTTTGCCACGTGCCATGACAGCATAGCGTACAGTGTAGCTGCCTGATGCGAGTGGTTGCATACGAAGACGGATGGCTGATGATTGGATAGCAGTGGTGAGCTTGGATGCGGGTATGGAGAAGCGAATGGAGGATCCAATGACACCAGTCGATGGGATGGGCAAGGGTGTCCATGTAGCAGAGATGGCCGTGTCACTATCATACAGCATGTTGAATGTCGTATGGATGGTGATATTTGAGAATGGTCCCGTTGCTCGTGCGGTGTATTGTGTTGCTGAGCCACCGCGCGCCTCGAAGACATGAACACCCGCGGTCGTGCCGGTCGTTACGCTACATGACAGGGTCTGAACACCCGACGGGAAGGAACACGTGGGTGACACACCCGTACCTCCACTCTCCGGTACCATCCACAACGTGAACGCATATAAATCCCAATTGTCCTTGTTGAGATCCGGTTTGGCGGGGTCGAGCGCAAATTGGAATGAGATGGCTTGACTGATCCCAGCATTCGGTATGGAGATGGCTGCATTGTTGAGTATGAGTGGATAGGCTTGAACAGACTGTGGACTTGGCGCACTGATGGCTGCACGATTCGTCTTACGGCGCGCGATAAAGACTGCTTGCTTGCCACTGCTGCCATAGGTGATGTCACTACCAATACGACATGTGATGCCACCACTCACTGCTGTCACATCCGTACATTCACTGCCACCATCAACTAATTGCATGGTACTGTATAGTTGTAGAGTAATGGATCGAGCGAAAAGCTGATAGACTACCTTGATGTCGTTTGACTGAGCCAGTGTCTCCAGGTAGTCACCAGTGAGTGTGACCGTGGCAGCTGCGGCCACCCACACAGGATTGATCGCACTGATGCCGGGTACCTTACATGGATCGTCAATCTCTGAGCCCGATCCAAGTATCTGGTAGAGTGCGGCGATGGCACTGGGGTCATTGCTGGAGACCACACCTGGCAGCAGCGTGGACCATAGAGCCGTACTCGCTGCTAAGCTCGATGAACTGCTGAATGACACAGAGCCACCACCACTCTTCGCACGATAAGGAGCACTGGTCGCACTCATGGTAAGGACGAGATCGTAATAAACATCTGTCGAAACATATGTAGAGCCGACGCACAGATTCCAGTCGGGGAGTTCGACAGGATCCGAGTCCAGCGCCTGATTGCCCGATACATCGATGATCTCACTCCATGCACGCTGCAGGAAGGTGACTGGGACCCAGGTTGAATTGAATGGCTCAGCGAGGCGGCTCAGACTACCGGATACGTCACCTGATGCCATGATACCGATGCTCATATGACTGAAACTATATGTGGCAGCAGGATCCCCAAAGCCCGTCGACGGTGGTAGGAGTCGGAAGATGAGTGAATGGCCGCGCGCAGTGAATGCGGAATGCGGCAATATGAAGCGTCGGGTGACAGTGGAAGCAACGACACCCGTCCAATCATCGTATGTTGGTGTGGGGAATGCTTGATCACTGTCGAATACAGTTTGAAGGTTGACATATGCGCGTACACTTGCATAGAGTGGATTGGCGGAATTGTTGGCATACCTCAGTTGGCCCGGGTCCGCAGTGCTCTTCCACTGAAATCGGAAAGCCGGGAAGTATGGAATGTCAGTAAAGCCTGCATTGAGGTTGCAATCATACCGAGTCGGTAATACGAATGTGGCTGTGCTCGATTTGAATTGCTGTGTGCCACCTGATGGCGTATAGACCCAGCCCCACTCCAAGTCGGCATTGCTGAACCAAGACGAATCCAATGGCGCACTCGCATCAACATCGATGGAGATGCTCGTCTCCGTACCAGCTTTGATCGACATGACAGTCGTTCGAACATCACCGAGTAAGGCAGTTGGCAGCACTTTGAATGTTTGATTGAGACAGTCCGCATGCATCGCATCATTATTCAACGTCACGCGGAACACCAACTGCTGACCCACCGTCAAGCCAGAGGCAGAGGAGGGCAACTGACATGCAACATGACTCACATCACTCGTCGCATTATACACCGTTGCCGCACAATCCGTCCACGTCTTACCATCGAGAGCGGTCGACTGTATGGGAGGGACAAAGACATTGTCCATTGAGGTAAACTTCACCACGATGCTCGTCCCACTGTCGAAGCCCGACCCAGTCACGGTCACCGTGTCACCACCGTAACCATACTGGGGAGATATACCACTCGCAGTCAATACACCGTGAACAGACACGGGAATGTGAAGGAGGGTGAGAAGAATGAGTAGGGAGAGGAGGAGAAGGGGCCGGGACAGTGGAAGGGGCAGGTGAATGGAGTGTGGGAGAGGGAGGGTTGGGTCTGATGTTGGAGTGATGCTCCGATGCCATCGAACATCCGTATATCGTGTCTTATCTTGCAGCATCACGTCCGTGCTGAGTGTTGCATGAGGCTGTATGATCATCCTGTGTGACATCGAGCCTGTACTGTACATCCAGATTGGAGTGCACACACAGCGTACTGCACCGTGCTGCACTGTGCTGGTGGTCTCAATCAAGCGTCCGCACCCGTGCCAGTGATTACGATGTCATGCGAGGGGATGAGAGACGAGGTGATGCGACGTGATGCGACGTGAATGGCACGAATGAGAGTTACACTATACAGTCTAGTGCACAGCAGTATGATATGGATTGAATGAGTGGTTGAGTTGAGG
>Ga0256772_1000025_pt1 | contig 23853 bp, 30 predicted proteins | sample MC6MC0923MT_FD_186044 | JGI IMG/M metagenome (GOLD analysis project Ga0256772, IMG submission 186044) | Metatranscriptome of enriched soil aggregate microbial communities from Iowa State University, Ames, United States - MC6-MC0923-MT... | ecosystem: Environmental > Terrestrial > Soil >... | reverse complement strand
TTGGTATCATCCAGCGACGCGAAGGTGATGCCTTGCGATGTGACCATCCAAGCAATCAATCCGGCGAGCACGATAACGCCAACGATATAGGCAACGATGCCCTGGGCAAAGTCTGAGATCACGACACCTCGCATCCCCATCCGCACCGTCCAAACTTGGCGCAGCGCGATAACACCTACGCCGACCATGACGGCTTCTGAGAATGATAGCGCCCCGAGCGACATGTGTTGGAAGAGCGTGCCGAGCGCCTGCATGCCGAGAACCAGCCACGGAATGCCTGATGCGATGCCGATGACGGCCGCGATGGTTTTGATGTGCCGGGAATTGAAGCGCAGTGACAGAAGGTCCGGCTGGGTACGTAGGTCGAATATCTTGCCCCAAATCCACACGGGCCGCGCGACGAGATACATGAGCACGACCGTGAGCAGACTGTAAGACAACACATAAAACGATATGACGCCCGCGCTTGCCGCCATGCCCCCGAAAGCCGTGAACATTGCGCCTGGGTACCAGGTGTTGAGAAACGACATCGCCTGATAGTTGGCGCCGAATGAACGGCCACCGACTGCATATTCGGTAAAGCTGCGATCGCGAATGCCGCTGAGCTGCAAAATGACAACGATAACGAAGAAGAAGATCGCGATGCATCCGAAGGTGATGAGCATCAGTCAATTTCCCCGCGATACGCTTCAGCAACGTAGGCGGCGACGACGCTCGCTGCGATGCAGGTCGCGACGGCAATGAAATAGAGCACCGCAACGGGGATGCCAAAGATCGGAGTCCTGTTGCCGTCGACGGCCCAATAGAGCGGGGGTGCCAACGCGACGATGGTATCGACGACAAACCACGCGATTACCCAACGAGGCTGCGCGTTACGGCGATCCCTTCTGATGGCAGACATCGGATTTCCCCCTCGTTGATTTTGTTTTTGTCATTGCCGTTTCGCGGTGCCGAACGCCCGTTCGAGCTTATCGAAGCATGTCGGCCATCCTTCTCCGTAACCTTTAGCCGCATTTATTGGTGGCCCGCCAGCATGCACACGACAGGCAAAGAAGCGATTGAGTTCTTATACTTAAGTTTTTGATCTTCAGAACATACCAACAAAACTACCAACAAAAGCCGCTGCAGATAACTTCGTTATCCCCCAAAGCCTTTCGCTCAAATTCTGTTTTTCTTTGCAGCCACATGCAACGTTTCGGTTGGGTGGGGAGGCGAACTCGAATGAAGGGCACAATACCCATTCTCGTGGTTCTGTCTGTCGGCATCCCGCTGAGCCAAGCCAGGGCCGACGACTGGTCGGCTATATCAATCGGCGCCTATACCCAACTTGGGCACTACAATAGCGCCAGCCAAAGTTCGTTTGTGAGCGAAATCGACGATACCGCCAGATCTATCGACGGCAGCGACACAGCGTGGAACGGGGGTTTCTCGCTTGGCGCTAGCTGGCGAATAAAGAATGCCGTCATCGGGGTAGGGATCGATTACGATCCGTTCGGAATGACCCTCAGTCAAAAGTGCCACTATCATTGGTCGGATGGCATGGAAAGCAACGTCTTCGTAAGCTGGGAAGATGCCGGGCGATGCGCGCGAGATGTTGCTTGGTCTGCTAGCTTTATCGGAAAGGCTGGATGGTTAGCCTCTCAGACAACTTTAATCTATGGGTTGGGCGGGTGGACACTCGCAAAGGTGGATCAGGGTTTCGAGAAATCGTTTAATCTTGAAGATGTGGGAGCCACACTGGGTGGTCCGAGCTTCGGCGGCGGCTTCGAATATCGTCTTACCGAAAATTGGCATGCCAATCTAGAATTCCGCTACACCAAGCTAGAAACGTTCAAGAGCGTGTCGTTTTCCAGCGAAGCACGAGCTTCTCAGTCCACCGTTCTCGGCGGCGACTTTGAAACCGTCCGCCTGGGCTTGTCGTATGTGCTGCCAATTCGCTGAAGTTCTATAACAATGAGGCGGCCGGATTGCTCCAGACCGCCCTTCCTCTAACGCTGTACTTAGACTTCCTTGATCGTTCTAGCGGCCAGCGACGCGATGGCATCGAACACGGCGATCACATCCGGGTCGGGAGCATCGTCTGCCTCCGGATCATACTCGCCGGGGTTCCACCACTTCTCTCCACGAACCATTTCTGCGAGTTCGGCAAGATCATAGACAGATCGAACGGGACGGCTCCTGATCCGCCCAACTGCAGCGTCGAGCACGCGGCATGCGGCGCCCATTTCGGCGTCCAGGGCAACGTACTCTGGGCTTTCAAATAATGCGTCGGCTTCAATAGGCGCTCGGCGACCCTCCATCAGGCAGTCCTGCACTCGCTCGACGGCATCCCAATATGCCGTTCGTGCCGCTCGCCACGCCACCAGCTCAGAGGATGGGGCGACATGGGTACTAGCGACGGCCGATGATGTGGCTGCGACTGCGGCCATGCTTGCGACAGTGCCGATCGCTGCTCGGCGGGAGATCTGATTAAGCATCGGCACCTCCCCACGGCAAACTGCTCGCAGTCGGGTCTTCTAGCGGGCGCCATTCGTAGCCGTTTGCAGCGGTGGCGCGCCGATCCCCTTCGATGCATGGCGAGAAGCGGCGACCGTGCGTCATCGACAACACTCCTTCGATGAGCGCTGCGGAAGCGTTTACTGGAAACTCGCCCCAAGCCCAGAACTCGTTTGTGTGGCTAGGTGTGCGAGGATCACGTTGGCCATGCAGCAGCCGCCCAGTAAATCGTTGCGGCTCGTACAGGCCAGCTTCAACCGGCGACCACGTTTGCTCTTTAGGTGCCGCCGTCCAAGCGATCTCGGCCCGCTCCGCGACGTCGCGCCAGGAAACGCAAGGCTGAGCCCAGAGCGCTGCAGCGGCGTCTTCCATCTTCTGACGCAGGGCCTTTCGCACCAACATATCCGTGTCGTAAGTAGAAAGAGCCCCACCCCGAAGATCGTCGCCCGTGTAGAAAGGTTTGCCGGAGCACGCGAGTTCTTCCGCTGCACCCCAAAACTGCGCCATCTGCGGAGACATAGAGAAGGCCTGTCGCTTGACGGCGAGATCGGCCGCCGACTTCCTATCGACCAGCGATAAAGCTTGTCCGCCGGCGAATGGCAGCAACAGACCGCCAGCGATACTGCCTAGCCGCAAGATGCCACGGCGGGAAAGGTTCTGTTCGTCAGACATTGGCGAACTCCATCACGTTGCGCATGTCGGGGTGAGCGCGAGCGGTTTCAGCGGCCTGTTGGATGCTTGCAAAGGAGGCGCGCATCCTGCGAGCATTTGTCGATGACGCCTCCCATCTGAAACGAAGTCCACCGAACGGCGACCGGTACGCCACCAGCCGTGCACAGATGCCGGTGAAGTCGCCCCACCGATCGGTGACTTCACATTCCGCGAAGGCCATCTCCGGTCCCGGGAATTTGGGATTCGTGATCTTTCCATTGAATTTTGAAGCCATGACTGTCTCTTCCTCGTTGAGTTGTTGATCTATCAACTCTCAATCGCCAGGAGACTTTCGCTTCATCCGCTTGAGTGCCGCTGCAGCGTAGTCGTTACAGAACGCCTCGATGGCTTCCTGCAAGGTGGTGTGATTTTCCGCCGTGGCGACCTTCATAGCGGCGCGAAGTTCTTCGCTGACCCAGACTGTGAGTTGCACTTTGTCTTGTCGTGACGGCGGCAGGTCTTTGGCCATGTTTTGATTCTCAATGAGCATAGCTGAAGCCTTTTCCTACCATGTTGGACTTGACTGCCTAGACATACATGATATCATGTTATCATGTCAACAGGAGCCCAGGCACTGTTCGGACCTGTCCAATGCCTAGACTATCGAAGCGATAAGCTTCTGTTTTCTTTTGCGTTTCGTTTGATGCCTAGGCATTTCGCCAACGTATAGGCATCGGCAATTTGCCTAGACATCACGCCTAGGCATTTTTGGAGGGACTAGGCATGTTCGTGATCGGGGTGCTGAACTCGAAGGGCGGGGTGGGTAAGTCCACGCTGACGGCTGCGTTTGCCGTGCGGGCGGCGCAAGAGAATACGGTCTGCGTCGTCGATCTCGACAGCCAGGGCAGCTATTCGGACTGGTACATGCGGCGCGGTTCGCCAGACAACCCAGCGCTTCTAACTGGGGAAGACCGAGCGAGTGATGCGATCGAGGCACTGCGGCTGACGGCGCCCTATGAGATCGTGCTGCTCGATGGCCCGCCCGGTTCGCTGACGGTGACAGAAGATGCGATCAAGGTCTGTGACCTGGTTGTGATCCCGATGCGCGCGAGCGGGCTGGACCTGATGGCATCGCAGGATTGTGTGCGACTGTGCCAGCAGATCGGAACGCCCTATCTTTGCTGTCTCAATGACGTGAACTCCCGGGAGGCGAAGTCACTTGGGGAGAATGCTCGGAACACGCTTCACACGTACAAGATCCCGATCGCCCGAACGGCGGTCGCGCATCGGGTGCCGTACATCAACGCCATGACGAGCGGGAAAACGGGTCCTGAGAAGGACAAGGCCGCAGCGGCAGAGATCGATACCCTTTGGACCGAGATCAAGCAGGCAGCGCTTGCCGGCGCAAAGCAAAAGGAGGCTTCCCATGCGTGATGATGAAGCCGTCGAGAGTTTTGCGAGCATGTTTCAGGCGGGGTTCGCTGCCGAGCCGGATCGCATAGAGAAGCGGCAGCGCGCCGAGCGCCGGTCGTCGCTAACGGCGAAACAGCGGAAGAGGGGAGCGACCCGGACGGCGCAGATCAATTACCGCTGCACGCCTGCGTATAAGCAACTTGCGTCCGATCTCGCCAAGCATTGTGACGCCAGCATCGCAGACGTGATGGAAGAAGCCCTTGCTCTGCTGGCGAAGGCGAAGAGGTTCAGCGGAGGGGAATAGCAATGCGCTGGGTCTACATCGGAGCCGGGCTGCTCGCCCTTTCGGCGTCCTGCTACATGGCCGTCATGGCGTCGGGCGGCATCCAATCGGGGAGCGCACCGGCATTGATCGCGATGGCGGTTATTCTCGCTGTCGGAGCCGCAGCTGTGGGCACGGCGTTGGCGGGCGGGCATACGGGCATCGCCGTTGTTGTCGGACTTGGGATGCTGGCGGGCGAGGGTGGCGCGATGATCCAGACGGCCCAGCGCGTCACCGCTGCACGGGAAGCAAGCCGTGCGCCGATGGTCGCTCTTGAACTCAAGCGACATGCCGCACTCGATGAGCTTGCGAAGGCGCAGGCCGCAAAACCGCAGTCGGCGGACCATTCCCGGCTTGATGCTGCGGAGACGGCGAAGGCCCAGGCAGAGAAAGCCGTTCGCGAGAAGTCAGCGGAGGCAGGATGCCGTCAGAATTGCCGCCTGTTGCTGCAATCCGCCGTCGATGCCGCCCAGCACGAAGTTGAAGCCGCTCGTGAAGCGGTTGCTCGGCAAGAGGCCGATCAGTCTGGAGCTATCGCCAAGCGGATCGAGATCGCGAAAGCAGTCGTTGCAGAGCTACCGCCTCCGCAAAGCGCGACACCGCTTGCAGACTACACCGGTGTGCCTGAGTGGCTGTTCGACGTTCTGGAGGCGCTGGCGCTCTCGCTTTCGATCAACCTGCCGGCATCCGCCTTGATCGCGCTGGGCGTGAAGATGGGGCGGGAGCATGCAGTCGAAGTAGCAGCAAGAGAGTCTGCCACGCCTATCATCATCCAGGAACTCTCGCCATCGAAAGCGAGGGCCAATTCGAAGCCTTTGCTTCTGTCTTCGAAACCCAAGCCCCGCAATCCTGATAATGAGGCCGAGCAGTTCGGCGTAGCAATGGTGCGGCCGGGCAATGGCGGCCGGCTGTCGCCTAGCGATTTGCGCGCTGCCTATGAGGGTTGGTGCCAGAAGACAAAAAAAGAACCGCTGCCGATCGAAGATATAGCACCAGCGCTGGGTAAGCTGTTCCGGAATGCCGGGATCAAAATCGAGAACGGCTGCGCAATCGGCGTAGCTATTAGAACGGAATAGGCCGGTGCAGTGGATATCGACGCATCCGCAATAGGTTGAAAACGGCCAACGGGCTAAGGTCAGCGGTAATTCAGGGTTTGGAATCGGGGGAACAATGAGAACTCTGTCACTCTTCGGCGTGGCGTTGGTCGTTTGGTCAGGCCCAGCTGCCGCAAATTGGCAGTACACGCGCTGGGGAATGAGCCCTGATCAGGTGATCGCCGCATCAAAGAACAAGGCACATACTGCTTCAGATCCCGCGATGCACGGCACCGATGAGGCCCGAAACCTTTTGGATGGAAAGTATCAGTCGCAAGGCTTTGACTTCGACATCAATTTTCAATTCGATCCTAGCGACAAACTTAGCCACGTGAATCTGCATCTTGTAACGCCAGCCGATTGCCCCAAGCTTCAGGGAAGACTTTCGAATATCTATGGACCGCCGAAGACATCAGCAACGCCGATCGTCAGCTTTGCGAAATGGTGGGATAAACGGCACGGGAACGTGCTTGTGCTGATGCAAATCGGCGATCAAAGCTGCAAGCTGGATTACATGAAATACGAGGAAGCTGGCGCCGAAGGAGGCCTATAAGAATTCACTATTACGACCGGTCTCCTTTTCTAATTTGATCCCTTCCGATTGCGTACACCAGTCAATCGCATTGCGCGCTCCTTGCCGGATGTTCTAGCGCTTGCGCTTGGCGCGCGGCTTCCTTTGTTTCTCGGCGAAGAGCGTATATTGCGCGTCCGGCACGTCAGTGCCGAGCACCTCGCCCAGTCGTGTGACGAGTGCGATGCGTTTATTCTTTGTGATGCTGTCTAGATTCTGCATGCGCCATTTAACAGCCGGGAGCTTGGCGGCGTTTTCGACGTCAAGCAGCGTCCAATCTGGCTCGCCAGCCTCAAAGCCAATAAGGAATTGCTTGTGGCGCTCAGGCATCGCGCCGACGATTTCGTCAACGAGCGCGCGACGCGCATCGACAAGATCTTTCTTGCTCACCGGATTTTCGGTCATGCCCTCGAACTCGGCTACGAACGCGTCGTCGATCGGCTTGGGCGCGGCCCCAAGAACCTCGCCCATGGGCCGGTGATGGCTGACGAGGTAGACGATGAAAGCCGAGCGGAGCGCATCGTCGATGCCTTCATTGGCCAGCAGGTCGCGGATGTCGAACAAGTCACGGGGATGCTGCCGGTCGAGTGCGGCCATGATTTTTCCAGCGTAGAGATCGGCAAAGGAGACCACGCGCATCTCGGCGAAGCCGAATATCTCCTCCACGGCCTGGGATACATCGCGAAGCTCTGCATCGAAGGCACATCCTCTGAGGACCGGAGTTACCTCGATCTTGATCTGCACGCCAGCATCACGCACACCGAGCTTGGTGACGGCGCCTTCGTGGATGCTGCTGGTGACTCGCGCCGTCCGGAGTCCTGCTTTGATGCGGGCCTCAATGCGCTTCATCGCTTTGTCGATAGCGCCCAGCGATTTCTTACGGCCATAGACCGGCAAGTAGGTAAGGTCGATGTCAACGGAGAGGCGCGGCAGGTCACGCACGAAGAGATTGATAGCGGTGCCACCCTTCAATGCGAAGCACTTCTCCTTGGCGATGTATGGCAAGGTGCGGAGCAAGAGGGCGACTTGGCGCCGGTAATGGTCAGCGAACGCCATCGAGATCCTTCGGGACTGTGATGAGGTGCCGGGCATCGAATTTTCCGTCCCGGGCAATTCTGCGCCTTCCGCTGCCGAGGTCGATCGCCTTGCGGTCGAGCCGTCGCAGCCAAGCGTGCTGGTGGCGTTCGGCAAAGAAAAAGAATAGGCGCTTGACCTTCACGCTGTGGCAATCGACGAGCAGCGCCTGCAGGCGAGCAGGGCTCAATGTGCTCAAGCCTTCCATCAGCATGTCCACCTGATGGAATGACTCGCGGTTGGGAAGCTCGTCGAGCAATTCCAGCACGGCTCGCTCGGGACTGGACAATATTAGGGGCCAGCTCCATTGACCCCACGGGACGAGGGTGAGCGTGTCGTGCCGCTTCGTCTTCGAGGTCGGGTCGACGGTCAGCGCACGCGGAAGCGCTGGGACGCGCAATTCGCGGAATAGCTTTTTGTCGTTGCGGTAAGCGAAAGAGGCGCTTGCGCGCAGGTTCTTGAGCCAGGTTGGGGGTGGCCGCTGCCCATACAGATAGACCGTGCCCTGCTGTTGCTGCAGGTAATGGGCAAAGCCCTGCAGCTCGAGCGCGGTTCGCCCGCCGACGGCGAGATCCTGTTCCAGCAATGTCTGCAGGGAGATAACGACTTGCTGCCAGGACAACGGAGCGTCGCGGCGGGTGTAGACGCGGCGCGCCGGCTGGTGCAGCCATCCTGCCTTTAGGTATTGGGTACGCAGGCTTGTAGAATACCCATGGCGTCCCAACCAGGCGGAATCCACGATTAGCCCCTCAGGAAGGTGCTTCTCTAGCCAGTTTAGGGAAGACCGCTTTTGCTTAGGCATACTTAGTAAAATAACTGATCTGCAAACTCCCGTCTAGTTTGCAATTGCGTGAGTTTGCTAAGTTTAACTTAGTAAACTCGTTATTATTCAAACTCTGCATTCGATGCATGCACCACAATGGTCAAAACCATTCCATCCCGCGTTTATATCTGCGCCACAGCCACTGAACACCGCCGACTGCGCTAAGAGATAGCAGCGGGAAAGCTCTTCACAGAAAGAGCGGACCAGTCATCGCTTCAGATACCGGCTCGAACTCTCATTCGGTTTGGCGTGTGTGTAGACCGAAGTCGTCTTGAGGTCGGCATGGCCGAGTGTCTGCGAGACGAGGGAGATCGGCGCGCCGTTGTCCAGCGCATGAGAAGCATGGGCATGCCGAAACCAATGTGCTGAGGCGGCTTCATTCACCCCAGCGCGTTTGGCAGTTCGTTTAATAAGAAGATTGATCTCTCGCTCTTTGATGCCAAAGACCGAGGCATTAGTCGGTGCACCGTTACGAATTGCCTTTAGGTGCTCGTGCACCTCGGTCGGGATCAGGACGTGTCGGTCTTTGTCGCCCTTGCCGATGACGGCGAGCTGAGCTTCGCCGGTTTCGCGTGGGATGACCTGATCCCAGGTTAGAGACGCCAATTCGGAAACGCGAAGACCGCCGTAATAGGCCGTCTCGAACAGGGCCCGATCGCGCTCGGGGTGGCGGCTGTCAGCGGTGGCGCGGATGAGCAACTGGATCTCGACTTCCGGCATGATGCGCTGGGCAAGTTTTCGCGGAGCCTTTTTCAGCTTGATCAGCGGGCCGACATTGAAAGTCGTGTATCCAACCTGATGAGCGAAGCCGAGCAGGGCCTTGATCGCGGCAACCTGCGTATTCACTGTTGAAGCCGAGGCCGGTGAGCCGTCTTCCTTCACGCGCATGGCTTCGAGCGCCGTCTGAACGTCATCGATCGTCGCCCGCCGGAGATTGGTTCCGGACTTGTCGATTGCAGCTATGAACCGGCGACCGATCCGGTCATAGGCTCGAAGCGTGTGACGCGATCCGCCAGCATGGGATTTCAGCCAAACCGAAACCAGCTCATCGTCACGGCGAGCCGTGGTGTGAATCGTGGGAAGCCGCTCCGCGTCTGAGCCTGCGATTTCCGCTCGCTCCGGCCGGATGATCTGCAACTCGGTCCCAATCATGGTTGCCCTCGTATATGCCGATAACGGTAATTATCAGCATATATGAGGATAGCTGTTCTGGGCAAGAGGCAAGTCATCATTCAGGACGTTTCACGGGCTGTGGATTGGAGATCGGCGCATTAGGGCCTCAAGGCCAGCATATAAAGTTGCGCAACAACGGCTGTATGCTTTCCGATTATTTCCCAATTTTATATTGGCCCTCGGGGCCGACTGATCTCTCAGCGCGGCTTTGGCTCTGGTTTCGGGGGCTCGTCAGTGGGAATGGGCGAGGGCTGTGGAGGTTCTTTCGGCTCCGGCGGTAGTGGAGGAAGCTGTCCGGGTTCCTGGGTCGGAAAGGGGATAGTCGGAGGATCGTACTCGTTGCCCATATCGGTCCGTCCTCAGGCCCGGCGCCAAAGGATAATTGTCAGAAACGCGCCCGCTATCGCAACGATGTAGAGCAGGAGTGTGGGTAGCAGTCCGAGGATCACCCCGACGTGGAACCCCATGAAAGAGCCCGCGATGCCGACGAGCGAGTACGTGATGTCGCCGATGCCTGTCGCACCCGTAACTTGACGGCCCAGCCAGCTGCGGCCGCCGCGGTTCATGAAGATTCCGACGACCACGCCGATCAGCACGAGCAAGATGAAAGCCACAATGGCTGTCGTAACGATGGGCATGGTGACCTCCGAGGTTGGCTAGCGTAAACGCAAACCCAAGACCAAAGGTTCAAAAACACTGACGGCTTGACGGGCCGCAATATTAAGAGAGGGCAATCAGCCGTACATAATGCGATAAGCCATGCGGCTGAGATGGGCAGAGAAAACGTCGATTGCGAGAATGGTCCTAAGCCAACCAACTGGACTATGGATAAGCCAGTCAGGGGGGCAGCTCGTCGTGACTGCGCAAGCATTATGCCTTTGCTCGAAACTTCTGGCGGACAACGGGGAAGCATCGATCTTCGATCCCCCTCTCAAACTCAGTGACCAACTTCTTGATGGGATCCTGCTCCTCTCCGACGTTCCAAATATCTCCTTCGAGTTTTTGGCGAAATTTGACGTCATACGGCTCGTTTCGGAGCGCAGATCGCACGAGCATGCTGGCAGAAACCTCAACGGAACGCCGAGCTTGATGTAGCTTGAGAAAGACTGCGGCGGTTTCCTTTCCGAACGCGGCCATAAACCTTGGTTGCAGCTTCCAAGCTCGTTCGAAATAATCTCGATTAAGTTCAATGCGTTTCAGGATAGCAAAAAAGTGCCCGGCTCGGCGCCGCTCTTCCTCATCGCCCTTCAAATCCGTCCATTCGGCGTCGAATGACATTGGGCTTCGTCAAAGACAAACCCAGCTTCGTAGCCAAGCGCGAGGGCCTCGAAAGCAATTTCAATTCGCTTTTCTTCGAGCTTTTCACGCTTCCATTTTTCAAACGTCCTGAATCCCACAACAGCAATGGCACCCGTGAGAAGGAAGCCGATCACGGTGAGCAGTTGCGTCGAGCCGAAGGCCCATAGATCAGGACACGGCATTTCTGGCTTTCACAACTCAGGCATATCAGGATTTGCTGATGGAAGAAGTCGCCATCTCACAGCTGTACTTGAACTCCCACTGCGGGTTCACGAGCAGGTAGCCATCTGTGATTTTGCAGTTGCGGCCCGACTGTTTGAGATAGGCCTGGGCCGCCTCCTCGAAGACAGGCTTCGGCGTGGCGGTGACGGTCGGGTTAAGCAGGAGCCCACCCGTGAAGCCTTGAGCCGCCGCAGACGCGAGGCTCGACGTGATCATCATTCGGTTCTCGGCTGGCTTATCGAAAACTCGAAACGTGTCGTACTGGGTTGAAACTTGCTGGACCGGCACACCATCATAGGCTTGCATGATGTAGTTCATGCTGGCGCAACCGCAGGTCGCGAGGCAAGCAGCTACCAAAGCTAGCCGAGACTTGCCGACGTAACTCTTCCAAATTGGCCGCATGGCATCGCCCCCGGGTGATTCCCCAAGCGTCATTCTGGGTACGGACGATAGGTTGTCGAGCAGAACGGGCGATGTCCGCCCGGATATGCACATCCGATTGAGAACGGCAGAGCCGACCTATCCGGCATCAAAATGGGATCTCATCGCTCAATTCTGAGGAAGCCAGGGAAGGGCTTGCCGGTGCGAGAGAGGGTTGAATTGGGGATTCCGCTTGCTGCCGGGTGTCCGGTTTCGGTCGCTCCTGCGCTGGGCTGAGCAAGACATCCCACATGGCGCTGCCGTCGTCGGCGACATCACGTGATTTTAGGACTGCGACTTTGGCACCGCCCCAGCGCCCAGTCAGATACGTGTTCCCGTTCTTCGACGTCTTTTCGTAGAGCCGGAAGGCTCGGATGCTTTCTGCGTGCGTTGGCATCAGTTCACCCACTCACCATAGGTCAAGGTCGTCTTGGCCGGCCAGAACGCCATCATCACGGCATCGGCAACGTTCGGTGATCTCGTCCCTTCCGGAGATTTATCGACGATAAGTTTCATCCGCGCCGATTTGCTCGCCGTTGGCTGACTGAGTTCTTTTTCAAGCTGACGAAGCAGGGGAAGGTTCGACGGGATGCTGATCATGTCATCGACGCTCAGCCGAAGGCCCTCAGTCACGGCGCGATGCGTGTTCTCAAAGCGGCGGCGAAGCTGCCACCAGCCCTGTGCCTTCATGTTTCCGTAGAAATCCTTGTTGAGCGGCGAATTGTAGTCGCCGATGATGACGAAGCTGTCAGGGTCGCGTGGCGAGGCGCCGGCATCCCACGGGATGAAGTTCACGCTGTAGGGCATCAAGCCTTCGTCACGTAGGCGGTTCGTCTCCGCCTTCACGCCCGATCCCACGCCGATGCAATCGTATTGGACGTCAACTGGTCCGAGTTTCTCGCAAGCAGTCACGGCGCGGCGTGCAGTAAGGCCGGTGTCGCGTTCTCCCCATTCCTCGACATGCTTCAAGACCGAGCCCTTCCGCAGCGCGAGTGCATTCCGGTCGCCGCCGCCGTCAGCAACGTCCAGGGCGCCTACCCATAGGCCATCATCGGCGAAGCCAAGTTTCAAGTGTGCGTCGATAGCGGATCGGACCCACTCGGCTGGGATGATGACGTTCTCGATGGAGGCGGCATAGTTGCGATCGACCTCCTGGGCGAAGACGTGAAGCAGGCCGTCTGACTGAGCCTTGGCCCTGCGTTGATCGTACCAAGCCTGCGTCTTCGCCGGGTGATCGCGCCAGTCGATGACAAAGATATTGGCGCTGGTTTCCGAGACGAGACGGCCGGGCTGCCATTCCTGGCCGGCTTCTCTGCGTCGATGGAAGACGTTGCCAAGCCCATTCACAGAGGAGATGTCGATCTGAACGCGGGTGTTATCAGCTAGGGCGGCTTCTATCTTCTCCGGCCGTTCGTAATGCGCCGACTCGTCCTTGAAGTAGATGCGCTTGCGACCGCCACGGCCGATGTTGTCGCCAGCTTCCCCGGTGATGGTTGCGCCGGTCTCCGGGTTGATGATCCGCATATAAGCGAGATCGTCCTTCATGCTGAAACCGGCCGGCAAAAACTCTCGCGGTAGTCCCAGTATGATCATGCGCATCTTTTCGAAGATGCTATCCGGATCGCCGATCTTGTCGACGAGTTGTTCCTTGCGGGAGCCCCAGCCAACGGCAACGCCGGGCCAGAACAGCCAGAGCCAAACCGAGAAGGCGCAACAGACCCAGGTCGCTCCGACATCGCGACATTTCTCGATCAGGCCATTGGCCTCGCCATTGAGACAAGCAAGCAGGAATTGGACCAGATCTTTCTGGCGGTCAAACAGCACGAACGGCAGCCGGGACGGTAGCTCGCCGCCTGTGACGCGGGGATCATAGGTCGAAACCCAATGCTCAATGAACTCAACCGGTCGGGTGCGATAGTATTCCTTGGCCCCAATGATCTGCCGGCGGACCTTTTGATAACGCCGTTGGCGCTGGGCGAAAACGTCGGTGTAGTTCGGAGGCCATCTTTCAAGCATCATCGACCTCAAGGCTGCGGGCATATTCCTGGGCGGCTTCCTGAGGCGTCATGTCGGCCGTGATCTGTTTGACGCTAATGGGAGCGCCATCCTTGCCGGTATGCTCGTTCAGGAAGCGCTCGCTGTAGCGGTTGGGTCGGAGCTTTGCGGCGGTCCACTTCCTGGCGTCTATCTGCAACCGGGCGAGGTTCGCATCTTTGGCCTCGTCGGCCAGATCGACGATCTGATCAGCGTAATGGTCTGCCTGCAGCTCTCGCGCACGCGCGTATTCGTTGCGAAACTCAACGTGTTCCTCAAGCCAGCGATAAACCGTCACCCGGTCCGGCATGTCGACCGCCGAGCAGATGCTGATGAGGGACTTTCCCAGCGCGATCTCGGTGCAGATGCGGATGGCGAACTCCTCCGAGTAGAGAGACGGGCGCCCGATCTTCCGAGGTTCGACAGTTGCTGCGATCGGCTTGCTGACTGGCTTCTGTGACCGGGCAGTTTTTTTCAGTGGCTTGCGTTTCGTAGATTTGGCTTTCGCCATGGGGTGGCTCCTGCTGGGATGATGGGACGGATGCGGGCAATCAGCCCTTACGAATTATGTTTTTGATCTTGCTACTGCGGGTCATGGCCTGAGCGACCTCGCTGCGGATCAGGCTCTTCAGCGCTGGGATTGATGTCTGGTTCATCTTGTCCACGGCAGCAGGCGTTGCGTTCGGCGCGTTGATCAGCGGCGCGTTGAAGACGATTTGCGGCGCACTGGACGCAGGAGGGGCAACGCTTGGAAGCGAGATATTGGGCATCCGCATGGCCGGCGTTCCTACAGAGCCACCAGCGGCGAACTTACCGACCTTTCCGGTATTGATGGCCTCCAACACAGCGCGGTGCTTTTTCGTCGCGTCAGCGTTGACGACGAATTCGCCGTTGGAAAGCATGGCGGGAATGCTGTCAGACGTGCTTGACCCAGGTCCGCTCACATGGCCGCCATCAGCAAGGCCGAGAAGGCTACCAATGCCGCCGAGCAATCCGCCGCTATTAGCGCCCGAGATGAGTTTGTCGAGACCCATATCGAGAAGTTTAGAGGCAAGCTGATTCAGCGCATCGGCTAAGGCGGCGGCGGCGGATTTGCCTTGCAGCATGTCCTGCGCGAATGTCGATGCGAATGCTTTCTCCGCGTCGATGCCTTGCTTGATAGCTTGGTTCGTGCGGAGCTTGGCGGCCGTCAACTCGTCTTGCGCCTGAATTTGCCCATCTGGCCCGAGGAGGCCAGCGCTATGGAGCTGGGCGTAGACCTGCTGTTCATCTTGTGAGCGGAGGGCCTGCTGTCGGTCAAAGTCGGCATCGGCGTTGAGCCTAAGACTCGCACCCGCGCCAGCGGCGCGTCCTGCCTGATCGGCATCGGCCATCGCAGAAAGTCGCGCTTGCGCCGAGATGATCGGATTTCCGTTAGCGTCAAGGATGCCGTTCCTGAACGCTTCCTGCTTGGCTGCGGCAAGCTCGTTGTATTCGGTCGTGAGCTTGGCAACTTCGGCGGCGCTCTTGCCGATCAGCGAGTTTTTAAAGTTGGCTTGGTCTACCGCCGCTTGTCCGGCATAGGTGCGATCGCGCTGCGCTTCCGCCAGATCGCGCTCAGATTGCGCCATCGATTTGTTAGCCGCCGCCGTCGCTTCGGCCGTTGCCACAACGGCGCCTTTCTGAGCCAGGATCGCTTGCATGTATGCTGCGTCATAGGCAACCGCCGCCTTCTGCGCAGCCGTACGGGCGTTGATCGCGGCGATGTCGATTTGCGACTGCTTGCGCGTCGCGCCAACGTCGATATTACCGCCCCCGAGTGCCATCAGTTGCTTAAGGTAGGCAACGGATGTTTTGATCTGGTCGTTAGCCCTCTTGAGTTGTGCGACCTGATCTCCAAGCGGAATTGTTGTGTTATTGCTTAAAGCGGTGAGCTGATCCTCAAGCGCGTGCAGCGATGCGGTGGCCGGGTCGGCCTGGTCGATGATGGCGCCGAACTTTAAACTTTGGAGGTTGCTCGCCGCGATGCGCGAGGCTTCCGCATTGTCGTCGAGCGTCGCATTAAGGTCTGCCATCCGTTTCTTTGTCGCGGCAATTTCGTCAGAGTTCCCAAGAGCAGCCCGAGGCCCATTCATGGGAGATTGGAGTTGCGCGAGCCGCGCCTTTGCCGCCGCTAACTGATCCTCGGGACTTAGGAACGATGACGGCAGGACGGCCTTTCCTGCGGCGTTGATGTAGTTTGAAATCGAATTGGCGAGAGCGTCCCATGCCTTTGCCCAGCCTGTCGTCTTCTCCGCCGCCGTCGCCGTCGCCGTTGCGATCCCCGCGAGAATGGTCTTCTGCGCTTCTTCCAGATTGCCTTGGGCCGTCAGCCGCTTGATGTAATTCGCTGTCGTTGCATCGAAGGCCAGCAATCTGGCGTTCAGCGTATCGACGCCTCGGGCCGGATCAGCGAGAGCGGCGCCTAAGTCTTTTGCCGACTTTTGAAGATCGTCGCCGAAAACGAGTGAGTATGATTTGGCGAGCGCCGTTGCTTGTGCGGTCACGGCCACGGAAGTTCGGCCGGTGGCGGCGACGGCGGCCGCGAAGTCGCGGGCTTCGGAAACGGAGACTTGCCCGGCAGAGGCCGTCGCTTCCGAGATTTTGTTGATCGTATCAAGGGTCACGCCACCCGACGCGCCGACACCTGTCAGGGCGAGCTTTATCCGGCTCTGTGCATTCGCATAGGAAACCGCCGCTGCAGTGGCCGCTACGCCGAGTGTCGCCAAACCTCCTGCGAGCACGGTCACGGGGTTGAGCATCTTCGTAAAGATGCCGATCGCTTCGCCAAATGCGCCCTTTAGCCCACCGGCACCACTCGCGGCATAGGTGAGATTGTTCATCTCCATCGCGAGAACGCGAAACGGATCGGCACCTTGCGCAAGCATTTCTGTGCCGCCGCGTAGTGCGTGGAAGGCCGCCATGCCTTGTGTCGACATCGCGCCAATGGCGTGGCTGACCTCGACCGCCGCGTCGCCGGTACCTTTCAGGCTGGCATTTAGAAGCTCTGTCTCGACCTGAGAGGCGAGCGCCGTCTTCCCGATGCTCGACATGCCCTTCGCGATCGTATCGAGGCTCTTGGGCGATCTCTGACCGAACGTGCCGAGCTTTGCGAAGCTCTGCTCCATCTTGGCGGTTTGCTGCTGCGCGGTCTTCGCCGCCTGAGCGAGGTCGGCGTTGTACTGCGCCACGTTCGCTTCAAGGGTAACGGTGAGCTTTTCGATGTCAGCCATGGGCTTTGTCCTTTCGTTCGATCGCAACGCCAGTCGGTCCTTGAACGCAATTTCATTATTCGGCAGTCTCCAGCATTGGCTGCATGGTTTCGCCCAGCGCTTGGGCGCACTCGAACAGCGGCGCTGGGATGGGGCAGGCGCGAGGCTTGTGGTGCCGCGATTGATGATGGCTGACGCAAAGCCATCTGACTTCGAGCGGGCGGCTATAGTCATGGTGATGCGCTTCGAGCCGCCCGCTGCACCCGCCAAGATGGGCCAATTCGCAGCAACTCGGCTTTGCGAGCATGTCGGCCGCAATCGCTTTGCGGACTTCGAGATGGGCCGCATACTTTTCTGCGTTGCGGGCGCGATAGCGCTGCACGGCGAGCGCGTTCAGCCGCTTGCCGCGGTCAGATCGCCGGTACTCTGCTGCCGCCCAGCGCTGACGATCGGGACTGGCCGAGTACCGCAGTCGCTCTCGGACGCGAAGGAGATCACCGTCTCGAAGCCGCCGCTGCTTACTCCGCTCTGCATCGCACTTGCGGCAATTCCGGGCGAGTCCATCAGGCCGAGACCGATCGCCGGAAAAGGCGCTGACGATCTTGATGGTGAGGCAGCATGCGCAACGCTTGCGACGCGGGCCGAGCCGGGGCGGAAGACCGGGGATTTCGAGTTGTTCGAAGTAGATCATCAGGCTCTCCGAGGGCCGCGCCGGTAAAAACGCTGGAAGTCCCGCTCGTGCCACTCGGTGCCATCGTCGAATGCGCAGCCGGTAAATTCGCCGGCATCAGCTTCCGCCTTGGCTCTGCCTGTGTGGATGATCTCAAGGCGACGATTGGTTTCCGCCATGATCTCTGTCTCGTCCTTGCCCCGCCACAGATCGGACGTAACAACGGTCCAGCGGACAGCTCGCACTTCGGCGGAAAGGCTGTTGATGTAAGCTTCGTGCTCGACTGCCTTTCGAGCGGCTTCAGCTCTGGCGGCTCGCTTGCTGCGGACCATCTCAAGCGCACCATCAGGAAACGCGGCGGCTGGCATCCGATCGAGAACGTCGTCTTTGATCATAAGTAGAAGAGGATCAGCGTACTGTTGCGCTCTCAGTTTTTCCTCGTTCTCGATGTCGGGAAGCTGTCTCTCGATCTCACGCCGCAGATAATGGATCTGAAGATCTTCCGGGACGAGGCAGTTCGGCTCGCCGGGCTTGCCGCGTTTTTGCGCCTCGTAGTGGCGCTTAAGGAGATCGGCGTTTTCTTTCGTCAGCATGGTGTTGGTTGAAGGCTTTGCCCATTCGCCCCCGAAGTAGTAATCAACTACCCAACGGTGCCAGCATCCATCTGTGACGCGGCACGCTTCTCGAACGTCTTGAGGCGTCGGGGCGCAAGAGAATGTCGGCGTGTTCCTCGGGTTGTTGAAGACGAGATATTTCAGCGTCCATTCAACGACAGCGCGGGGATGGTCTTCTACCGCTTCAAGATAAAGATCACGAACGATGCGCCGGTCGCTATCGGCCATTCCCTGAGCGGGGAACGCCAACATGATTTCCAGAACGCCACGCTGGATGGCTTTCGGGACTTGTCCGGCAGCGACGAGGGCAGCTCCGGATTCAGCAACAATCGCGATGGCCGTGGACGATTGCACGGCAGGCAGATTTTGAGACTTACGGCTAAGCATTAGTTGTATTCTCCTTCGTCGGAGATCTCGCCCATAAGTTCGGAGAGAGACGAACGTCGATTGCTGCGGCTGGTACGCGGCTGATGCAAAGGATTGCTGAGCCAGAGTTCCAACTCAGCCCACCAGTCAGCGGACACGATGCGACGGGAACTCTGATACTGCGCGAACGCCTTCAGCCGGCCAGACAAGTAGTCCTCCAACCAACCGCGCTGCTCTGCGAATGACCTGCACCGCTCTAGGAGGTCACGCTTCTCGCTGTCGTGGACCCAATCCCAAGGGCGCTTGCCGGTAGCGCGAGCTTTACGCTTGGCGGGCTTGACCTCATCAAAGACAGGGAGCGCTTTTTCAGGCGCGTGCGAACTTTGGTTCGCAAACACTTCACTTATTGGGTTCCTATTTCTTATGGGTTCCTGTCGGCTCAAAATGTCAGAGTCAGAAAGGGACGAAAAAGTCGGAGTCAGGCTTTCTGACCCTGACTTTTTGGTAGGGGTGGGGCTCACTCTGACTTTTCGGTCGGGGTCAGCTTTTCGTTCCCTGATCTTGGCGACGGCATCCGCAATCAGATTGTCGAGAAATTCAGGATCGATCCTGCCATAGCCGTAATGGACAAGGGCACGGCCTCCGGTAATTGGCGCGTGTCTCTTCGTCCGTAAGTAGCCGGTTGCTTTCAATTTCCGGATCGAGCGATCAATCACGTCATAGGTGTAGCCCGTGACTTCAGCGAGCAGGTCATACCCCGGCCAAGCCCGCATGGTTGTGTCGTTCATGAAATACGAAATTGCTGCCATTACGCGGACGCACACAGGCGGAAGCCGCTTGTCTAATGCAGCGTTCTGCAGGGCCAGAGACCGGGCTAAGCGAAAGCCGGTTCGCACATTGGCTTCGTCGATTTCATCGAGCGAATGCCGGGCATCAGGCGCTAGGCTGAGGTCTGCCATGTCGAACCTTTTCAACGGTCGAGATGGCGCCGCAGACATTGCGGATTACGCGAGAATAACCTATAATCTCGCCATCAGTTGAAGCTGAATCTTCTGGCCGTTTCGGGGTGCAACCCGAGCGGCCTTCTTGTTTTGATCGGTGCGATACACGCGAAAGTGCGATTGCCCGGATAGCGTCGGAGCGCTGGGCGACTTCTGAGGTTTCAGACTGTCGGACAGCGGCCATCATGCGGAAGCCGCTCCTTGCTCAGAGGGGTGAGCGGCAATCGCTATCCCAGCGCGCTGGGTATGTGCAGGATCGAATGGCTTCCACGGTGCGAACCGAGGCCCTTGCTGATCGGAATCGATCACAGTCAACCGCGCCGCTGTCTCGATATCGAGGAACATGCAAGGGGTAGTCGATCCGACACGCCAGAACTCAAGACACCCGTCGATGCCCAACTCCGCAAAGACCCGGGCGGTGTCCAAAGCGGGCGTTCGAGAACGAGTGACAAGCCGTTTGGCAGATTTGCCATCGGTGCCAACATTGAATGTATCGAAGATCGGGCCTTTGGCACTGGTGCCAACGCATTGAAGTATGATGCGATAGCAGGCCCTTGAGCCGGCCGTCATCGGAGTGGCAACGATTGCCGGGTTGGCTGGCAACGATGCCGATGGTATCCGCATCGCTATCATGCTGCCTCGCTACGGGCAGCTTTTCGCAGATCGACGACGGGGCGGCTCGCGATCCAAGCTTCGACTTGACTTTCGCGCCAGCCGACTGAGCGCGAACCGATGCGAATTCCGGGCGGAAAGTCGCCAGCTTTGAGAAGCTCGTAGAATTTCGAATTACCGCAACCGATGCGGTCCTGGACTGCTTTCGCTCGAAGAACGCGGTCAGGTCGGTCGCCTGGAATCTTGTCCATTTCTATCCTCGTCACATCGTTTGGATGTGCAAAGATGATGAGACGACCGAACCACAAAAGCCAGAATGTGCCTCTGCGGGATTTTTAGAAACTGAAGCGGGATGCTACAGAGGTCGATGACGGAAATTAGCAGTCAAAAGATCGGCCATATAATCAGCTCGGTAGGGCTGTTCCTCGCATTGCTCAAGATCAGTCATCGTGTCCTCACTGATAGAATCTCCTAGCTGGCGCGCGAAGCTAGCGTCGTTGATCGACCCGTAGCTAAGAGGAACGAGCGGATGCACATTCATGAGGAATTTAGGAAAACCTACTTTTCCGGTTTTCTGTCCAAATTTGCCGCCCGCCGCCACGTAGATATACGCGAGCGCCGTAGCAAATCTCTGGGTGCTATCGCTTGGATAGTCGGCTTCGAGGTCAGTCGGCTTATCGGTATAGTAATGTTGGCGGGCCTTAGCCAAATCCGCAAAGCAGGAAAGGAGGTGAGCCATTTCAGTTCGCCATTCAGCATCGGGGAGATTTGCTCCGAGAACGGCATGATTGAGGCTAGACATAACGCAGTGACCGCGTAATGCGTTACCCCAATCAATTTTTGTCGGATCTAAGCGGTCGATCAGGTTGCCCAAATAGATTGCCGCTTTTTTGATCTCTTTGGCCTCACAGGCAGCGTCTCTTGCCCGCTGCTTATCGCCCTTTCCGGACAGAACCCTGCGATAACGGCTGCGGTTTTTGAACTCAGATTCCTGATGGCGAATTAGCGCAAATAGGATTTCGGCTCGCTCCGGCGAGAACGAGAGTTCCGGAAACGAATCTAAGTTTTTGAGCAGTGATCTCTTTGCACTTGTGGTGTTATCTGTACCGGCCATTACGCGGCCTCACACGAAATCACCGCAATCTTCCCGCTGACCTTTACCTCATCGAGCCAATCGGCCCATTGCTGCAACATGGCGCGGCGTCCTGGAAGATACTGCGCCGAATTGTAAGCGCCCCGCACCTCGTCTCGCTCATCGTGCGCAAGCTGGCGCTCGATCCAATCGGGATTGAAGCCCATCTCATTGAGGATCGTGGAGGCGACCCCTCGGAAACCGTGCACGGTGGCACGGCCGTGCCAGCCCAGACGGTATAGCGCGTAGAGCATCGTGTTATTGGACATGCAGCCTTCGAGAGACGGCGAGGGGAAGAGGAAGCCGTTCGCGTCAGATCCTGGTAGGGCCGCAAGCTTCTTGAGCGCCGCAACGGCTTGAGGCGACAGAGGCACCAAGTGCTCGAACCGGGCCTTCATGCGCTCGGCCGGAATGCGCCACAGCGGTTCGCGACCGTCTAGGCCCTCGAATTCTTCCCACCGCGCGGCTCGCAACTCCGTGGTGCGGACGAACGTGAGAACGATAAGGCGCAAGGCAATGGCGGTGCGCGGATCGCCGTCGTAGGTGTCGAGCGCACGCAAGAAGTCGGGTAGTTCGTCTCGCGGCATCGTCCGGTGATGCTGCTGCCGCCCGTTAGGCTTCAATGCGCCCTTCAGCCCGCTCGTAGGGTCATGCTTGGCCCGGCGAGTAATAACGGCATAGCGAAAAACCTGTCCGCAGGTTTGCTTGATGCGCTTCGCCTGCTCCAGGGCGCCGCGTTTCTCGACCTTTCGAAGCATCTCGAGCAGTTCCAACGCATCGATATCGGCGATTGGCCGGCGACCTAACGACGGAAAGACGTCGCGCTCCAAACGACGTTGAAGCTGATCCGCGTAGTAGGGGCTGAGCGCGTGCCTCTGGTTGTTCAGGTATTCAAGCGCGAGGGCTTTAAACGTGGCCTCGCCTCCTAGCCGAGCCGCAACCTTCTCTTGTCTCTTCTGCACGGACGGGTCGAGGCCGTCGGCTAGCAGCGTCCGCGCATCATCACGCCCCTGGCGAGCCTTCTGCAGCGTCACAGTCGGATAGCTGCCCAGCGCGAGTGTCTTCTGCTTGCCGTTGAACCGATAGGCCAGGCGCCACAACTTCGCGCCGCTCGCTAAGATCAGCAGGTGCAACCCGCTGCCATCGGAGATCTTGTAGGGCTTGGCTTGAGGCTTAGCGTTGCGGACGGCGGTGTCAGTCAGCGGCATTGCGGATCTGTTGGTATCTCGGCGAAGCGGTACCAACAAGAATACCAACAAATTTGCCGGATACCAACGGACGCGTGCGGAAGACTGCGCACTATCAACACCTGATTTTTCGGCTCAAAATCAGGTTTAGGCGGACTTCTGCGGACTTGCGCGGAGGTGGGATTGGTGGGCCCGCCAGGACTCGAACCTGGAACCAGACGGTTATGAGCCGTCAGCTCTAACCATTGAGCTACGGGCCCACGCGGCGCACTTCATAACAGAAGTTTCGCGGAGTGGCAGTAGCTTGGCGACGAATTTCTGTAACGAATGATGCAGTACTTCCAGTTGCCGCATCCTGGCCGGAGCAGGCAGCAGATTGGGCCGAAATTGCGCGCTCAGCGCTGCGAATTTTCTTTGCCGGCAAGATTCGGGCGGCTGCCGCGTTTCGAATACGTTTCGGCGTAAGTTTTGCCGGTTGTGGCCTGAAAAGCCGCATCACGCGCCGTACGGAAATACGTCTGTATGCGTTTTCGGACAGCCCACGCCGGACGCGAAACATCGCGGATACTATCGTGCACGACGATCGCGTCGGGCGGCGCGTCCCGCAATTCCAATCCGGCATAGCGCAGCGATAATGTGCCGACAGAATAATAGTCGGGACTATCGGCCATGCTTTGCATCAGGAGCGCCTCGTCGCATCCGCCCTGTCGCGAGTCGCATACCGCTTTCCATGCGGCGACGAATGCGGCGCTGCCGGGCGTAGGTCTCGCCAGTACCACGCGCGAGCATGGCTTGAGCGCATAGCGGCGGCTGAACGTCGAGCCGAGCGTTGTGCGCTTGGTGCGCAACGCCAAGTCGCCCGGTGCATCCAGTATGCCGGAGATGTCGCCACGTATGCGGCAATCGACGTCCATGAGAACCAGAATGCGATCAGGATAGACTTTTCGCGCTTCGCTGAGAACGCTGGGCTTTTGCCGCGTCTGAGAGACCCAGCCACCACCTCCGATTTTGGATCGATGATAGAGATGATGTGAGATCGCGTGCTCGCTGAGATTGGACGCGAAGCTCGCAGCCGCCGCCGTATAGTCCGGTGTAAAGAAACCGGTCACGACGAGGGGAGAGTCAAAGTGGCGGACGAAATCACCGGCGCCGTTGCGATGATGTTCAGCATTGATCGTCATGCAGGCCTCGCGTCGGAGCGTGGACGTTCGAAATTTAGAGCAAACTCAAGGAATGCGAATAATGCGGATTTTGGCGTTGCTGTCTTCCATCGCCGCAGGAGGTATGGCGCCCGGAGATTTGGATTGCCGAAGTTCGTACAATACGCGCTTTTTCGACGGTGCGAGAGCCAGAATTGCCGCTTCCCCCGTGTTTGGTGCGACGACGAGTGACGCACCCGCCACGGCATGAAGGCTGTCTCTCAGCGGCGTTTGGTTTGGATCGATGACG
>Ga0256772_1000022_pt1 | contig 24730 bp, 20 predicted proteins | sample MC6MC0923MT_FD_186044 | JGI IMG/M metagenome (GOLD analysis project Ga0256772, IMG submission 186044) | Metatranscriptome of enriched soil aggregate microbial communities from Iowa State University, Ames, United States - MC6-MC0923-MT... | ecosystem: Environmental > Terrestrial > Soil >... | reverse complement strand
GGCAACACCACGCTGGCCCGCATCATCCACGCCGTGGAACAGGCCCAGGGCGCGCGCGCCCCCACCCAGCGCTTCATCGACCGCTTCTCGCGCATCTATACCCCCGCCGTGGTGGGCGTAGCCGTGCTGGTGGCCGTGGCGCCCCCGCTGCTGTGGGCGCAGCCCTGGTTTGACGCCATCTACCGCGCCTTGGCGCTGCTGATCATCGCCTGCCCGTGCGCGCTGGTGATCTCTACCCCCGTCAGCATCGTCAGCGGCCTGACCGCGGCGTCGCGGCGCGGCATTCTGGTCAAGGGCGGCGTGTATCTGGAAGAAGGCCGCAACCTGAAATGGCTGGCGCTGGACAAGACCGGCACGCTGACGCACGGCAAGCCGGTACAAACCGATCTGCAAGAGTGGGACGTGTCCGACACCCCCCGCCAGCCGGCTGCATTGATCGCAGCAAGCTTGACCGCCCGGTCGGACCACCCCGTGTCGCTCGCCGTGGCCAACGCCGCACGCGAGGCCGGCAAGACCTTGCTGGAAGTCAGCGCCTTCACCGCCCTGCCCGGCCGCGGCGTCAGCGCAACGCTGGATGGCGTGACCTATCAGTTAGGCAACCGCCGCCTGATGCGTGAACTTGGCGTGTCCACCGACAAACTGGAAGCCCGGCTGGACGAGCTGGAACGCCAAGGCAAAAGCGCCATCGCGCTGACCGACGGCACGCGCGTGCTGACGCTTGCCGCCGTAGCCGACACCGTCAAGCCCACCAGCGCCACCGCCATCGCCGACCTGCATGCGCTTGGCGTGCGCACGCTGATGCTGACGGGCGACAACACGCCCACGGCGCAAGCCATCGCCAAGCAAGTCGGTATTGACGAAGCCCGCGGCGATCAACTGCCCGAAGACAAGCTGGCCGCCATCGAAAGCAAGTTGGCGCCCGAGGGCAAGGTCGGCATGGTGGGCGACGGCATCAACGACGCGCCAGCGCTGGCGCGCGCCGACATCGGCTTTGCGATGGGCGCGGCGGGCACCGGCACGGCGATCGAAACTGCTGACGTGGCCTTGATGGATGACGACCTGCGGAAAATTGGCACCTTCCTGCGCCTGTCGCGCGCCACGCACCGCGTGCTGATCCAGAACATCGTGCTGGCGCTGGGCATCAAGGTGGTGTTCCTGGCGCTTGCCATGACCGGCCACGCCACCCTGTGGATGGCGGTGTTTGCCGACGTGGGCGCGAGCCTGCTGGTGGTGGCCAACGGCCTGCGCCTGCTGCGCGCGGCAGACTGACGGGGCGGAATCACTGGCTGACCGTTCGAACAGAACGGTTCAGCCAGAGCAGGACAGGATGGCAAAGCGAACGGGCGTCAGCCCGTTTGTTCTTCCTGCGGCCAGTCGCGCAGTACGGGCGCATCCGGTGCGCCGGGGCCGACATCGCGCAGGTGCTCGTGTTGCAGCAGCGCCATGCGATAGGCGTCACGATAGGCGCCGTTCGAGAAGAACTCTTCCTTCATCAGCCCTTCGATTTGAAAGCCGCAACGCTCGTACACGTGCACGGCCGCGGTGTTGTCTTTGTCTACGACCAGGTAGACCTTGTGCATGTTCAGCACGCGAAATGCGTAGCCGACCGCGATGCGGGTTGCCGCCTTGGCGTAGCCCCGGCCCTGATAGCTGGGCGCGATGATGATCTGGAATTCGGCGCGGCGGTGGATGTAGTCGATTTCCACCAGCTCCACCAGGCCGGCGGGTTGGCCGGTGTCGTGCTCGATGATGAAGCGCCGCTCGTTCTGATCGTGCAAGTGGCGGTCATAAAGGGCGACCAGTTCGTCGTAGGCCTCGTAAGGCTCTTCGAACCAATAACGCATGATGACGTCGTTGTTGTTGATCTTGTGCACAAAGTGCAGGTCGCCGCGCTCCAGGGGGCGTATTTTGATATCGGATATGACCGACATAGAAACCTCCGAAAGTGTTGTCATTGTATTCGAAGCCGCCCCCAAATGCCCGCCACATGGGAAATTCAGAATTTTCTTGAGTATTCATGCGGGTTTCAAGACATAAATGCCTGGAAAGCATTGTCATTGCTTGATCTAAGTCTAAATACTTTCTCAAAACCGTAACGCCATGCGTCGCTGAAACCGGCCGTCCGCCTGCCAAACTTAACCGTGCGCGGCTATTGCTGAACCTGCCATCGTCTCCAATAATTCCCGGACCCCTGAACGCACGGACTCAAGACCGAGAGGAAACGACATGCACATCCTGGTGGCTGGCTTCCAGCACGAGACCAATACCTTTGCGCCTTCCAAGGCGGGGTATGACAACTTTGTCCGCGGCGAGGGATTTCCCGCCATGGTGCGCGGCGAAGCCATGCTGGCGCTGCGCTCGGTCAACATTCCGGCGGGCGGCTTCATCAACGCCATCCAGGCGCAAGGCCATACCGTACACACGGTGATCTGGGCGGGCGCCAGCCCCTCGGCGCATGTCACGCGCGACGCCTTCGAACGCATCGCGGGCGAAATCCTGGACGCCGCGCGTGCGGGCGGCTTTGACGCGGTCTACCTGGACTTGCACGGCGCGATGGTCACGGAGCATCTGGACGATGGTGAAGGCGAATTGCTGGCGCGCGTGCGCCAGATCGTGGGGCCGGACGTGCCGGTTGTCGCCAGCCTGGACCTGCACGCCAACGTCACCGCGCAGATGCTGCAAGAGGCCGACGCACTGGCCGCCTTCCGCACCTATCCGCACGTGGACATGGCCGATACCGGCGAACACGCGGCGCGGTTGCTGCTGGCCCGCATCGCCGCGGGCAAGCAATGGGCGCGCAGCGAACGCCGCCTGCCCTTTCTGATTCCGATCAACGGGATGTGCACGATGCTGCAACCGTCGCAAGGCGTGTACGACACGTTGGCGCAGCTGGAGCAAACGCCGGGGGTCGCGTCCATCTCGTTTGCGCCCGGTTTTCCGGCGGCGGATTTTCCGGAATGTGGCCCGGTGGTCTGGGCGTATGGCACCGATGCGGCGGCCGTGGAACAGGTCACCGAATCGCTGTACCGCCAAGTGCTGGAACTGGAACCGCAATGGTCGCCCGACTTTCTTGAACCCGCCGATGCCGTGCGGCGCGCGCAGGCGCTGGCGGCGGGCGCATCCCGCCCTGTCGTGATCGCGGACACGCAAGACAACCCCGGCGCGGGTGGCGACGCCAACACCACGGGCATGCTGCGCGCGCTGGTCGAAGCCAATGCGCAGAATGCCGCGTTGGGCCTGTTCTACGACCCCGACGCCGTGCGCGCCGCCACCGCCGCCGGCATCGGCAACACGGTGACGCTACAGCTGGGCGGGCAATCGGGCGTGCCGGGCGACTCCGCCTTTACCGGCGACTTCGTCGTCGAAACGCTATCGCCCGGCAAGCTGCGCTTTGACGGGCCGATGATGCATGGCATGGATGTGGACCTGGGCGCAGTGGCGGGCCTGCGGATTGGCGGCGTACGCGTTGTCGTCAGCGCCAGCAAGGCGCAGATGCTGGACCGCAATCTGTTCCGTGTCGGCGGCGTGCAGCCCGAAGAAATGGGGATTCTGGTGGTGAAGAGTTCGGTGCATTTCCGCGCCGACTTCCAGCCCATCGCGCACGAAGTGCTGGTGGCCAAAGCGCCGGGGCCGATGCAGGCTGACCCCGCGGATCTGCCGTGGACGCGCTTGCAGCCGGGCATTCGCGTGCGTCCGCAAGGTCAGCCCTTCGAGGGCTGACGGGGAAAGCGTAAGCGCGGATGCCGGGGTGTGGGCGCCCGCCTTGCTCCCCGGCGTCGCGCCTTACTTCAGCTTGCCCTGGGGGCTGACGAAGTCTTCCAGGGTCAGGCCTTTTTCCTTCAGGATGGCTTCCAGCAAGGGCTGCAGCTTGCCCAGGCTTTCCTGCACCGTTTCGCGCACAGTATCCACCACCACCTGCGTGCTGCGTTCGATTTCGATGTTGACGAAATCGCCCACCTGCTTGTCCTCGAACACCGTCATGCGGCGGGTTTCGGGAATCAGCCAGACTTCAAACCAGCCTTCCGCGCGGTTCACTTCCGACACGGTCAGGCTCGCGCCGTTGATGGCGATATAGCCCTTGGCGAACACGTACTTGCGGAAGGGTTCGGGGATGCTGAAGCGCATCAGCCGGTTGGTGTCAGACGACTTCACCATCACCACTTCAGACGTGAAGTCCACATGGCCCGACAGCGGGTGGCCGCCGATCTCGGCGCCATCTTTCGCGGCGCGCTCGACGTTGGCGCGGTCGCCTTCGGCATAGCTGCCCAGCGTAGTGATGGCCAGGCTTTGCAGCATGACGTCAAACGTCGCCTGGTTGTCCGACAGCAGCTCGGTCACGGTCAGGCAGACGCCGTCCGTTGACACGCTGGCGCCAATAGCCAGATCAACGCAAAAGCCAGGGGGGAAATCCAGCGTGAAGGTGCGCAGGCCTTCGCGATCCGCGATCTTCGCGATCGTCGCGGTGCCTTGAACAATACCGGTGAACATACGGTTCCTGAAAACGGGGCGGCAGGCCCCTGAAGCAAAACATCAACGTTAACCGATATTTTGCCAGGAGCCGCCCTGCCACAGGCGGGTGGCGAGCGCCACCCGGCACGCCATCAATGACGGATGGCGATGGTCTTCAAGGTCGTGAAGCCGTACAGCGCTTCAAAGCCTTTTTCGCGGCCGTAGCCCGACTGGCGCGACCCGCCAAACGGCAGTTCCACGCCGCCGCCCGCGCCGTAGTTATTGATGAACACCTGGCCGGCGCGCAGCTTGCGAGCCAAGCGCATCTGACGGGCGCCGTCGCGCGTCCACACACCCGCGACCAAGCCATACAGCGTACCGTTGGCGATTTCCAGCGCCTCTTCCTCGGTGTCGAACACCATGGCGGCCAGCACCGGTCCGAACACTTCTTCCTGCGCCAGACGGCTGTTGGGGGGCACGTCGCGGAACAGCACGGGCGGCTGGTAGTAGCCCGCTTCCGGCGCGCCATCCTTCAGCTTGCCGCGCGCGGCGACCTTCAGGCCTTCGGCTTCAGCTTCCGCCAGGAACCCGCGCACGCGATCTTGTTGACGGCCGCTTATCAGCGGACCCACGTCCAGGTCTTGCGCGGCCGGGCCGGTGACGGTAGCCGCGAAGGCTTCCGACAAGCGCTTGATCACCGTTTCGTAAACGCCACGCTGAATCAGCACGCGGCTGCCAGCCGAGCACGTCTGACCGGCGTTCTGGATGATGGCGGCCAGCAGCACCGGCATGGCGGCGTCCAGGTCGGCATCGTCGAACACCACCTGGGGCGACTTGCCGCCCAGTTCCAGCGTCACCGGCACATGGTTTTCGGCGGCGGCGTGGGCCACCATCTTGCCCGTCTGCGGCGAACCGGTGAACGAGATGTGGTCGATGCCCGGGTGCGCCGACAGCGCCGCGCCCGCTTCGTGGCCGTAACCGGTCACGATGTTCAAGGCGCCCGCGGGCAGGCCCACTTCGGCGGCAATCTCAGCCAGCTTCAACAACGACAGGCAAGCGTCTTCCGCGGGCTTGACCACGCAGGCGTTGCCCGCGGCCAGCGCCGCCCCAACGCTGCGGCCGAAGATCTGCAACGGGTAGTTCCAGGGCACGATATGACCCGTCACGCCATGCGCTTCGCGCACGGTCAGCACGGTGAAGCCCGGCGTGTAGGGAATGGTCTCGCCGTGCAGCTTGTCGACAGCGCCGGCGTAGAACTCGAAGTAACGCGCAACGGCGGCGGCGTCGGCACGGGCCTGCTTGATGGGCTTGCCGGTATCGGCCGATTCCAACTGCGCCAATTCCTCCTGGCGGTCCAGCAATGCGAAGGCAATACGCATCAGCAAACGGCTGCGCGCAGCCGGCGCCATCTGGCCCCACTCGCCTTCAAACGCCTGGCGGGCGGCCGTGACGGCGCGGTCGATATCCGCCTCGCCCGATCGCGCGATCGACTCGAAGGGCTTGCCATCGGACGGGTTCAGGACGGGAATGGTTTCACCGGTGGCCGAGGCCACCCACTGGTTGGCGATAAAGTTCTTCTGAGTCACGATGTGCGGAGTAAAGTAGCGGCCGAATAGCCAGTTGCGGAAAAGGCGCCGACGCGCGCGCAGCATCCCAGGCACGAAGCAAGGTGCCGGAAAGCGAAGTGTGTGCGGGTGCCCATAAGAGGGATTGCTGTGGGGATTTGTGTGGTGTCTCCCGGCGTACCCGGCAGGCCGGTTACGCCGTCCGCGCGTCAAAGGCGCGGCCGATCTGGTTTGATGGCAAGTTACGGGAGCCCCCCACAACTTGTCAATTGAATTGACAGCTTTTGTCCTAAGCTTCGGGATATTTGGATATGAATACGGGTAATCCCTGATATTTCAGCCATTTACGATGACGCAAGGATTGTTCGGAAGACTGACAAGCCCGGTCCTATTGATGGGCCGGCTTCAACTCATTACTAGAAGAGCGCGCCAATGAGCAATGTGCGTGACCCGCAGCTGGAATCCCTGCTGGAGACAGCCGCCCGCCCCCGCCCCGAACTGGACGTGCTGGCCGAAGTGGCGTCAGGCCTGGGCTACGTGCGCGCCGAACGCTTCGCCGAGCGCGTCTATGAAAGCCTGTTCTACGCGATTGCCACCGGCAAAATCGCACCGGGCAACAAGCTGCCCACGGAACTGGAACTGGCTGCGTTGTTCGAGGTGTCGCGCCCCGTGGTCCGGCAAGCGCTGGACCGGCTGCGCGAAGACCAACTGGTGGACTCCATTCGCGGCTCTGGCACCTACGTGCGCGCCAAGCCCGACCTGATGGGCGGCATGCCCGCCATCGACCCGGCCCGCCGCGTCGGCCACATTCTGGAAGGCCTGGAGCTGCGCATGGTGATCGAACCGGAATGCGCCTACCTGGCCGCCCTGCGCCGCAGCGCCGACGACCTGCGCGAAATGGATCGCATGCTGACCGGCTACGAAGAAGCCGACGCATCAGGCGCCATCGCGCACCACCACGACTACGGCTTCCACCGCGCCATCGCTGCCGCCACCGGCAACCAGCGCTTTGTACAAGTGCTGAAGTCGCTGGAATACGACGTCAGCCACGCCGTCAACGTCATGCGCCACCTGGTTCACAGCGAACCCTGGAAACGCACCCGCGCCGCCATCGACGAACACCGCCATATCTATCGGCTGATTCAGGAACAGGACGCCGACGGCGCGCGGAACGTCATGCGCGCGCATATTGAGAAGGCGAAGAGCCGGATGTTGAATAGCGGCTCGGAGGGGTGATCAGGCGGGGATGGATTCGAAGGGATTCAGGATCGGGAGGTCGAACGGGAGGAAGTCGTTGACGTTACGTGTCACGACGACCATCCCGCCAAGTTTCGCAGTAGCCGCGATCATGGCGTCCTCGTGCAGCGTGTCAGACCGGCGATGCATCAATTGTGCCCATAGCCGAAACGCCTTCCCGGGCATCGGAAGCACGTTATAAGTGTCCTCGACAGCGCCCAACCAATGCGACAACGCTTCGGCTTTAGCGGCATCCTGCATTCTGGTTCGTTCTATACCCATCTGAATCTCACCTAGCGTCACCGCGGAAAGGTGTAGCAGACTGTCATCCACGGATTCGAGCCAAGCGACTACCGCACCATGAGGCTTCCGCCTTCGCAGTTCCGAAATGACATTCGTGTCCAACAGGTACATAACCCCGTCAGCGCCCCCCTGAAGCTGCCGATCGCCGCCCTTCGCCCCGCAGCGGCACTAAGTGTTCCGTCCGCGCAAAGTCGGTGAGCAAGAGCGCTTTGAGCGTTGACCTAGGCGCCATCAGTGCCGGTTTTGGTACTACCGAGCCCGTAGCTGGCACTCTGACAAAGCACCCGGTCATCAGTTGTGACGCGACGGACAAATCGTCGTCAACAAATTCCGCGTACTGCGCTTGAACGTCCTGCAAAGGCCAAGTCTTCATAGGCTCCTCCATTTGAAGCGTTCAGGCAGTCTAGCCAGTTCCACCGAGCTTTGGCCGCTTTAGCGGGACATATAGGACGCATTCCCGTCCCCCAGGAAATATGCCACCTGCCCCCGCCGCCAACCCGTCTGCACGAGCAGGTATCATCTGCACCTATCCCGGCGCCCGCCAGCCACGCCCCGGATGTATAGCCAAATTCGTAGCCAAGTACGTAGCTAGACCGGGTTTTTGGAAGGCGGCGCCTTTGAGAACCGCATCAACAAACGGTCTACGCAGAACATGAAATTAGCCACCTGGAACGTGAACTCTCTGAAGGTGCGCCTGCCGCAAGTGCTGGACTGGCTGGCCGCCAATCCTGTCGACGTGCTGTGCATCCAGGAACTGAAGCTCACCGACGAGAACTTCCCCGAAGACGCTTTCAAGGAAGCCGGCTATCACGCCGTCTGGGCCGGTCAGAAGACCTATAACGGCGTCGCGATCATTTCGCGCGTGCCGGGCACGTCGATGGTGCGCAATATCCCTGGCTATGAAGACCCGCAGCAGCGCGTGCTGGCCTTGACCTTCCCCAGCCCCGAAGGCGATGTGCGCGTCGTGTGCGCGTATTGTCCCAACGGGCAGTCGCTGGATTCCGACAAGTACGTCTACAAGCTCGCGTGGTTCGACGCCATGCGCAATTGGCTGGCCGACGAGATCAAGCAATATCCGCGCCTTGCCGTGCTGGGCGACTACAACGTGGCGCCCGCCGACGAAGACGTGCACAACCCCGAGAAATGGGAAGGCCAGGTGCTGGTGTCCGAACCGGAACGCGCCGCCTTGCGAGGCCTGATCGACCTGGGCCTGACTGATTCCTTCCGTCTGTTCGAGCAGCCCGAAAAATCGTTTTCTTGGTGGGATTACCGCCAGTTCGCCTTCCGCCGCAACGCTGGCCTGCGGATCGACCACGTCCTGCTGTCGGCCCCCTTGGTCAAGCGCTGCGTCGCCTGCGTGATCGACAAGGAACCGCGCCGCAACGAGCAGCCGTCAGACCACGCGCCGGTTATCGCGACCTTGGAATTCGTCTGAAAATTTTTGCCTGGCGCCGTATTGCACGGCGCTTTAAAGTTCAGGTATAGTTTTGCTCTTGCTTCATTGGGGCGGTAGCTCAGCTGGGAGAGCGTCGCGTTCGCAATGCGAAGGTCGGGAGTTCGATCCTCCTCCGCTCCACCAAATTCCAGACAAGAAAGCCTTGGACACTTCGATGTGTTCCAAGGCTTTCTTGTTTCTGACTATCCAGCGACGCATGATCCAGGGAGTTCTTACCTCTAGCCAGCGTGTCCGCTGACCTTGGCCACCTCAAAGTGCATCCCATCCCTGCGAGTGAAATGGCCACCCCAGTAGAAGCCGAACTCATGCGCGACGGGCACGAGCTTGTAAACACAGCCTTGGGTACCCTCCGTTGCGGGTTCGGCGCCAAGCTTGTTCCATGAATAATTGATATCGAATGCGGTGCCAAAGGCATGGTTTGAAAGGACCTGCTCAGCAGCCTTGCCTCGTACGAAACGGGGAACATAGTCCCCGCTGTAGGTCAGTACTAGATCAAGCAAACCTCGTTTTTCAAATGCTTCCCATAACGCCGAAAGCTGCTCCGCAGCCTTGCGATGGAAAAATACGGAGCCGTCCGCGCTTGCCCCTTCCTTACCCCGTAGTTGAGGGATAACAATGCGGACGAGGTTCCTACTATTCCAATCATTCGTAATTTTTATTCCTTCGGGGTTCTTGGACGTAGGTGCGGGCACAAACTCCAAAGGGCCAAACATCTTCTGCCGCGCGGCGTTATCTACCAACGGAGCGAATGGCGGCTCCTTGGGATATCCCCCTTGTGTCCTGGAAAATTGGACAACCTCAAAACCCAAGAACATTGCCTTGCCCAGCGTTTTGTTTCCGACAATGCCATCGGGGTGAAGCTTATGTTTATTTTGAAATCTCTGAGTTGCATGAACAGTATCATCATCAAAGATGTCGGAAGCGTTAAGCGGATAGCCTTGACCGCGAAGAAAAACCTGCCATTGCGTGACGAAGTTACCCTTTACCCCTTGTTTAAGTAGCTCGAGCATACGATCTCCATCAGATATGGAAAATAAATTTCAACTGACGTAGAAACTGGCGAAAAGACAACGCAACGACCTCGATTTAGGCGATCAACCGCCCATGTTCACATGAAGAACCTGGAGTTGTACGCTACGTTTGTGCAGCCGCCACTTGGCTTTTGAATAACTGATCTCCGGGATTACCGTAGTGCTGGTACGCCCCCCACGTCGCGCCGATGCCCTCTTGGAAAATGCGTTTTCGCGCGGCAGTCAACGCATTCTGGAGGCCGGGATTTTCTCCAAGCGCATTAGCGTAGAACGTCTCGGCAAACCCGGCTGCCTGTTGATCGCCGATCGGCCATCCTGATCCGATGAAGTTCGGCACACCGCGCTCAAAGAATGCTTGCGCGATGGAAGCAAGTCCTTTGGACAACTCCTCGGGTGCGTGGGCAACGCCATCGCGGATCGCTCCCGAGAAGCAAGCATTCGCAAAGATTAGCCGCGGCACGCGTCTGGCACGGAAGATGTCACGTGCCGTCAGCACTTGGTCTTTACCAAAGATCCAACCGGACCTCATGGGGTTAGCGGGGTCATAGTCACCGTGACCCGCGAAGTGCACCACGTCGAAACCGCCGATGAGAACTAAGGCCAAGATTTCCACCATGTCGCAATCGCTGGACCCAATACGACTCTCAACGTCTATTCGCAAGCCAGATCGATTCATGCGGCGCAGTACATCCACGACACGGCGCCCTTCCATACGGGCGTACGGCAACTGCAATTCGCGTTCTTTCGCAGGATCGGCAATGACAAGTACCTTCAGATGATCATTCAGCGGCGGCGTCGTCCCCGGCGGCTGTGTGAGCAGGCTGCGAAACTGGCGCGACAGTCGCCGGTCCAGCCCTAGCCAGCGAATACCTCCGTCGGAACGCGATTCGAAGCAGGCCATCTCCCAGGGAACCGAAGCAGTTGCACGATCGACAATGAGTCGCACCGGCAGGTCTCCATCGATGATGTCGTGAAAGTCCGCCGGCACGAGGTAGTCGTATAGCAGCCTGCCGTACTTGCGTTGTTCGATGGGAGAATCCGACATGCGTAGCGCTTCCGCGGTTTGACGCACCACATCGGCATTAACATCAACTTCCCGCACCGGGATGACTGAATTCTGCGTGATGGCCGAGAAGCGATACGTATCCTTGCCTTCGTTCGGGGATTCAACGGTGATGCGCAACTCTCGGAGCTCAGGCTGTGCCGCACTGACGCCTTTCACCAGTGAACGCACCCCTTCGCGGCGCGGGGCTCTCAAATTTCGAGCGCGGCTGAGTTCACCTGCAGTGGGTTTCTTCAGATGCACCCGCACATTAGGAAGCGCATCTTCCTTACCGAGTCTTTCCAGATGCTCGGCCAAGTCTATGAATCGCGCGGCATCGCGTTCGACGATGGTCACTTCCTCGAGGCTCGGTTTCTTGCCTGACTCGTCCAGCAGGTTTGAAAGTCCGATGCCGATACCGTTCAGCTGTCCACGCAGCACCTTATAAAGTCCCAGGTTGCCTTCCCCCGAGCCTATCAACAGCGTGGACAGGGTCTTGATACCTAGCGCCCCCGCCCCCATTGCAACGTTGGTCATGAGAATACGGAGCCGATCTTCATTGAACGTACCGAACTCTCCCATTCCAGCAATCACCAACCCGCCCGCACCGATCCGTCCACCACCAGGAACGTAGAACGTTTCGCCCAACGTGCCGCCGATCATCCCCTGCCTGACTGCCAGCGAAATCCAGCCAGCCAGCCGGGCATCGATCGCCCCAAGACCATGTACGGGGGTCAATCCCCGATAATGGCCGACACATATCAGCGTCGCCTTGACATCGCAAATGTCGGCCATCTGAATACTTACCCTCAAGTCCATCCTGCGCCCGGTGACCGACGGCTTGATTTGACCTGCGAACTTGGCCGGGCTTGAGCTTCGGCCACTGCCAAGCGCCGCACGGATTAATACGTCTTCGCAGAGCTTCTGATCTTCCGTCGAGAGGTCTGCAACCCCGCCCCGCTGTTGCGCAGCAACAGCGATCTGCGCCAACTGGTCCATCAGGACGAGATCAGTAGCGCTGCGGTATTCGCGCATGCTTATCGCCCCACGCTCTACAGCACGCAGCGGCTGCTTTTCCAAGCTCTGTGTGGTCCCTGTCTCTAGCAATTCGTCGAGTGACGTCAGTATTTTCTCGTTGCGCGCCAGGTCACCATGCACCTCGTCAACATAGTAGGTCGGCACGCCAGTAAGCAACCCGAGCGAGTGCGGAACACGTCCGTCACCATCGCGCGACAGGCTGTATTCAAAATCACCCCGGCCGTCAACGGTCATGGACTCAATCGTCGGCTGACGACAGCCGGCCACATAGATCATCCGAGAAGGGTCGATCGTGGCGCTCGATTCCAAATCGGAAAAAAACTGATGTGCGCGGTCAAGATGCGCCTGCGAGACGTGCGCTTGTACTGGCCAGGTGTTGGCGAGGTACAGATCGTTGAGGGCGGGCACAATCTTCGAAGGCGCGGGAAGCAATTGGTAGCTGCCTACAAAGGAATTAGTAATGCCAAGGAGTTCCGACATATCGTGCTTCATGTCGATCTTCTCCAACAAACCCATCATCCGGTCTTCGCCCGTCATGGCTTGCACAATGGCGAACGAACCGTAGTTGGGCGTACCCAGCATGATCAGCCGCCCGCCAACCGCGGGTTCTGCGCCCCGCATCTGCTCCCACAACTTTGGATGCCGCCGAATCATGTTGCGTGATACGAGTCCTCCCATCGAATGCGCCACCAGATGCACCGGCTGACCCGGAAAGCGCGCACGGATCATCTCAGCCAAACCGTCGGCTGATATGTCTATGTCCTTTCGCCAATCGTACGCAAAGGGTTCCGCATTCCAGCGCGCCCGCAGCGCCACCATTGTCCGAGCGTAGTAGCGCTTATTTATGCATGTAGCGACTACGGCCTGCTTGGAATTTTCCTCCCCGCCGCCATCGCTTCGCAGCTTCAAGTCAATGATGCGCCCAACAATCAAACGTGGAAAACTGATCCAAATTTGATCCTGGTCTCCCCCTTTTACCACTGCGAGATCCGAACCCGTAATGCCATGCAGGAACACGACGTTGCCACGCGGCGGCGCTCGAGAACGCTCGACCTTAGAGCGCATCGCGAGGCGGCGTAACACCTGAATCTCAGCCTCGTCAAAGCCTTCCAGCTGTTTTGCGGCGTCCGTGTCTGGCGCGCCCCGAGTCCCGATGCTTATCAGGGCATCCTCGAATTTGTCCCAGTCCGTACTGCTATTGGCGGCTTTCGACGTCGTGGCTGGCATGGATAATCCTCAAAATTTGAGAGGTTCGAACGAACATCAATCGATGGAAAAATTTGCCGCCGACTCACGAGGCCGACTGACTGCCCACATATATATGACGATTCAGCCGAAGCATGCATACCCCAAATTGAGGACGCTTACAACTGAGCATTCTGCTAGAGGACCTCTTTAATATTTAGACGATCAAGAACTGACGTCACACGCGCATCAACGCCTAAAAGGTGCGGCCTAAGTGAAGAGCCTGCCTCCACTGTCAGACCGCGTCCTTATCCAGCCGCCGCACCGCCGCGCTCAGCGTCGAAAAGTCAAACTCCCGAATACCGCGCCGCGCCAGGCGCATCAGCACGGTAACCAGCACCGGCACAAACGCCGCCAGCAGAAACGATTCCAGCAGGAACGTGGGTTTGTCGCCCGGGGCCGGAAAGAAGAACAGCCCTGCCGCCAGCCCCGCGACGGTCGCCGTCGTTGCCGTCACGCCATCGTGCTTGCGGCTGAACAGGCCATAGAACACGGGGAACGCGGCGGCGGAGCACAGCAGGTCGGCCAGCAGGAACAGGTACAGCACGCTGTAGCCTTGCGAGGCCACGATCATCACCGGAATCGCCAGCAACAAGACCGCCCAGCGGGCCAGGCGCTTCATGTCCATGCCGTTGGCGTTGGGCATCAGCCGGCGCATGTCGACGGCGACGATGCTGGACACGGCGCTGATTGCCGTGTCGGCCGTGCTCATCACCAGCGACAGGCCCAGCGGGATCAGCGCAATCACGAACCACGCGGGCGCGTGCGGCATGATGACGCTGAACAGTGCGATGGAACTGTCACCCTGCGGGGCCAAGCCCACGAACGCCAGGCCGAACAGGCCCATCAGGAAAATAAACGGGGCGGCCAGGATGCCGCCCAGCAGAAAACCATTGCGCATTGACCGGGCGTCTTTTGCGGCATAAATGCGCTGCCAGTTGCCCTGGTGAAAGATGCCGGTCAGCAAGATGGCCACGAAGAACGTCAGCCCGGCTTTCACGCCCACGGGGTCGGTCAGGTCCAGCAATTGTGGCGCCTTCGCTTGCAGTGCTTCGATGGTGGGCAGCGCACCGCCCGCAGCTTGCCAGCCGACCCCGCACAAGATCACCAGCAACGGCACGATGACCATCATCTGCACCTGATCGGTGAAGATCGACGAGCGCAGCCCGCCGTACGTGGTGTAGAGCAGCGTGGTGCCCATCACGATGGCGGCGGTGGCCCACAGCGGCACGGGCGCCAACATGGTGACCAGTTTTGCAATCGCCGTAACCTCGGCCGACAAGGCAATGAACAGGTAGAACAGCATGATGAACAGCGCCAGCCCGTACATCGGCCGGCCGTAGCGCGCCATCAGGAATTCAGTCAGCGTATGCCCATGCGGAATCAGTTCACGCATGCGCCGCCCCAGCGGAATCATGACCAGACGCGGTGACATCGAACCCAGCGCGTAGCCGATCACCGCGGCCAGTCCGCCCCAGGTTGCGGCCTGCGCGGGCGAGAACAGAATCCATGCGCCCAGCGTGGACGCCATCAACGTCAGGATGGTGCCGAACGCGCCCTGGCTGTTGCGGGCCACGATGTAGTCTTCCAGCGAGCCGCGTTTGCGCCGCGTGTACAGGATGCTGGCGACGGCGAAGCCGCCGGAGAACAGCAGCAGCCACATCAAGGCGGCGGATTGGGTCAGCATGAAGTCGGTCCTCCCTGGTCCGGCGGACGGCCGGACGCGCAGCGCAGCGGCCCGTCTGGCAACAGGGGCCGCTGATGAATAAAAGTCTAGGGAGGGCGCACGAACCGTGCGATGTCCTTCCCTTCGCCGGCATTACCCGGATCAGGTTCAAAGGGTTACCGCAATGAAGCGGAATCTCAGCCCGACAGGGCTCCCCCAGGAATTGACCGCAAGAGTAGGAGAGCGGCGCCGCAATGTCAACGCGTGGAATGTGCTAAGTTCGCCCGCTTGCGGCACCCGATTGCATGCGTGCCGGTGAAACCGACGAGCCGATCATGTCCCTTGCACACCCCGCCCCTGCCCTGAACGAACAACTGGTGATTGTCACGGGCGGCGCCCGTGGACTGGGCGCGCACATCGTGCGCGCGTTTCTGCGTGAAGGCGCGCGCGTGGTCATCAACTACCTGAACAGCGCTGACGCCGCGCAGGCGCTGGCCGCCACCGCGCCGGGCCGCGCGCTGGCTATCCAAGCCGATGTGCGCGATGCGCAGGCCGTGCAAGCGTTGGTGGCGCAGGCGCAAAGCCACTTCGGCATGCCGGTCACCACCGTCGTCAACAACGCGCTGCCCGCGTTCCAATTCAATGGCGACGCGCGCCCGCATGCGGACACGTTGACGTGGGACAACCTGAATCAGCAGATCGAAGGCAGCGTGCGCGGCGCGTTGAACACGACTCAAGCGACGCTGCCCGGCATGCGTGAAGCGGGGGTCGGACGCATCATCAACATCGGCACGAACCTGGTTCAGAACCCGGTCGTGCCGTATCACGATTACACCGCCGCCAAGGCTGCGCTGCTGTCGTTCACGCGGACCTTGTCGCACGACCTTGGGCCCCATGGCATTACGGTCAACATGGTGTCGGGCGGCCTGCTGCGCACCACCGACGCGTCGGCGGCAACGCCCGAAGCGGTGTTCGATTTGATTGCCGCCAGCACGCCGCTGCGCACCGTCACCACGCCCGAACAGTTCGCCGACGCGGTGCTGTTTTTCGCCAGCCCATGGTCGCGCAGCGTCACTGGCCAGAACCTGGTCGTCGACGGCGGCCTCGTCAAGAACTAAGCGCCATGCTGCATCTGAACCTGTTCATCTTTGGCTGCGGCCACCACCGCGCGGCGTGGCGCCACCCCGATTCGGCGGCCGAACGGCTGGGCGACATCAGCTACTACGAGTCGCTGGCGCGCACGGCCGAACGCGGCAAGCTGGACGCCATTTTCTTTGCGGATGGGCAGTCGATGGACAACATCGGCGACGGCCCGCGCTGGTATCTGGAACCGCTGACGACCATGGCCGCCATCGCGCGCGCCACCACGCACATCGGCCTGATCAGCACCGTGTCCAGCACCTTCTTCACGCCCTTTCACGCAGCGCGCATGGTGGCGTCGCTGGACCACATCTCGGGCGGCCGCATGGGCTGGAACGTGGTCACCTCGATGTTCGACGCCGAGGCCCGCAACCATGGCTATGAGGCCATGCCCGGCCATGAATGGCGCTACGCGCGCGCTGAAGAATTCGTCGACGTGGCGTTGCGCTTGTTCGATTCCTGGCACGACGATGCGCTGGCCATCGACCGCAACGGCGTCTATGGCGTGCCCGAACGCGTGCAAGCCATCCATCATCAAGGCGAGCATTTCCTGGTCGACGGCCCGCTGACGGTGCCGCGCCCGCCGCAGGGCCATCCGGTGCTGTTCCAGGCCGGCGCATCGGACCAGGGCCGCGACCTGGCCGCCCGGCGCGCGGAAGCCATCTATGCGGTGGCCTACGACCTGCCCGCCGCGCAGTCCTATTACCGCGACATCAAACAACGCGTGCTTGCGGCCGGCCGCAGCGCCTTTGTGCCGATCATGCCGGGGCTGGTCACGTATGTGGGGTCTACCGAAGCCGAGGCCCGGGCCAAGCAACGCGAGCTGGACGTGCTGCTGCCCAGCGACGCATCGTTGCGCCAACTGGGCACCTTCGTGCTGCAGGATTGCAGCGCGTGGGAGCTGGATGCGCCTGTGCCGCCGCTGCCGCCGCTGGAAGATTTCAAGGGCCCCAAAGGCCGGTACGGCACCATTCTGCGGATCATCGAAACCGAACAACCCACCGTGCGCCAATTGCTGGGCCGGTTGGCGGCGGGCGGTGGTCATTGCACGATGGTCGGCACGCCGGAACAGATCGCGGACAAGATGGAGCATTGGTTCAGAAACGAAGGCGCCGACGGCTTCAACCTGATGCCACCGTCTCTGCCCGGCGGCATCGACGACTTTGTGGACCACGTGATTCCCGTGCTGCAACGACGCGGGCTGTTCCGTACCGAATACGAACATCGCACGCTGCGTGGCCATCTCGGGCTGGAAAGACCTGGCCGGTAATACTTTGCGCAGCGCGTCGTGAGGGCGATGACACCGTTACGTTCTTGAAAGCTACATGCTGCCGTAGCGGACTCTCCAGCGCCCCCCGAGTTGCGCGAACCCGGGTGCACGGCGCCTGAACGCCCCTTCGAGGCCTTCATCGCAACGAAATGATAGACACAAGTTATCAATTTGTACGAAAGCGGCCCTGCTTAGATTCACCCTGCAAATCGTGACTCTCCCTGCATTTGCGATTAACGCCGGTTCATTCCTCTAAGGAACTGTTGTTATCTCGCAATAAATCGGAGGTTTTTATATGTGTCTCGAGTAACTGAATCTTAATCATTAAGGCAGCAGTCAGGGGTAAGTCATCAGAATACGACCCCAATTTGTATATTCCGAACCATTATGTAGTTTTCAGTTTCATGTATTCCGGCGGTGTTCCCTATTGTGGACACCAGGGCTGCTTTCGCAATGCTGAAAGCAGGCAACAAAAGCCTTAGAACCGGATGTGGATATGAAACTAACGAAAACTTTGCTCGTCGGCGCGATTCTGGCTGGCATGGCTGGCGCGGCCCAAGCTGAAACGTCTGTCACCCTGTACGGCATTGTCGATCTGGGCCTGACCTATCAACGTGGCAAGGTTGGCACCACGGACGCAAACCGTGGCGTGAACGGCGGCGACTATTCCTCCCGGATCGGCATGAATGACGGCATCCAGAACGGTTCCCGTTTTGGCCTGCGTGGAACGGAAGACCTGGGCGATGGCCTGTCGGCTGTCTTCACGTTGGAAAGCGGCTTCACCGCCAATAACGGCAACCGTTCGCAAGGCGACCGCCTGTTCGGCCGTCAAGCCACTGTCGGCCTGAACAGCGAGCAGTTCGGTTTGCTGGAACTGGGCCGCCAAACCAACATCGCGTCCAAGTACTTCGGCGACATTGATCCGTTCGCGCTCGACTACCTGAACGCCAACATGGGTATGGCTTTCAGCGCGGCCAACACGGTTCGCTATGACAACATGGTCATGTACCAGACCCCGGTCTGGAGCGGCTTCCAAGGCGGCGTGGGCTACTCGTTCTCGACCGATGACGTCGAAGGCCCGACGGGCTTCAAGACCAAGGAAAACAACCGCGCCTGGACGGCGGGTGTGCGTTACGACAACGGCCCGCTGAAGGTGGCCTTGTCCTATGACGTGCAATACCGCAAGCCGAACCAGCCGCAACCGCAGCAGTTCATCATCGGCGCCGCCTACGACTTCGAAGTGGTCAAGCTGTCGCTGGCTTATGGCCGTTCCGAAGACGGCGTTTTCGCCGGCCAGGATTTCTCGTTGATGGGCGGCCGCCAGCAAGCTGGCGGCTCGGCCAACGGCCAGGGCTTCACGAATGGCCGCTTCACGTGGGACGGCCTGCGGATCAACTCGTACATGGTCGGCGTAAGCGCCCCCATCGGCGCCGCCAGCAACGTCTTCGCGTCGTGGCAGCGTGCTGATCCGAACAAGAACCTGTACGCCATGGACATCTACAGCCTGGGCTACACGTATGATCTGTCCAAGCGGACCAACCTGTACGCTCTGGCGTCCTACGCCGATGGCGCCGCCTTCATCAACGGTGACAAGATGAGCACGGTTGGCGTCGGCATCCGCCATCGCTTCTAAGCAGGCTGCGGGCCGCCCCAACTGAGCAGAGTCGGGGCGCCCTTGAAGACTTAAGCCACCCGGAACCGGGTGGCTTTTTTTATGTGTGGTTTTTTTAACCCGCCAGAGCGGCGGGTTCGGCGCGCTCGGCGGAAGCGGCTTGCGGACGCGCTTTCGGGGCGGCCAGCGCTGCGCGTGTACGGGCGCCGGCCTTACGAGTGGCGATCCAGTCATACAACATCACGCCGGGGTGGCGAAGCAAAGCGGCGCCAGCGGCAGCCGCAACAATCATGACACTGCTCAGGGTCAGCCAGGACATTCGGGCGCCCTCCTACAAAAACAGCCCGGACTCGTCCCGGGTCAACAACTCGCGTGGGAAATACCCGCTTTTGAAGCGCGCTTTTGCGGCGCTCAAGAATGAAATGTACTCTACATTACATGACGAAACGGGGTAAAATCCTGTGATGTCCATGCCATGGAAACCGGGAGAAACAGGTGATGAGCGATTCGGCCGATCCGATGCCGCGCGCCCTGACCACCAAGGGCGAAGCCAGGCGGCTGCGGCTGCTTGAAGTGGCCAGTCAGTTGCTACTGGAACTTGGGTACGCACAAACGTCCATCCAACGCATCGTGCAGCAGGCTGGCGGGTCCGCCGCCACGGCGTATCAGTTGTTTGGCAGCAAGGAAGGCATGCTGGCTGCCGTGCTGCAATTCGAGTTGGACAACATGCGCGCCGCGGTGTTCCTGAAGGCGCCGCCCGGCCAGGCGGTCGGGCCGGCGTTGCAGCAGTTGGCGGTGCGGCTCTTGACCTATGCGGTGCAACCCAAATCTGCCGCGCTGCACCGGCTGCTGGTGTCGGAGTGCCACCGCATGCCGCAGTTGGCCGCGTCGCTGCAACATGCCGTCGACACGCAAGTCCATGCGCCGCTGGAACAATGCCTGCGCGCCGCCTGTGAACAAGGCGAACTGAAGATTGACGATCCGCGCCAGGCGGCGCTGACGTTAGGCAACCTGATCAACGGCATCGCGTTCCACGCGCGGCTGGTCGGCGGTTATGCCGACGGGCCTCCCGCCGAAGCGCTGGCCACCTGTCGTTACGGCGTGGATACGTTGCTGCGCGCGTATCAGGTTTAAGGCCGAATTCGCCGGGAGAACGCCAGGGGGTCGTCACCCGGCGGCGCTTGAGGGCCAATTGATGCACGCTCTCGCAGCACGTCCAGCGGGACGTTCGTATCCAGTCCACCCTGGTCGTACAGATACTCGGGCAGATAGCCCGACAGCAGAATGCGTAAGTCCAGCGGCAAGCCCGGCACGATGGCGTTGACCATGCGGTAGACCAATGTCGTGCAGTTGGCCGTAACCGTGTGGTAGAAGCGCGGCGTCGTCACCAGCGCATTAGCGGTGCTGACGTAAGACAGAAACAGCTCGCGCATCGCGCGCTCGGGCATGCGCACCGGGTACAGATACACGCTTTCGCCGCGCGGGCCCGCGCGCACGTACAGGATGTCGCGCTCTTCAGCCGCCACCACGCTCAATTCGAACTGCTTGAAGAATCCGCCGATCTCGGAGAATTGTTCGCCGCGTTCTTTGCGGATCTCAACCGAGAACACCACGTGCCGCCCGTCGGAAAAACCGAAGGAGACGAGCGTGTGCGCAATGGCCGGGCCTGCCCAGTAAGACAGCGCCATGTCCACGGACACGAGCTTGTCCAGATCGTATTGCCGCGTTTCCCAGCGGGCGGTGTAGTCGGTGTCGCTGCGCCAATCGAAGTTGCGCACGTTCTCGAGCGTGACCGTCGAACCTTGCACCGTGCCGTGCAGCATCTTCGCCACGTCGTCCGCCCAGATGCGGTCATTCGACGGCGCAAGCGTTTGCCACCAGCCGGCCAGCAGAGCCAGCCCGATCAGATACGCCCACCCTGCCCGCCGCCGCCACGGCCCCGCGCGCCACAACGCCACCATCGCGCCCAGGCATAGCGCGGCCCACACAACAGCCGCCGCCCCCTTGCCCCACACGCCTCCCGGCGCCTGATACCACAGGGCAAGACACCCCCACAGCGCGGACGCGGCCACCAGCAACGTGACCAACCCGCGCCCCGCCACCACCAGGCTCCGACGCAAGCGCCCAGCGCGGCGCACCACCGGCTTATCCGCCAACATGCTTGCCCACGATTTCCAGCACGCCGTTGATGACGAATTGAACCCCCATGCACACGAGCAAGAAGCCCATGACGCGCGAAATGGCTTCCACGCCGCTTTGCCCGATCACCGCCACGATGCGGCCCGCCGATCGCAGGCAAATCCAGAACAGCACGCCCAGCAAGGCGAACACGATGATGGGCGTTACCGCCACCACCCACGTCGGGTACTGCGGCGTGATCGCGCCGTCGACCGACGCGGCCCCACTGATGATCATGGCGATCGTGCCTGGCCCCGCGGTTCCAGGTAGCGCCAACGGCACGAACGCGATGTTCGGCGTCTCCCGCGCTTTGGCGTCGGCGGCCGCTTCCGCCGCCAGCGAGCGCGGTTCGGCAGGCGGAAACAGCATGCTGAAACCGATGCTGACCACGATCAGCCCGCCCGCGATGCGCAAGCCCGGAATCGAAATGCCGAACGTGTGCATGATCCACGCACCCGCGTAGTAGGTCACCAGCATGATGCCCACCACGTAATACGCCGCCTGCGTCACCTGGCGTTCGCGCTCTTTATAGGGAATTTGCGCACCCAGCGACAGCAGCAGCGTCATGGAGGTTAGCGGGTTGGCCAAGGGCAGCATCAGCGCCAGCCCAAGGCTGGTTAGTTTGGCGAGTTGGATCAGATCGTCAATCATGGGACTCATAAAAAAAGGAGACGGCCCATTTACCCAATGGGAGTAATGGGCCGCTTGCCTGGTTCAACGTTCAATCGCGGAAGCCCTCTACCTTACACATTTCCCGGTGCCTATTGATCCCGACTCCCAAACTCTTGCTCGGCGGCCGGCGCCATAGCGCGCCTACCGGCAACAGCATGCACGCCGCCGCCAGCCACGCGTTCATCTGCAAGCCCAGCGCATCCACGCTGGCCGCGCCCAAGAAGGAACCCGCCGCGATCGCCAGGTTGAACATCGCCACGAAAAAGGCCGTGGCGGCGTCCACCGCGTCAGGAGCTGCCCGCAGCATCCAGATCTGAAGCGACACCGACACGCCGCCATACGCCAGCCCCCACACCACCAACAACAGCGCGCTGGCCGGCGGCCAATGGCCCAGGCCGCCCAGCAGCGCCAGGGTCAGCAGCAACGTGACGGCAATTGTCATCAAGACGGCGGCGGGACGGCGTGCAGCGGCGGACCCCGCCAGAAAATTTCCCGCCACACCCGCCACGCCATACGTGAACAACAGCAAGCCTATCCATTGCTGACCAAACCCCGCTTGCGTCTGCAGCATCGGCCGCACAAAGGTGTAGGCCATGAAATGGCCCGCCACCATGAACAAGGTGATCAGCAAGCCCCGCCGCAACGCCGGATTCGAAAGCAGCCCGGCCAGTTCGCGCGCCGATAAGCCGCGCGGCGCGGGCAGCGGCGGCAAAGCCAGCCAGATCAGCACGAGCACGGCTGCGCACAACACCGCCATCACCGCAAACGCGGCGCGCCACCCGGCCAGTTCGCCAATGAACGCGCCCAGCGGCACGCCCAGCACCGAAGCCACCGCAACCCCGCCAAAGATGATGGCGGTGGCCGCGCCCACCGCGTGCGGTGCAACGATTCTGCCCGCCAACCCGCCCGCAATCGCCCAGATGCCGCCGATGCAAATGCCCACCAGCACGCGCGCGCCCAACAACCACGGCATGGACGGCGCCAGCGCGCTGGCCAGGTTCGCCCCCATCAGCAAGGCCAGCAGCCCGCAGAGCAACCAACGGCTATCGGCGCCCGCGGGCCGGACGACAATCAGCGGCGCAAACAAGGCGGCCAGAATTGCCGGCACGAAAAGCATCCAACCGCCCTCGCCTACCGACACATTCAGTTCGTGCGTGATCGGCACCAACAGGCCAACCGGCAGCATTTCGGTGGTGACCACGCTAAAGGTGGCCAGCCCCACCGCGGTAACGCCCAGCCAGGCGCGCAGGGAAGTGCAAGCCGATCTGCCGGCTTGCGGTGTAGAGGTTTGGGTCATCGTGCGTTGCGATCCAGAAAAGCCCCGTTGCGGGGCCGACCCTTATGCAGTCTACTGTTTCCAATTCGCAGATAAAGTAGGCGCCAAGCCAAACACAAGGGACGAATCGTGGACAATCTTTCGTGAACAACCCGCCCCCGCTTCAACGGCTCGATCACATCGGCGACGTGCTCGCCTTCGTGCGTGTGGCCGACGCGCAGAGCTTCACCGCCGCCGCTGAAAAACTGAGCCTGTCCCGATCAGCCATCGGCAAGTGCATTGCGCGTCTGGAGCAAAGCCTGGGCGTGCGGCTGTTTCATCGCAGCACGCGCAGCGTCAGCCTGAGCGACGACGGCCGCCTCTTCTACGAGCATGCGCAACGCATCTTGTCCGAGGTGGACAACGCCACCGACGCCATGGCCAGCCGGCAGCAGGCGCCGCGTGGCCGCTTGCGCATCGACCTGCCTGTCTCGTTGGGCCGCTTGCATGTGATGCCGCTGGTGCGCAGCTACTTGCGGCGTTGGCCGGACGTGGATGCGGACATCAGTTTCTCGGACGACTACACCGATCTAGTGCGCGACGGCATCGACGTCGCCATCCGCATTGGCGGCGAAGCAGACAGCCGGTTGGTGCGGCGCGTGCTGGCGCCCCACCGGCTGATCACCTGCGCCGCGCCCGATTATCTGCATCGGCACGGCGCGCCCGCCACCATCGACGCGCTGGCCCAGCATCAGACGCTGGTCTTCACGCATACCGGGCAACCGGTGCCATGGCGCTTTACCGTTCAGGGCCAGGAACGCCAGGTGCCGGTGGCGGGCCGGCTACGAGTGGGCCACACCGAAGCGTTGCGCGACGCGGCCGTGGCCGGCGACGGGATTGCGCAATTGGGCGCGTTCCTGGTGGCCGACGACTTGCGCGCCGGCCGCCTGGCCCCTGTGCTGGAGTCCGTGGCGGGCGCGGGTGCGCCGGTGTACGCGGTGTATCCGCATCGGCGGCATCTGTCGCCCAAGGTGCGCGTGCTGATCGATGACATCGCCTCGGCCTGGAACACCAGCCCGCCTTGGCGCCCGTACGCGTAAGCGATGCAACCCATGCAACCCATGCCACCCCTCCGTCATTTTTTGCATCACCCTTGCTGATTATCAATATCCATTAAACTGATGCAATTACCGCGACGGGCGGCGCTGCCTAGCATACAAGCGCCCGTCATCTGCGGCCGAGCCCGCAGCGCACTGATTTTGTGACCCGGAGTTTTCCCTTGAGCGACCTCTATCATTTCAGCCGCGGCACCTCGCCGCTGCTGATTTCCATTCCCCATCTCGGCAGCCAGATTCCCGATGCGCAACGCGCACAGATGACGCCGCTGGGCCTGCAATCCGGCGATACCGACTGGCATCTGGACACGCTGTACCAATTTGCCCAGGCGCTGGGCGCGTCCGTGCTTGGCGCGCGCTATTCGCGTTATGTGGTGGACCTGAACCGCCCGCCCAACGACGAAAGCCTGTACCCCGGCCAGACCAAGACTGGCCTGTGCCCCACGCAAACGTTCCG